>OLOZ01001318.1_pt1 | contig 17565 bp, 18 predicted proteins | sample 1673021 | NCBI WGS metagenome assembly OLOZ01 (sample SAMEA3136747, study PRJEB25190) | human gut metagenome | biome: human gut; feature: human-associated habitat; material: faeces | place: Austria | collected 2013
GGCCAGGTTCGATGAAAATCTTGAAAATATAAGACAAAGAAAAAGTCCGACTATATTAACGCCTCATCCGGGAGAAGCGGACAGGCTTCTTGCGGCTCTGGGAGAAAACAGTGTCAAGATTTTAGGGCGCATAAAATCCGCAGAGCTTTTAGCTGAGAAAACCGGAGCGGTAGTATTGCTGAAAGGTGCAGGCACATTGGTTACCTTTAAAGGTAATGGCACATATATTAATACTACAGGTAATCCAGGGATGGCAACCGGAGGAAGCGGAGATGTTCTTACGGGAGTTATAGCAGCGATAGCTGCATCCGGAGTGGAGGCCTTTAGTGCTGTTAAAGCAGGAGCTTTCATACATGGCATGGCAGGCGATATTGCCGAAGAACGCCATGGCCAATGGGGAATGACTTCAGTGGATATAGAGGAAGCGCTGCCCGCAGCATTTAAAAAAATAGTAGGAAAATGATCGCTTCATTGTAGGGCATTATCCCAGAAAACAATGAAGGCAGATCAAAAAATTTAAAAATACCACGTATTTAAAAACTGTGGTTTCTGTATTTGAACCGCATGACGTATCAAGGGTGCGGGCGGTTCATAAAGGGAGTGTGAGGGACTTGAGCATTAAAAAGGGTGACCTTTATTTTGCGGATTTAAGTCCGGTAATGGGCTCCGAACAGGGCGGGGTGAGACCCGTGCTGGTGGTACAAAATGATGTAGGAAATAAATTCAGTCCGACGATAATAGTCGCGGCAATCACTTCAAGGAAAAATAAAGCCGATCTTCCGACACATGTAGCAATAGAGGCTGGCGGAAACGGCTTATCAAAGAATTCAATAGTATTGATGGAACAGTTAAGGACAATCGACAAAAAAAGACTTAAAGAAAGAATCGGAACAATCGACAAAACCCGTTTACCGGAAGTTAATGAAGCGCTCAGCGTGAGTCTGGGCATTGAAAACAATTCATTTTTCTGATGTATGAAAGGGCTGCATTGTCAGCCCTTTATATATAATAAAAATATGGAGGAAGCTATGGATATAAAAGCTCTGGAAAAAAAAGCAGCAGAGGTTAGAATAGGAATAGTCAAGGCTATACATAATGCGGGCTCGGGACATCCCGGCGGTTCGCTTTCGGCGGCGGATATAGTAACCGCTCTTTATTTTGCCGAAATGAATGTGAATGCTGACGAGCCGGAAATGAAAGGAAGGGACAAGTTTATACTTTCAAAGGGACATGCAGGTCCTGCTCAGTACTCGGCATTGGCCTTAAAGGGATATTTCCCTATGGAGGATTTTATGACGCTGAGAAAACTCGGCTCAAAATTCCAAGGGCATCCGGATATGAATAAGGTTCCCGGAATAGAGATGTCTACCGGATCTTTGGGACAGGGCTTTTCTGCGGCAGGCGGCATGGCGATGGCCAATAAACTTGATAATGATCCGGGAAGAATCTATACGCTTCTTGGAGACGGAGAAATACAGGAAGGAATCGTATGGGAAGCAGCGATGTCTGCTGCTCATTATAAGCTTGACAATATGGTGGGGATTCTTGACTATAACGGCCTTCAGATAGATGGAAAAAATGAGGATGTTATTACTGTAGCTCCGATTGCTGATAAATTCAGAGCCTTTGGCTGGAATGTCATTGAGATAAACGGACATGATTTTGAGCAGATATTGGATGCCTTTGCAAAGGCGAGAGCATGCAAAGGAAAGCCTACTATGATAATTGCTGCAACTGTTAAAGGAAAGGGTGTATCTTTCATGGAAAACAATGCGGGATGGCATGGCAAAGCACCTAATGATGATGAGACGAAACAGGCAATAGCGGAATTGGGAGGTACGATCTAATGGCAGATAAAATGGCAACAAGACAGGCTTACGGCAAAGCACTGATAAAGCTGGGCGAAAAATATCCGGATTTAGTGGTGATGGATGCAGATCTTTCTAAATCTACTCAGACAGCAGAATTCGGAAAGAGATATCCTGAAAGATTTTTTAATATGGGTATAGCAGAGCAGAATTTATATGCCTCAGCAGCCGGTATCGCTCTTTCGGGGAAAATAGTATGTGCCAGTACTTTTGCGATGTTTGCGGCAGGGAGAGCTTTTGAGATAATAAGGAATTCCATAGGATATACCAAGGCGAATGTTAAAATCTGTGCTACTCATGCAGGGATAACGGTAGGTGAGGACGGAGCAAGTCATCAGACTTTTGAAGATATAGCGCTCATGCGAACGATTCCCGGTATGACGGTAATAAATCCTTCGGATGCAGTCTCGGCAGAAAAACTGCTGCAGCAGGCCATAGACATGACAGGTCCTTGTTATGTAAGACTGGGACGTGCAGCTGTACCTGTATTTTATGATGAAAATGATGACATAACTTTAGGAAAGGGAAATGTTGTTAAAGACGGAAAAGACGTGGCAGTGATAGCCACAGGGATAATGGTCAATGAGGCTGTTGAAGCGGCTAAGGTATTGGAGAAGGAAGGTATAAACGTCAGAGTTATAGATCTTCATACTATAAAGCCTCTTGATGAAGAGATAATAATTAAAGCTGCGGAAGAGACCAAAGCTATAGTTACAGCTGAAGAACATTCCGTAATAGGCGGTCTTGGCAGTGCTGTGGCTGAAACCGTAGTAAAAAAACGGCCTGTCAAGATGGCAATGGTGGGTCAGCATGATACTTACGGAGAATCGGGAAAACCTGAAGAATTGAAGAAAAAGTATGGGATGACCAGTGATGATATAGTAACTGCTGTAAAAAACGTGCTCTAATATTTTCTTTAAAATAAACATGAAGTCATAAACTCTTCTTTTCGTAATAAATTCTATTATATGAGAATTTTGCGCAGAGAGGAGTTTTTATTTTGAGAAAGTTCAATAAAGAAAACAGCAGGAAGCTGTTCAGCGGAAAGAAAAAAATTATAGTAGCTTGTTTATTCCTTGTGACAGCAGCAGGAGTGATTATCGGGGGAATGGGATTGTTTGGAGGAGATACACCTGTAGATTTTCAGGAAGTGAAAGAAAGTAAAATGCCAAGCGATATAACTTCCGATATAATCCCTGAGTATAAAACTCTTGAAAGAGCGTTAGCCTGCGCTGTAGATGATGATATATATGTGATAGTTACAAGGGGCGAGAAGCCTACTTCCGGATTTAATGTGTCTATAGATAAGATAAAACTGGAAGAAAAAAATGGTAAAGACAATTTGATAGTATATGCTCTTTTTGAAGATCCTCAGAAGCAGACAGCAATATCGCAGATAATAACATATCCAATACAGGTAGTGAAAACAGATCTTAAGGCTTTGCCCGACACTATAGAATTGAGAATACAGTATTAAAAATTCTTTTCACATAACCTTCACTAAAATACGACAGGGCCGAATAATATAAAGCATATTTCACCATAAAATATTGAAAAACAATGTTGAATATAGTACAATCAAAATGTATGTTTTGCGATACAGAAAGGGGCAAAAAACAACAGATGATTGTATTCAACAATGTTACTAAATATTATAAATCAAATGTGGGAATTGAAAAGGTTTCCGTGAGGATAAACAAAGGCGATTTTGTGTTTTTGGTAGGCCCCAGCGGAGCAGGAAAGTCCACTTTCATAAAACTTATTCTGAAGGAGATAGATGCAGATTCGGGAAGTATCAAGGTGAGAGGAAACGAAGTCACGACCCTTTCCAACAGACAGGTTCCGAAGCTGAGAAGAAATATAGGTATAGTTTTTCAGGATTTCAGATTGCTTCCCAAAAAGACTGTATATGAAAATGTGGCTTTTGCCATGGAAATAATACATCAGCCGAAGAAGCTTATTAAGAAATATGTTCCTCAGGTTCTCAGTATGGTGGGCATAGCTTCAAAAGCTGATAAATATCCGGACGAGCTTTCGGCAGGAGAGCAGCAGAGAGTAGCTATAGCAAGAGCTATAGTCAATAAACCGAGGATACTTATAGCTGATGAGCCGACAGGTAACCTTGATCCGGATACAGCATGGGAGATAATGCAGCTTCTCGATCAGATAAATATGAGAGGCACGACAATTCTGATGGTTACTCATGCAAAAGATATTGTAGATAAGATGGGAAAACGTGTAATAGCTATAGAAAAAGGCCGTATAGTAAGAGATGAATTCGGCGCTTACGGTTATGAGGAAGCGCTGGCGGAAATGGAAATGACAGAAGACACTATTCAGAGCAAACGTACCTTCCGATCCAGATTTAAGAGAGGAGGGAACGACAAGTGGTGATTAAAAGATTTTTTTATACTTTAAAACAGGCATTTGTACAGGTTTTGAGAAACAGGGCGATGTCCATTGCTTCTATATTCGCCATAACAGCTATGCTGCTGATACTGAGTTTGTTCTTTATACTGGTGATAAACGTTAATACGGCAGCAGAGACTATACAGCAGGATTATGATTCAATAGAGATATTCCTTGCCGATGATACCACAGAGGAACAGGCTGATGTGATAATAGATGATATAAAGGGAGAGAAAGGTGTCGAAGATGCCTTTTATAAAAGTAAAGAAGAAGCGATGTCCGAGTTTAAGACGAGATGGGGAGAGAATGGGTATCTGCTCAACAGCCTTCAGGAAAATCCCCTGCCTAATTCGGTAGTTATTATGATAAATGATCTTGAACAGGCTGATTCTTTGGCAGAGAAAGCTGCTACGTATGATGGAATAGAGGATGTAAAATTCTATAAGGATACTGTGGACAAGCTCCTTGATGCTACAAAGTTTATTCAGATAGCTGCAGTAATAGTGATGGTGTTCCTTATTATAGTATCCATAGTAGTAGTGTCAAATACCATAAAGCTGACTGTCTTCAATAGAGCTAATGAAATCAATATCATGAAATATGTGGGGGCGACAAACTGGTTCATACGTGGACCGTTTTTGGCAGAGGGAATAATCATAGGTATTATTTCTGCAGGGATTTCTGTAGGTCTTTCAGCTCTCATTTATGATAAGATCATAGATGCTATAGGAGGGCAGCTGTTTTCAGTACTGTCGATGCCTATGGTTCCTGTGGGATTTCTCGTTTATAATTTTGCATGGATATTCCTTGCATTGGGAATAAGCATAGGAGCATGCGGAAGTATCATATCAATGAGAAAATTTCTGGATGCATAAATCTGAGTCGGAGGTAGTTTGTTTTGAAAAGCAGAAAAATAATTGCTGCAGTATTGCTGGCGGTCATATTGGTGTTGGTCGTAGGAACTACAACGGCGAGTGCCGCATCGCTGAGTGAGCTGAGAAAACAGATAAGTGAAAAGCAGAGTGAACTGGATGAGGGAAAGAAACAGGAAGAAAGTCTGAGCCAGAAGCTGAATGAACTTGAAGAAGCAATTGCGCAAAACGAGGATAAGTTGATTGTCCTTGAGGAAGACCTAAGAGCGGCAGAAGAGAAAGTAGAAACCCAGACCACTAATCTTAACAGCCGTCTGAGGAATATGTATAAGAATGGATCTGTGGGATTTCTCGATGTACTTTTAAATTCCGGAAGTTTTTCAGAATTTCTCACTAATCTGGATATGGTGGAGCTGATTTATTCAAGCGATAAAGATGTGCTGGATGATCTTCAGGCTGCTTATGACGAAGTGGAAGAAAAGAAAACAGAAGTAGAGACTCTTCAGGCAGAACTTAACGAATCAAAAGAGGTTGTAGAAGCGGAAAAAGCGGAGATAGCTGCTTCCAATGAAGAGACCGAGAAAATGCTGGACGAGCTTCAAGCTGATGCCGACAGAATGACTCAGACTATCATAAATAACGGAAGCTCAAGCAGTAATTCATCGTATCTGGGAGGTCAAATGGCTTGGCCGGTACCTTCGTCAAGCTATATATCCTCACCTTTCGGATACAGAATACATCCTATATACGGATACAGCAAACTTCATACAGGTATGGATATAGGCGCATCGTCAGGGAGTGCCATAGTAGCTGCAAATGCAGGAACGGTTATTTCGTCGGGATGGAACGGAGGATATGGTAAGTGCATCGTTGTAGATCACGGGGGAGGAGTGACTACTTTGTACGCTCATTGTTCAGCGCTTTATGTAAGCGTAGGACAGTCAGTAACGAGAGGTCAGCAGATCGCGGCAGTAGGCAGTACAGGTAATTCTACGGGACCTCACTGTCATTTCGAGGTAAGGATTAACGGTTCTTATGTGAACCCATATCCGTACGTTACATAAATAAAAGACAGACACCGAATTATGAAGAAATGTTCATCGAAAATTATATAGAAAAGCAGACATGTATTTGGAGGAAAAACAGTGAAAAACAGACGTACTATTATACTGACAACAGTTCTTACAGCATTACTCATATGTATGAATACATCTTTTGTCAGCGCAGCTTCATTGAGTGAAATAAGGGAACAGATAAAAGATAAAGAGGCTGAGTTAAAAGAAGGACAGTCAAAGGAAAGCAGTTTGTCTACGCAGATGCTTGAGCTTGAAGAAAAGATTCAGACTATGCAGGGGAGTATAGATCAGCTTGATTCGGCTATTGCAGAGGGAGAGGATCAACTGAAAACTTTGGAAGCAGAACTGAAAAAGGCTGAAGAAAAAGTTGAGGTTCAGAATGATAATTTGGGCAGCAGACTCAGAAATATGTATAAGAACGGATCTGTGGGATTTCTCGATGTATTGTTGGATTCCAGCAGCTTTTCGGAATTCCTGACAAATTTAGACATGGTAGAGAGGGTATATTCCAGCGATAAGGATGTCCTCAGTGAACTTGAAGCTGCTTATGATGAAATAGATACGAAGAAAAAAGAAGTGGAAACACTTCAAGCAGAGCTTAGTGAATCTAAGTCTGTTGCTGAGGAGAGCAAGAGCGAACTTGAGTCCAGCAAAGCCACAGTAGAAAAGCAGAAGGCGGAGATATCAGCATCTAATAGTGAAACTCAGGAAATGCTTGACAGCCTTAAGGCTGATGCAGCTGCGATGTCTCAGAATGCAGTGGAGAAAGGAAGCTCCAGCAGCACTTCTTCATATACAGGAGGTGCGATGGCATGGCCTGTTCCAAGTGTGGGAACCAGTAATATTACTTCAATATTTGGCTGGAGAACTCATCCTATTTTCGGTGTAGGTAGAGGGCATACCGGTGTTGATATCGGAGCCTCATACGGATCAAGTGTAGTGGCGGCTAATCCGGGAAAGGTCATATATGCAGGTTGGTACGGAGGCTATGGAAATTGTGTGCAGATCGATCATGGCGGTGGAGTTGTTACACTCTACGGACATAATTCCAGCCTCAATGTACGAGTAGGCCAGCAGGTATCAAGAGGGCAGACTATAGCATTTATAGGATCGACAGGTTATTCTACAGGTCCTCATTGTCACTTTGAGGTAATACTTAATGGTACTCAGGTAGATCCGCTTGATTATATTCTTTAGAAAGACAGAACAGGGACGTCAATATGAAAAAATCGGGAGAAATTTTAGAAGGGATCCTGCGAAAGAGAGGAATCTCATCTGAAGAAGATATCTCAGAATTTTTATCCGACAGACCACAGAAAACATATGATCCATTCCTGCTTTTAAATATGGAGGCGGGAGTGGATTTATTGTTATCGGAAATAAATTCAGGACATAGGATATGTATATATGGAGATTACGATGCTGACGGAGTCACCTCAATATGCATATTATCACATGTTATAAGCATGATTACGGACAACTTTACATATTATATTCCATCGAGGTTTGATGAAGGTTACGGTCTTAACAAAGAAGCCATATCAAAGATAAAGGCGGATGGAACAGAACTCATCATAACAGTAGATTGTGGAAGTGTATCATATGAGGAAGTCGAATATGCCAAAGAGCTTGGACTTAAAGTTATAGTGACGGATCATCACAGTATAGATGATGTCAGGGCAGACTGTTTGCTGATAAATCCAAAACAGCCTGAGTGCAGGTATCCTTTTAAGGAACTGGCCGGTTGTGGAGTAGCCTTTAAGATGGTGCAGGCGATATGTCGCCGCAAGGGACTGCCTAAAAGTGTAATAACTGATGTATTGGATCTGGCTGCTGTGGGAACGGTGGGGGATATAGTATCTCTTACTGATGAGAATAGAACCATAGTAAAGTATGGTCTTAATAAAATAAATACCGGAAATCGCCGTGCTCTTAAACGGCTGGCAGAGGCTATTTCACTGTCAGTGGTAACATCGGAAGCTATAGCTTTCGGTATAGCGCCTCATATAAATGCTGCCGGCAGGATGTCTACTGCTCACGAAGCTGCAGAGCTGTTTCTTACATCTGACAGTAATGTCATAGAAGATAAAGTTAGAAAATTGGTGAATTTTAACAAAGAACGTAAGAAAAAGCAGGAAGAAGCGTATAATCGATGTATGGACATGATATCAGGAAACGAGGATTTTATTGTTCTTTATATGCCTGATATACATGAAGGTATTGCCGGAATAGTTGCAGGAAAAATAAAGGAATACGCAAACAGACCGACTGTTATTGTAACACCTTCAGGAGACGGGTTTCTTAAAGGAACAGGAAGAAGCATAGATAAGATAGATATATTTTCATTGCTGAAGAAACATGGAGATCTTTTTTGCAGATTTGGCGGTCACAGGAGTGCGTGTGGCTTTCTGATGGCCGAAGAGAATCTGGGAAAGCTTAAGAGGAGTTTGAATGATGAAATAAGATATCTTAAAAGAAACGATTCCAGGTTACTTGATAAAACGATATCGTGGGAAATGACGATTTCACCGGAGGATGTAACACTTCAGCTGTCAAAAATGCTCGATAAAATGCAGCCTTTCGGCCAGAACAATCCCAAGCCTGTATTCAGAATCTGCGGGGTGATTCCTTCGCAGGTAAGATTTATGGGTGACAATAAAATTCATGCGGGATTTACGGCGGTATCTGAGAATGGAAAGCGAGTTGACTGTATAATTTTTCAGAAAGCTCAGGAAAAGAAAAAACTGCTTACTGATAATGTACCGGTAGACATAATAGGTACTATAAGCGAAAAGACGTGGATGGGAAATACGAGAGTACAGTTTGTTGTCGAGGAGATAATGTGATGGAGATGAAAAAGAAAAAATTTGTGGTATGTATCGTTGCTGCTTTTCTTGCGGGAGCAGCTGTTACAGGGGGTAGCTGCGCAGTAGCTTTTAACGGAGTTTTTGGATATGTTAAAGTATCAAAGGATGATTATGAAAAAATGTCGCAGACATATCAGAGGTATGGAAAGCTGAACCAGCTGTACAATACTGTGAATACTACTTTTTATGATGATGTGAACGAGGAGTCTTTAATGGAGGGCGCATATAAAGGCCTTGTATCGGGACTTGGCGATCCATATTCATCTTATATGACAGCTGATGAGTATAAGACTTGGAAGGCAACTGCTACAGGAGAATATTCTGGCATAGGAGTGACATTTACAAAAGATGAAAATGGCAATTTTGCAGTTATTTCAGTGGAAAAAGGGTCTCCGGCGGAAGAAGCAGGACTAAAAGCAGGGGATTTTATTACAGCGGTAGATGATAAGGAATATGATGATCTGGATGTTATAGGGAATGCTATAAGAGGGGATGAGGGAAGCAAGGTAAAGCTCACATATGTAAGGGATGGAAAAGAAAAAAGTGTGACGCTTATCAGACAAACCATAGTACAGCACAGCGTTGAGCACAAGATGATGGATGGTAATATAGGATACATCCGTATAAGTTCTTTTATAGAAACTACAGGAGACGATTTTAAGGAAGCGCTCAAGGACATCGAGGGGAAAAGTGCAAAAGGTTTAATTCTTGATCTCAGAGATAACGGAGGGGGTCTTGTCAACTCGTGTGTAGAAGTAGCGGATGAGTTTCTTGATGAAGGTGTAGTCGCATATGTAGAAGATAGAAACAAGAACAGAACTGATTATGAAGCTAAAGACGGGAAAACTGATCTGAAAACAGTAGTACTGGTTAATGAAAACAGCGCCAGTGCTTCGGAAATACTGGCGGCGGCTCTCAAAGACAATGGCTTTGATTTAGTAGGGCAGACTACTTACGGCAAAGGCGTTATACAGTCTACAGCAGAACTTGAAGATGGTTCTGCTCTTAAGTTGACTATTATGCAGTATTTTTCACCTGATGGTAACGCTATAAACAAAAAAGGCGTAGAGCCTGATTATAAAGTTAAAAATGAGGAAAATTCCGGTTCCGATACACAGATGAAGAAAGCTGTCAGCCTCTTTTAAGAAGCAGGAAGATTATTTAGAGAAAGTTATATGAGAATGATTTTATATTATGGATAAAAAGAGATATTTACAGAAATATTTTGGGTATGATTCGTTCCGCCATGGCCAGCAGCAGCTTATAGACAGCATTCTGTCAGGTGGTGATACCTTTGGAATTATGCCTACAGGAGCAGGTAAATCTATATGTTATCAACTTCCGGCGATAATGATGGATGGGATAACAATTGTTGTGACTCCGCTTATTTCTCTTATGAAAGATCAGGTATATTCTTTGAAGCAGGCTGGTATAAGAGGAGCTTATTTTAATAGTTCTCTTACATATAATCAGTATTTGAAGGCTCTGGAATATGCTAAAAAGGGAACATATAAGATAATATATGTAGCTCCCGAGAGGCTGACAAACAAAGAATTTTTGGATTTTGCAGATAAAGTTACAATAAGTATGGTTGCCGTTGATGAAGCTCATTGTGTATCACAGTGGGGACAGGATTTCAGACCAAGTTATCTGAAGATACTGGATTTCATAGACGGCCTTGAAAAACGTCCTATAGTAAGTGCTTTTACAGCGACTGCCACATCCCAGGTAAGAGATGATATCGTAAAGATATTGAATCTGCACGATCCTACGGTTGTGACTACAGGTTTTGACAGGCAAAATCTGTTTTTTGCTGTTGAAAAACCAAAAGACAAATACAGCGCTGTCAGAAAATATATAAGAGAACATCCTTCAAGCAGTGGGATAGTCTATTGTTTGACAAGAAAGACAGTAGAAGAAGTTTGTGACAGACTGAATGAAGATGGAATAATTGCTACGCGTTATCATGCAGGACTTTCTGATGAAGAGAGGAAACTTAATCAAGAGGACTTCATATTTGATGTAAAAAAAATCATGGTGGCTACAAATGCTTTCGGAATGGGTATAGATAAATCCAATGTGAATTTTGTTATTCATTATAATATGCCTAAAAATATGGAGAGTTATTATCAGGAGGCGGGACGTGCCGGTCGTGACGGAGAAAAAGCTGACTGCATTCTTCTGTACAACGGAAAAGATGTTGTCACTAATCAGTTTTTTATAGAGAAAGATAGTGAAAATGATGAACTGAGCATGGAAGAACGGGAGAGAGTCAGAGAAAGAGACAGGCACAGACTTAAAAAGATGACTTTTTATTGTCATACAAGTGATTGCCTGAGGAATTATATGCTTAGGTATTTCGGAGAACATGCTCCGGAATATTGTGGCAAATGCAGTAATTGCCTTACTTCTTTTGAAGAAGTGGACATAACAGAAACAGTCAGAGATATCATAGGATGTATTAATGATTGTTATAGAGGATACGGAACGGGGACTATATTGGAGACTTTAAGAGGAAACAATACAGAAAGAGTTGAGAGATACAGGCTTTACGAAAATTCTTATTATGGGTCAGAATCGGATAAATCCTCAGTATTTTTGAAAAAAGTGATGAATCATATGGAAGCTGAAGGATATATTATAAAAAGTAATGACCGGTATGGTCTGCTTGAAACTACAGAAAAGGCAGGAGCTTTTTTACTGAAGTCAGAGACTCTTAAGCTTAAGATTGCAAAGGAGAAAGAAAAGGAGATAATTGCAGAAAAGAGAAAAATAAAGCATAAATCAGAATCGTATACTGAAAATCCGCAGCTTTTTGAAGAACTTAGGGCATTGCGTATGAAGATCGCCAAAACTCAGAGCGTGCCTCCTTATGTTATTTTCACAGATAAGACTCTCAATGAGCTTTGCAGTGTCATGCCTGCAAGTGAAGCGGAAATGCTCAAGGTTTCAGGTGTAGGCGAGGCTAAACTGCGGAAATATGGAAAGGATTTTCTAAAGGTTATAAAAATGTATCACACGCTTTAAAGCTTTAAAGTATTTGTTGACTGTAATATCTGTAAGTGATATAATTCAGCTATGGTTATGTGTGGCGAAAGGAGTATGATATGGCATACGATTCCAAATTTAAAAGAGAAGACATAGATGAACTTTTTAAGGCGATATTGCTGCTGGAGAATGAAGAAGACTGCTATAGATTCTTTGAGGATATATGCACTATCAATGAGATACACTCTATTGCGCAGAGACTGCAGGTGGCAAGACTGCTTTCGGAAAACAAAACCTACAGTGAGATCGAAGGTATTACTAAAGCGTCTACAGCTACTATCAGCAGGATAAACAAATGTCTTGTATATGGCTCTGATGGGTACAGACGTATCATAGAGAAGCTGGATAAAACTGAAAAGTAAAGCAAGAACAGATAAAAGAGAATAAGAGAAGAGGTTTGGCGGGCACATTGTGTTCCGCCTTTTTAAACATTATGGAGTTATATATATATGAAGATTACAGAGTGATGTTTCCGGAAAGCAGCGGCAGGCATCTGACGGATATACTGATAAAAGATGCACTCCGAGCTTATGGGATAAAAGACTGTAAAATTATGCGTACCGATAAAGGCAAACCGTATGTTGAAAAATCTGAAAGCAGTTTCCAAACACATATTTCCGTAAGTCACAGCGGATCATATTTCGTATGTCTTATTTCCTCTGATCCTGTCGGTGTAGATGTTCAGGAAGAGAGACATGTAAATGCGCGAAAGATAGGCTGTCGTTATTTTACATGCCGTGAGCGTGAGATCATAGACCGGAGAGGAAATGATGGTTTTTTTTTCATATGGGCAAGAAAAGAGGCTTATTCTAAATATACGGGGCTTGGAATGGAAGAAATATTCAAGGGAACGCCGGTTATTGACAGAGAGGATGTAGAGTTTGTGGACTTTCAGCTTGAAAAAGGCGTGTACTGTTCATGCTGCCGGCGGAAACGGTAAAAGAAAGGAAAATAAGAAGCGATATGGATAAAGGAATAAAATTCAAATTTCTGATGGAAAACAAGACAGATAATCCCGGGATCTTGGCCGAACACGGACTTTCCATATATATAGAAGCATGCGGCAAGAGGATATTATTTGATGCCGGAGCTACGGATATATTTGTGAAAAACGCTGAGATGATGAATGTGGATCTTTCCGACGTTGATTTTGCCGTAGTAAGCCATGGACATTATGATCATACGGGAGGATTTCCCTCTTTCTGTGAGATTAATGAAAAGGCTGATATATATATACATAAAAATGCTTTCAGAGAATCTTATGTTTTGAAAGACGGAAGGCTTTACGGCCCTGATGACGGAATAAGATGGAACAGAAGCCAGTATGATTTTATGAAGAAAAGACTTGTTTTTACGGATGGGCCTGTTCGTATAAGTGATGATATTTGCGTTACAGGAACTATTAAAAGGGAAGATGGTTTTCAGCCTACTGAGAAATTTTATTACAGAGATGGTGAGGGAAATATAACAGAGGATGATATGTCTCATGAGCAGTGTCTTGTTATAAGGCAGCCTGAGGGACTTTACATTTTCTCCGGATGCAGTCATACAGGAGTTATATCAGCGATAAACACCAGTAAGGCGCTGTTTCCGGGAGAGCGTATGGCTTTGCTTGTGGCTGGGATGCATCTTTACAGCGCCTCGCTGCAGATAAGAACAGATGTTATAGATAGGATAGAAGCTGAGCAGCCTGAATGTGTGATGCCTGTGCATTGTACAGGCATAGAGGCCATATGCGATCTTAAGTCGAGATTGGGGGAACGGTGTATTATCGCTACGGCAGGTGATAGTTACAATAGGAATGGTGATACAAATGGCTGATGTCAGAGAAAGCGCAGTCAGATATTTGAATGTTAAGCCGAGAACAAAGCAGCAGGTAATAAAGTATCTTACGCGCAAAGGGTTTAATGAGGATGATATAGGTCAAGTTGTGCAGGATCTGGAGGAATATCATTATATAGACGACCTTAGTTACAGTTCATTGTATTTTGAGTATGGATTTGGAAAAGGAAGAGGGATCGCCAGAATAAAAAGAGAGCTTGCGGAAAAAGGCGTAGATCATGAAATCATCGAAATGGCATATCAAGGGCTTGAGAGTGTTCCGGATCAGTATAAGGCAGCCTGTGATATCGCCGGTAGTATGATGCGAGGAGTAGATACAGAGACTATGGATTATGACGAAAAGAGAAAGTTTCAAGCAAAGATAGGAAGACGGCTTATGACAAGAGGATTTTCTTCTGATATAGTGTATAAGGTCATAAATAATTTATGATGCGAAAGGTTTAGAAATGAAAGAACAATTTGACAGAACAGAGCTTGTCATAGGTGAAAAAGGTATCGGCAGACTGTCCTCTGCTTCTGTAATAATACTGGGCGTAGGAGGAGTAGGAAGTTATACTGCAGAGGGTCTTGCTCGAGCAGGTATAGGAAAGATAACATTGGTGGACAGGGATACTGTAGATGTAACTAATATAAACAGACAGCTTCCGGCTCTTCACAGTACTGTGGGGCGTCTTAAAGCTGAAGTAATGGCAGAACGCATAAGGGATATAAATCCGCAGTGCGATGTGACTGCAGTAAAATGTTTTTTTCTTCCTGATAAAGCTGATGAGTTTGATTTCAGTAAGTATGATTATGTCGTAGATGCAATAGATAATGTTACAGGCAAACTGTCTATCATACAGAAGGCATGCAGTGAAAATGTTCCCGTCATATCATCGATGGGAACGGGGAATAAACTGGATCCCACAAGGTTCAGGATAGATGTTATCGAGAAGACAAAAGTATGCCCTTTAGCAAGGATAATGCGAAAAGAACTGAAATCAAGAGGGATACAGGGGATTAAAGTCCTTTATTCCGATGAGGAGCCTATAAAGCAGGCGGGAAGAAAGGCGCCGGGGAGCATATCTTTTGTACCTTCTGTGGCCGGACTTATAATTGCAGGGCAGGTAGTAAGGGATATACTTGGGGACATTGACAGAGAGGAATAGATATGGAGAATATAAGTCTTGTGTTGCTGGGATTGTTTACGGCAATAATAGTTTTGATAGTATTGGCAATAATCATAATAATGAAGATGACACGGCGCGGCAGCATGGGTCAGGAAGGAGAACTGCGGAGAGATATCAGAGAAGAGATGAGCCGCTCCAGAAGAGAAACTGCTGAGTCTGTTCAAGGAAGCATAAAGCGTATGAGTGAGATGATAGTCCAGAATCAGCGAGAAAGCGCAGAAGCTCAGAACAGAAGGCTTGCTGAACTTAACAAACAGCTGGCAAGTACCTCTATGAGTATAGAGCAACGGCTTGAAAATATCAGAATTTCTATGGAACGTAAGGTTACAGTTATGACGGAAGAAAACAACAGACAGCTTTCAGAGATGAGAAATACTGTGGATGAAAAGCTGCAAAAGACTCTTGAGGACAGAATCGGAAGGTCATTCAGACAGGTGAGCGATACGTTGGAACAGGTAACGAGAGGTTTGGGAGAAATGCAGACATTGGCGGCAGGAGTAGGGGATTTGAAGAAAGTCCTTTCTAATGTTAAAACAAGAGGAATAGTCGGAGAGATACAGCTTGGCGCTATATTATCACAGATGCTTTCTCCTGATCAATATGATGAGAATGTGGCTGTTAAAGGCGGCAGTGAACGTGTAGAATATGCAGTAAAATTTCCCGGTGAGGGAGATGCACCTGTATATCTTCCCATAGATTCAAAATTTCCGGCTGATACTTATACTAATCTTCTCGATGCTTATGATACGGGAGATAAACAGATTATAAAGGCTGCTGCTGATGGACTCAGGAATGCTGTCATCAAAGCAGCGAAGGATATAAAAACGAAATACATAAGTCCTCCGGCGACAACTGAATTTGCTATAATGTTCCTTCCTTTTGAGGGGCTTTACGCAGAGGTTTTAAGGCAAGGTATAGTAGATACTCTTCAGCGTGATTATAGGATAAGTATAGCAGGCCCGACTACGATGTCAGCAATGCTCAACAGTTTTCAGATGGGATTCAGATCATTGGCGCTCCAGAAGCAGTCGGGGCAAGTATGGGATACTCTTGCTAAGGTAAGAAATGAATTTGATAAATTTGGAGATGTCCTTGTCAAAACTCAAAACAGAATGGAACAAGCGCAGAAAGAGCTGGAAACACTTGTAGGGGTGAGAACTCGAGGTATACAGAGGGCTCTTAAAAATATATCGTCTGCAGGAGAGTCTGAGAAATTATCTGAGAAATTTGAAGAATAAAAAAGGATGAATCAAATGAGCATATATGCTATATCAGATCTGCACCTATCTTTTTGTCCGGATATTCAAAAACCTATGGATATATATGGTCCCAGGTGGCATGATCATGCAGAGAGGCTTAAAGAGAACTGGTGTAATATCATAACAAAGGATGATACGGTGATATTGCCCGGAGATATATCGTGGGGACTTAAATTCGATGAAGCTAAGTATGATCTTGACTGGGTGGCGGAGCTTCCCGGCCATAAGGTGATTTTCAAAGGCAATCATGATTTATGGTGGAATGGTATAACTAAATTAAATAGGATGTATGAATCTGTTACTTTTATTCAAAATGACTGCTATAGAGCTGAGGATCTGTTCATATGCGGGACAAGAGGTTGGATAACTCCTGATAATGATGATTTCAGGGAGTCTGATGAAAAGATATATAACAGGGAGATGCTCAGGCTCCGTGCATCTTTGGATAGGGCAAAAGTTAAAGGCTGCACGGATGGGAGTCATGTACTTGGAGTTCTGCATTATCCTCCTGTATCAAAGGCGGCGTCATTTTCAGGGTTTCAGAAAATATTTGAAGAGTATGGAGTAACACGTGTCATATATGGACATATACATGGTGAGGATGGGTTTAGGAATGCGATAGAAGGAATGCATTATGGTGTGGAGTACAGCCTTGTGTCTGTGGATAGACTTTCCTGTATGCCTATCTGTATAAAGCCATGAGAAGGAGGGGGATTAAGTGGATACAGTAGATATAATCGTAAAAAAAAGAGATGGCGGAAAGCTTGATGATGAAGAGATAAGATATATGATAATGCGTTATACTAAAGGGGATATACCGGATTATCAGATGTCTGCTTTTCTTATGGCTGTGTATTTTAAAGGAATGGATAAAGGTGAAACGACAGTCCTCACAGATGTTATGAAAAGATCGGGAGATGTGGTGGATCTCAGTTGTATAAATGGTATAAAAGTAGATAAACACAGTACAGGCGGAGTTGGTGATAAAACTACTTTGATAGCAGGCCCTTTGGCAGCTTCATGCGGAGTTCCTGTGGCTAAAATGAGTGGCAGAGGTTTGGGATTTACAGGAGGGACGATAGATAAACTTGAATCCATACCGGGGTTTAAAGTGTCTGTGGAAAGAGAAAATTTTATAGAACAGGTCAATACGAA
>OLOZ01001320.1_pt1 | contig 17550 bp, 17 predicted proteins | sample 1673021 | NCBI WGS metagenome assembly OLOZ01 (sample SAMEA3136747, study PRJEB25190) | human gut metagenome | biome: human gut; feature: human-associated habitat; material: faeces | place: Austria | collected 2013
ACCGCAAAGTGGGGCTTGCAGATTGCGGAAATGATTTTTCAGACACGCTCTAAGCTTTCTGTCCACCTAATTCACGACCTTCACCTGGAAAAGTCCCGCCAGCTGTTCCCGTCCCCGCGCCAGCCTGCTGCGCACGGTTCCCTCCGGGATATCAAGAATCTGACTGATCTCACTGGTCTTAAATCCTTCGATATAATACAGCATCACCACCAGTCGAAAATTCTCCGACAGACTGTTCAGTGCCTCTTTCCACTCACTGTTTTCAAACCCAGCGTCCACATCCGGTGTCTCCGGAATCTCGTCCATCCAGACCATCTGCTTTCTTTTTCGCAGGATATCAGTACATTTATTCAGCAGGATCCTGGTCATCCAGGTACGAAAATATCTGTCTTCCTTCAACTGGGAAAATTTTTCCCAGCACACAAGAATCGTATCTGAAATCGCATCCGCAATATCTTCATCGTTGCAAAGAACCGACCGCGCCGCCTTATACATATTTTGCATCTGACTCTCCATTAGTGCCGTAAAAGCATCCGGATCTCCCTTCCTTGCCTGACTGATTAATCTTTCCATTCGTTGTCCTTTCTGTTTGTACGTACAAAAACAGGTGCTTTTCTTTAAGGTTTACATACATTAGACGGAGTTGCAAGAACTTTCGCTCCCGAAAATCCAATAAAATAAGTATTTATCAGATATTTCATGGCGATTTCAGAGGTTCTGGTTGTCAAACAGGCAATAATAATCTACTATAAAAGGCTTTACCACAGTATTTTCAAAACTATGGTAAAGCCCTGTTCTTACATTCCCCTTATCTATTTTCTTACTTTTTCTCACTCTCCGTCATTCCCGGCTCTGCATCTTTCCACTCTACCGTATACTCCTCACCGATGCTCTCACCCACATTTTTTATGTACTCCTCGATCAGCGTCTTCGCCCGTGCCTTTGCCTGCGACAGCATCTCTGTATTTTCTTTTGCCTGCTGCTCCATCGCTTCCTGCGCACCCGCCAGTGTCGTTGTTTTCTCTTCTGTGGTAACACTGGTCAGAAAACCGGTATCGGTCAGCGGGGTACCAAGAGAATCTTCATCCACATCTACATTCAAAACCTGTGCATCCGGCATCGTCACGGTCACCACACCGTTTTTGTCCGGTTCCGATACTGTGACCTGACTGATATCGATGCCATATTCAATGATCCCACTGTATTCCGTCCAGATTTTCTTATATCCGGTTTTCAGCCATTTTGCGAAAATGCCACTTGCTTCCGTCTCCGCTTTCGCAACATTATGATAATAACACTTCAAAGTGGCCAGTTCACACACCGAAGTAACCCCTGAAAAATCAGCAGTCTGTGTTTCTTTTCCGCATCCTGTCAGACAAAGAACAACGGTCCCAACGAGAAGCATCCATGTTTTTGTTATCTTTCGTACTCTCATTTTGTTTTCCTCCCCGGCAAATTTCAAGGTCTTCTATATATCCCACTGCATCGTATATCCTGCATTTTTCAGGATCGGCGAGAGTAGTGCTTCGATGGCTGACTGCAGATTTTCTTCGGCCGTCTGATAGAGTTCTTTTGACTCACTCGCTTCCTTTAGGGCATCTTCCTTGCACACCGTCATGATATCTTTCAGCTCCACATCTGGATTCTGTGGGATAAAACTGAGCGAATCCGGATCCACGGTTACTGTATTTACCGTAATTTCCGGCAGTACCGGCGTTACCGTTTTCTTTTCCTCATCAATGGTAAATGTTATCTGATCCAGCGCGATTCCTACTTTCACCGTGGAGGCATACGCGATATGGCACTCGGTTTCTTCCAGGTTTCCATCACTGTACTTGTCTGCGATCCCGTTGTATATGAACTCTGCCGTGGACAGTTCACTGATATCCACCGCTTTTTCCAGCTGCGAGGAAGTAATTACGCTTTCTTTTGTTATCTTCTGTACTGCATTTGGTACAAACAGACCTGCTGCAACCGCAACGATTCCGAGAACCAGCACACTTCCTATGATTTTTTTCTTCATTCAGTTACTCCTCTCCCGTTTTCCCTTATTATACTGCATAATCTCTTTTTCTTCCACCGGCATATTTCTGTTTCCAAACCTGAAAAAAGATGCCATGCTTTAAAACATAGCATCTTTTTGACATCTGTTCTCAGTTAATATCCAGATCTGCCGTAACCTGATAATAATCGCAGGCATGGGATTCATATCCGGTAACATTTGCTTTGGAGATCATGCTCATTTTCAGGAACGAGCAGAAGACGAATGCATGATCATCCAGAACGGTCTGCTGCATCTGTACAGCAAGTTCTGCACGTTTTTCTATGTCAAATTCCGCGCTCAGTTCTTTTTCCAGCTCATCCAGTTTTTCACTGCTATATTTTCCCTGATTCCTTGTCGCATCGGAAGTTGCAAAAACAGTAAACCAGTATTCCGGATCACCGGTAGGTGCCTGTACATTAGCCATTGCATAGACATCCCATGCAGTGGGATCATCTGCTACAGAGTTATTGTCCGCCGTACAGTTGATGTCCAGATCAATCCCGATATCCTTAAGAGTTGCCTGTGCGGATTCTGCAAGCAGCGGCAGTTCCTGACGGCTTGGGTAGGTCAGCCATCTTACTGTTAATTTTTTTCCATCTTTCTCACGGATGCCATCTCCGTCAGTATCTTTCCATCCTGCCGCTTCCAGAACTTCTTTCGCGCCTTCCGGATCATAAGTTTCTGCCGTCACCTTATCTCCACCAAATGCAGATCCTTCCGGAAATACTCCATTTGCCACATAACCATTGCCTTCCAGTAAGGTTGCAACAAAATTCTCCTTATCAATCCCCATGGCAATCGCTTTTCGGACTGCCGGGTCGGCACATACAGAACTTTCATCAAAATTCATCTTTCCAAAGAAACAACGGGAAGTGGAAATCTGTGAAAATGTATATGCATCATTTTCAAATAACGGATAGCTTTCGTAAGCCATACCGTAGGCTGCCTGTATTTCTCCCGACTGGAGTGCATTGGCCAGCGTACTTCCATCTGTAATGGTACGGATTGTCAGCTCGTCAATCTTCGGCGTTCCATTCCAGTAATCCTCATTTTTTACCAGTGTCAGGTGATCATCGCTCTGGCAGTCCACGGCGATGTATGGACCGGTACCTGCTACGATTCCGTCATCAAATCCTGCGTCCACATCAATGATACATCCATAGGGATCTCCAAGATAGTTTAACAGTGCCGGTTACGGCTCTGAAGTATGAATCGTAAGGATCTGACCATCTGCTTCCATCGAATCGATTTTCAGATCGTTTTTTGCCCGTTCGTGATTTTCAGTCAGATGCTCCAGACATTCTTTCACCGCTTCCGCGTCCATATCCCGGCCACTGGAAAATTTTACATTATCCTGCAGGGTAATCTTCCATGTCAGTTCATCCACATTTTCCCATTCTTTTGCCAGCCAGGGTTCGATTTCCATGGTATCCGAATATTTTACCAGTGTCTCACCAATCCCATACCGGATACAGGCCCAGCCTGAATAAGCATCATGTGGATTCACATTGTTTTCTTCATTGGAACTGTTGAATGTTGTGTCACCGATTACCAGGGTCTTTTTCCCTTTCTCAGTTGTTGTCTCCGTTTCGTTTTTCTGATTTCCGCATCCTGCGAGCATACTCGCACATAAAACAACACTTAACGCAGTACCGATCAGTTTTTTCGCATTCATCCCTTCTGTTCCTCTCTTTCTGTTTCTCACTTTATTATTCTTTTACAGAATCTCTGGCCGTTCTTCCTATCCGTTCTCATATCCCAGCCGGGGGTTCCTGTTATTATTATCACAGAACGCTTTCAATAAGTCTTCCGGTATATTCTGTCTTCGGATTCCGGATCACCTCATCCGGCGTTCCCTCCTCCACAATCTTTCCCTGATGCATGACAAGCACTCTGTCACAGAATTGTTGAACCAGTGCAATGTCATGGCAGATAAACAGATATGTCATATTCCTCTCTGTTTTCAGTTTATCCAGCAGTTCCAGGATCTCTTTTTGAATCGTAACATCCAGCGCAGAGGTCGCCTCATCCAGAATCAGTAACCGGGGATCGATAGCGATCGCACGCGCGATCGCAGCCCTTTGACACTGCCCGCCACTGACTTCATGAGGATAGCGCGCTGTATATTCTTTTTCCAATCCACATAGTTCCAGAAGCTGTCCTGCCTTCACCATTGCGTCCTTTTTTTTCATTCCATAATTGATCAGACTTTCTGCAATTCCATCACCCAGTTTCCTGCGCGGATCAAAGCTCTCCGTTGGAGTCTGAAATACCATCTGCATCTTCTTATATACTTCTTTTAACTCTTTTCCCTTTTTCAGAGTGATATCTTCTCCATCCAGCCGGATCGTTCCGGAAGAAACATCCAGTAACCTGGTGATCATATTAACAACCGTAGTCTTCCCGCTTCCGCTTTCTCCGATAATTCCAAGCTTCTCACCGGACTCTACAGAAAAACTCACATCATCTACTGCCGTGTAGTTCTCTCGTCCCTGAGAGACAAATGTTTTTGTCAGATGTTCTGTTGCTAGTACCACACTCATTTTTCCTACCTCCGAAGTTTTGGAACCGCTGCCAGCAATTTCTTTGTATACACTGATCCCGGATGTTCAAATACTTCTTCCGTCACTCCATACTCCATGATCTCACCTTCATGTAAAACCAGCACTTTGTCTGCCATCGCACGGATCACTCCCATATTATGAGTTACCAGCACTATGGAAGTTCCAAAAGTTTCCCGAACCATAAGCATCTCTTCCACTACCTGTTTCTGAACTGTTACATCCAGTGCGGAGGTCGGTTCATCTGCCATCAGTATCTTCGGGTTCAAAAGCATGGCCGCCGCAATGCCCACTCGCTGCTGCATACCACCGGAAAGTTCAAAAGGATAACTGTCCAGTACTCTTTTGGGATCTTCAAAGCCAAATTTTTCAAGCAGCTCCTCTGCCTGATTCTCAAATACATCTGCTTTTATTTTTTTATGTTCTGTCATGAATTCATAGAGCTGTGCCCGTACCGTACGGATCGGACAAAAAGAGATTCCGGCCGTCTGAAAGATCATTCCAAGCTCCGGCCCGCACAGTTTTCTCATCTCCCTCGGTTTCAGGTCGGGAAGATCCATTCCCTTATACCAGATATCCCCTCTGGTAACAAGACCGTCCTTTCCAAGCAGACCCATCGCCGCTTTGATCAGCGTCGATTTTCCGCTGCCACTTTCTCCTACAATTCCAAGGATTTCACCTTTTTCTACAGAAAAACTGACATCATGTACAACCTTTTTTCCTTTATAACTGATATCTACATGTTCATAACGAATGACTTCCGTCACTTTCTCTACCTCCCATTGCGGGGATCCAGCCAATCTCTGACCGTATCACCCAACAGATTGAATATCATTACTGATACAAAGATTGCACACCCGGGTGCCAGCGTTACCCAAGGATGAGTCGTAAGCAGATTTCTTGTGTCACTCATCATACTTCCCCACTCAGCCACCGGCGGTTTTGCTCCCAGCCCCAGAAAAGACAGACCTGCAAGTTCCATCATCATCGTTCCGATATCCAGCATCGCTGTAACCAGGATGGGGCCTGTAATATTAGGAAGTATATGCTTAAAAATCAGTTTCCAGGTTCCACAGCCGGACAGTTTCGCTGCCCGGAGGTACACCGTTTCTTTTTGTGCCAGAGTTTCACTTCTTGCCACTCTGGCGTATTTTGGCCAGCTGATGGCACCCAGTGCCATGATCGCATTATGGACACCACCTCCAAGAGCTGCCGCTACCGCCAGCGCAAACACCAGCCCGGGGAAAGCAAGGAATACATCGGAAATACGCATCAGAACCGTATCCACCCATGTTCCCCTCCAGGCACAAAACACTCCGATCATCGTACCAAGCACTGTAATAAATGCAACCAGCAATAAGGTGGAATAAATACTGGTCTTGCTTCCCACGATCACACGGGACAGCATATCCCGTCCATATCGGTCAGTACCAAAGATATGTGCAGCGGACGGCACTGCCTTGGTATTACCCAGATCCTGCAGATAGGGATCATATGGGCATAAATATTCACTGAAATACGATGCGATCACCAGTGCCAACGCCAGTATTCCAAAAAAAATCAGACGAATCTTCAAATGATTCCTGTGTATATTCTGTTTTCTAATTGTTGGTTCTCTCATCCTTTTGTTACCCCCAGACGAATTCTCGGATCCAGTCGGTGATACAAAAGATCCGTGACCAGATTCACCAGCACATAAATAATTGCCATCCATACCACATAAGCCTGAATAACCGGATAATCACGCATGGTAATCGCATCTACTGCCAGTTTTCCAACGCCATCCCACATAAAAATACTTTCTATAATGGCAGTTCCCCCAAGCAGATTTCCGATTGAGAGTGCCAGTAGTGTAATAATCGTCAACATCGAAGATTTCATTACGTTTTTCCATAAGATCACGCGACTGCGCACACCTCTTGCCCGGGCTCCCTGCACATAATCCTTATTCCATTCCTCCAGCACTGCGGCTCGAACCTGCCGCATATATTTTGCTGACATGGAAACAGCCAGTGTAAGAGCCGGCATCCATGCACTCTTCAGGGTCACTCCATCCGAAATCACCGGAAGCAGTTGAAGCCTAATACTTAATAGCTGCATCAGTAACATAGCAACAAAAAAATTGGGTAAAGCATTTCCTATAAAGCTGAAAAATCGCAGGATCAGATCCGGAATCTTATCATGCGTAACCGCTGCAAGTATACCAAAAGGAATCGACACCAGTATGGTAAGGATAATGGATAAAGCTGTCAGAAGCAAGGTTGCCGGAAGTTTGGAAAGAAAAGTAGGAAACACCGGTTTTCCTGTCATATAACTTTCTCCCATATCCCCTGTCAGCATTCCGCCAAGCCATCTGCCATACTGTATCAGGAATGGCTGGTCCAGTCCAAGTTCTGCTCTTTTCGCATCTATAATTTCCTGAGATACTTCCGTTCCTCTGTTCTGATACATCTCCGTAACCACGTCCGAACCAGCCAGGCGCATCATGGCAAAAGACAAAAAAGTAATCCCCAGTAAAATGGGGATTAACTGTAAAAATCTATGCAATACATACTTTTTCATTTTATCACCTCATCAAAAGAACTATAATGAGTATATCATTTCCATATTTCTGTCGTAAGCCCCGTAGGGGGTTTTGAGGTATTCAATTTTGGACTGACCATATTCCAAAACATAACTGTTCAGTACCTTCACAGTTACGAGCCAAAATGCATTTAAACGATAAAAACACGCTTTGCGAGTTTTTATCGTTATCGCGGCACTCCTCAAGGTTCCGTGCAAGCACGGACTTTGACTCGTTGCTCGCGTAAATCACCTTCGGTGATGGCATTTTGGCTTGTATGTCTCGGGATTTTGGCATATTCATGCCAAAACACCTCGCGGTACAATGGCTACTGAATAGTTACTCCAAAACATACAAATTTCCCGGTTGTTTATCCGATCAACTCCTGTTTTACATAATCAAGAAATTTCATTGCCAGATCCGACAACGGTGTCTTTTCTCTTTTTACATATCCGAACATAATCTTACTGGATTCATTGGTAAGACAAATGCCCGGACGTGAAGGAGTCTTCCCGGGAGTAAGACTGTCGCCGCTGATGTTGGCGAGGCTGCCGTGATCCAGCATCTTTTCCATAATGTAGTCGCTGTTGGTTACGACGGAGACATCGATTTTTCCAAGGGTCAGATTATTTTCTGTATCCAGTTTCCAGCCTTCGTAATTGCCGGCGTCTTCCAGGAAGTTCTGGATATAATGCAGATTTTCGATTGTTTCCCGGGTGAGCTGTATTCCTTCTTTTTGCAGGTATCCGCCGCCGGGATACAGATAGGTGTCCAGTTCTTTCAACGGAATGAATTCCAGCTGTTTTCGTACCAGCAGATACTGCAGATCCGTCTGCTGACGGGTTGTCACGTAGAGGAAACCGAGTTCGTCTTTGTATTCATGGATACGCTCCAGCACTTCCCGCATTTTTCCGGTGTGTACCTGACAGTGCAGGTTTTCTTTTTCATGAATCTGATAAAACCGTACAAAGCAGTCTGCGATCCAGGAACTGGGGTTAAATGCAATATTCAACCACTGGGTATCTCCCACCGCGGACAGCTCTGCCATCGCTTCCACGTTTTCCAGCACCCGGCTGGCATAGGCATATGCCTGTTTTCCGTTTTGTGTCAGGCTGATTCCATGAGGATTTCGTACAAAAAGCGATGCCTGCATCTCTTCTTCCAGTGCCCGGATCACCTTACTGACGCTGGACTGGGTTGTATATAAAACAGATGCCGCCTCGCTGAAAGAGCCGGCATCTGCACAGGTGATAAAATATTTTAACTGTTTGATATTGATCATAAGTCACCTTTTTTTCCACAGACCGCAAACAATGGAGTAGGATTATAGAACGCATTTTTTTCCATGTAGACACGCTGACTCACTCCCATATCAATCTGGAACTGCTGCACACCACTGTTGCTGAGAGCTTCCAGATCCCAGGCAGGACGGGCATAATTGCTTATGGACAGCTGGCGTTTGATATCCTCACACTCCTGCATCAGTGTATTTTCAATCTGGTTATGGGCATGATTTTTCGGGAGATCGGAAGTATCCGTAAAATCAACCGCTCCATAATTGGCATCAAAGTTCAACAGCACACCGCCCGGTTTTAACACACGCATCCATTCTTTATAGGCTTTCTGTGCATCCGGAAGCGTCCATGTCAGATTCCGGGAGATCACGAAATCAAAGGTATCGTTATCGTATTCCGGATTCTCTGCATCCATTACCTGAAACTCACAATCTGCCTGTTCTTCTTTTGCCAGTTCTCTGGCATGGAGGATCATATCCGGTGTCAGGTCAATCCCGGTCACCTGATGTCCTCTCTTCGCCAGGAGGATAGAGAAAAATCCCGCACCGCATCCTACATCCAGGATCCGCAGATGCTCTTTTTCAGGCAAATATTTATTGATTTCTTTCATCCATCGTTTCGCCAGTGGACTGTGAAGTTCTTCTCTTCTCTGCTCTTTGAAATCTGAACTTCGTTTTGTCCAGTAACCGGCAATCTTTTCTTTCCGGTCATCTTTTTCATAAGCGATTCTTCCGTAGGCGATCATCGGTCCTTCCTTTGTCACCTGCAGACTTCCCGTCTGGAAAAGAATCACACCGTCATATCCGCCATAACTCGTCTCCAAGGTATTTCCTTCATAGTCCGTGACCTTTCCAAGCTTTTCTCCCTCTGAAAACATATCTCCCGGTTTTTTATCCGGATACCACAAACCCGCCTGATTTGCCGACTGATATACCACATCCGTCACTTCCATGGGATAATGATTCCAGTAACCACGGCTGGTCCGGTAAATGCCAAGGTAACGCAGGATATTTTTCAGATCCCTCTTATTGGACTCTACTTCTTCTCTCGTCCATCGTCCCATACCACCCCTCTCAATCAGGATACTCGGAATTCCGCAGGAGGCTGCATAATTATAAGAGCCACCGGATTCCACATTGGAGCGTACCATATACGGAACGTCCACGTGTTGCGCCATTTTTCGGGAAACCTCGATGACTTCTTTTTCTCCTTTTCCCGCATAATATACAAACGGCGTCAGATCTTCATATTCATCTCCGCTGTGAAGATCAATATAATAATCTGCCACACTGTGCAATTCTTTTTTTATGGCACTGGCGAGTCTCTGTGTTCTTGTTCCCTTTTCATCTCCCGGGAACTGCCGGTTCAGATTTTTCCTGTCGTCCAGACAGAGACTTCCTGCCCGCTGCTCGAATTCTTCAGGACAGACCACTTTTACGATCACTATTGTTCCTGTGATTTTTTCCATTTTTAATTCGTTCGCCAGTTCCACTGCTGTCTCCACACCCACATATTCCCCTGGGTGCACGGCCGCAGTGATCAGCACGGTCTTTCCCTCTTTTTCCCCGTGCAGAACCGCCGCCGGAAGTACGAATTCTCCGCCTCCGATCATCAGCGTTCCTTGCCATCTCTCGCCCCGGGTTATTTCCAGCCCTGCTATCTGAAATTTATTCTCATTCTTCATCATTTCACATTCAATCCGTTCTGTATGATTCTTACTCTTTGACTGCTTCGATACCAAACATTGGTGTCGAATGATAATTGACCTTTTCCACCTCTGACCATACCTGGTTCCAGACTTCCGTATCCACACTTACCTGGGCTGTTCCAAGTTTCTGCAGTATCTTTTGATCCCACCGGGGGCGATCGATCCTGCTGAGCGGTACCTGTCTTGCAATCTCTTCCATCGTATCGATATCCGTACAGGTATAGTGATCTTCCAGTCCGGCCTCAGTTACCATCTGCCGGTCTTTCTCATATTCTTCTCTTTTTTCAGCATCAAAGAGATGATGATACCAGTTGGCATCATAATTTAACAGAATACCACCTTTTTTCAGCACACGCATCCATTCTTTATACGCCTGCTCCGGATCTTCCAGGTTCCAGGTCAGATTCCGGCTGACTACTGCATCAAATGTTTCATCCGCAAATGCAAGATGACTGGCATCCATCTGACAATATGTGATCTTTTGTGCGAATGCTCCTGCATTTTTTTTAGCTTCTTCCAGCATCGCTTCTGTATAATCCACAGCGGTCACCTGGTAGCCTGCCTCTGCAAGAATAATAGAAAAAAATCCTGGACCGGTTCCGATATCCAGAATCTTATAGGTCTCATTTGTTCTGTTTTCCGGAAAATGACGTTCCAGTTCCCGTCTCCAGTTTGTCCGGTTATCACCCGCCAGTTCTTCCTGATTCACCTGAGAGTACCCTTCGGCTCTGTCAGTCCAGTAATCTTCAATCTGTTCTAGTAATTCCATATATTTTTCGTCCCTCCGCATGACATATCGTTAACGTACATTATATCATGAACTTCGTTCATGATCGACATTCGCCGCTCCCGATGAATAAGCTGCGCTTATTCCCGCTCGCTAACGCTCATTATATCATGTTTGTTTCTTTTTTCACAAGCCTCCACGGGGGATATTTTTCTTCACTTTTTCACGTAACTATGATATACTGATAAAGTTATTCCAGCTTTTTTTGACCGGAATAGCATAACAGTTTTTATTTTAACCAAAGAAAGGGATAATCTATGTTAAGTACAATCGAATCCATCAATTCGGTGGTCAACAATTTTATCTGGGGAGTCCCTGCTATGATCTGTATCATCGGTGTCGGTTTGTATCTGACCCTCCGCACCCATTTTTTACAGATCCGTAAATTTCCCTATGCAATCAAGACCACCATCGGACGTATGTTCCGAAAAAAAGACGCATCTGACGGTTCTCTGACGCCTTTCCAGGCAGTCTGTACCGCTCTGGCCGCGACGGTCGGTACCGGTAATATTTCCGGAGTCGCGGGTGCCATCGCCATCGGCGGTCCCGGTGCTGTCTTCTGGATGTGGATCTCGGCTATCCTTGGCATGTGTACCAAATTTGCTGAAGTTACCCTTGCCGTACATTTTCGTGAAACTAACGCCAAGGGAGATCTTGTCGGCGGACCTATGTATTATATAAAAAATGGTCTAAAAAAACACTGGCACTGGCTGGCGTACCTTTTTTCCGCTTTTGGTGTCCTTACCGTATTCGGTACCGGTAATGCCACACAGGTCAATACGATCACAACGGCTGTCGATTCCGCACTGATCAATTTCCACCTGATTTCTGATCAGTCTGTCAGCACACTGAATCTGATCATCGGAATCGTGATCACGATTCTGGTCGGTCTGATCCTTCTTGGCGGTATCAAGCGAATCGGAAGTGTGACGGAAAAACTGGTTCCTTTTATGGCATTGTTTTATATTCTTCTGGCACTTGGTGTTGTACTGATCAACTTCCGTAATATTCCGCATGTTTTTTATTCTATTATTTATGGTGCTTTTCGCCCGCGTGCTGTAACCGGCGGTGTGGTAGGAAGCTTCTTTCTCAGCATGAAAAAAGGAGTTTCCCGTGGTATCTTCTCCAACGAAGCAGGTCTTGGTACCGGATCCATCGCCCATGCCTGTGCGGATACCAAAAAACCGGTGAAACAGGGTCTGTTCGGTATCTTTGAAGTATTTGCCGATACCATTGTCATCTGCACCCTGACTGCTCTGGTTATTCTGTGCAGTGGCACCCCGGTCACTTATGGACAGGCTGCCGGTGCAGAACTCACGATATCAGGATTTACTTCTGTATATGGCAGTTGGATATCTGTTTTTACAGCCGTTGCGATGTGTTGTTTCGCTTTTTCTACAATCATCGGATGGGGACTGTACGGAGCAAGATGTATCGAGTTTCTGTTTTCCAGTGAGAAGGTTGTAAAGCCGTTTATGGTTGTGTATTCTCTGGTAGCGATTCTTGGTGCTACAGTGGAACTTGGACTTCTGTGGAGTATCGCAGAGACCTTTAATGGGTTGATGGCGATTCCAAACCTGATTGCGGTGTTCCTGTTGTCGGGGACGGTTGTGAAGATGGTGAAGGAGTATTTTGCTACGGAAGGAAAATAAATCTTTTTAAGAGAAAAACGCCTGAATCTCAATGTGAGATCCAGGCGTTTTTCATCTGTCAGGGCTTAGTTGCATCGCATTTTTCATATTAGTATCTCCAAATATCTCCGCACTCTTTCTTCTACTCGGAATTTCTTCGCATATTCCGATAATTGAGGAATGTTTTTATCTTTTCTGTCCACGTATCGCTTATATGCCTCAGCAGCAATACCAATATCTACTTCTGTTCGTTTTCGTAGAATATCACATAATGTCCTCTCCATGTTGTATGTGGTAATGATATTTTCTCCCGGCGATTTCACACGAACCAGTCCCAGATCATACCATTCTCTCTTTACTGTCGAACATATTATTCTGTTTTTCTATGTGAGGAACCCGGTTTCGTTCGTTACAGGAAAACAACCTATATTACGATTACGCCAATTCCCCCGTATTCCCCGTATACAACTGATAATATTTTCCTTTTTCTTCAATTAACTGGTCGTGTGTTCCACGCTCGATGATACGTCCGTTTTCAAGAACCATAATACAGTCACTGTTTCTTACGGTGGACAGGCGGTGTGCGATGACGAAAGTGGTCCGTCCATGCATCAGCTTATCCATACCATCCTGTACCAGCTTCTCCGTTCTGGTATCAATCGAAGAAGTCGCTTCATCCAGGATCAGCACCGGCGGATCCGCTACCGCTGCACGGGCGATAGACAGAAGCTGTCTCTGCCCCTGGCTCAGATTGGCACCGTTATTCGTCAGTTTCGTCTGATAGCCATCCGGCAGTCTCCGGATAAATCCATCCGCATTCGCCAGTTTAGCCGCCGCAATCACCTCTTCATCCGTAGCATCCAGCTTTCCGTAACGGATATTTTCCATAACCGAATTCGTAAACAGCTGCGTATCCTGAAGAACAATCCCCAGAGACCGACGCAGATCTGCTTTTTTGATCTTGTTGATATTGATACCATCATAACGGATCTTTCCATCCTGGATATCATAAAAACGGTTGATCAGATTGGTGATCGTGGTCTTTCCTGCTCCGGTAGAACCAACAAATGCAATCTTCTGACCCGGTTTTGCAAAGAGCTTAATATCATGCAGAACCATCTTTTTCTCATCATATCCAAAATCCACACCATTAAATACCACATCACCTTCCAACGACTGATAAGTTGTTGTATTATCCGCTTTGTGGTAATGTTTCCATGCCCAGTGACCTGTATGTTTCTGTGCTTCCCGTACCTCACCATTCTCAATTTCCGCATTAACCAGTGTAACATACCCTTCGTCCAGTTCCGGTTTTTCATCCAGGATACGGAAGATACGGTCTGCACCTGCCAGTGCCATAACCACACTGTTTAACTGCTGGCTAACCTGGTTGATCGGCATGTTGATACTCTTGTTAAAGGTCAGGAAGCTGGCCAGTGCACCAAGGGTCAGACCGCCGACTCCATAAGTAGCAAAGATACCACCTGCGATCGCACATACCACATAGCTGACATTTCCCAGCTGTGCATTGACCGGTCCCAGGATATTACCGTATTTATTCGCATTGTTGGCACTGTCATAGAGTTCATCGTTTAACTGATTGAACTTTTCCAGGCTCTCTTCTTCATGACAGAACACTTTTACTACTTTCTGTCCTTCCATCATCTCTTCAATATAACCGTTTACCGCACCCAGCGATTTCTGCTGTGCAAGGAAATATCTTCCGCTCAGTCCGGCTACTTTCTTCGTAGTAAACAGCATGATGGCGATCATCACCAGAGATACGAGTGTCAGCGGTATACTCAGGATGATCATGCTGACAAAGACACTGACAATCGTGATCACACTGGATAACAGCTGTGGCATACTCTGGCTGATCATCTGACGCAGTGTGTCAATATCATTTGTGTAGATTGACATGATATCTCCATGCGCATGGGTATCAAAATATTTGATCGGAAGACTCTCCATGTGATGGAACATATCATTTCTCAGATTCTTCAGTGTTCCCTGTGTCACATATACCATGATCCGGTTATAGGAAAAGGTAGCCAGAACACCGATCATATAGAATACCGCAACCTTCAGGATCGCTCCAAGCAGCGGACCGAAATCCGGACTGCTCTGCCCGATCAGTGGCATGATATACAGATCGATCAGATTTTTCATAAACATGGTTCCCTGGACATTGGCAATGACACTGACGAAAATACACACTGCCACAATTACCAGATGAATTCCATAATTTTTTCCGACATATTTTAAAAGACGTCCCATCAGTTTTCCCGGATTTTCAACCCGGGGTTTCGGACCTCTCGGTCCTCTTGGTCCTGGTCCTGGCATGATCAGACACCTCCTTTCTCGTCAAAATCTCCGCCGCCCTGGGTCTGAGATTCATATACTTCTCTGTAAATTTGATTATTTGCAAGCAGTTCTCCGTGAGTACCAAAGCCATCTACCTGACCGTCATTCATGACGATGATCCGGTCTGCCCCCTGTACACTGGAGATTCTCTGTGCGATGATCAGTTTCGTCGTACCGGGAATCTCTTTTGCAAAAGCTTCCCTGATCCGTGCATCGGTAGCGGTATCAACGGCACTGGTAGAATCATCCAGAATCAGTACTTTCGGTTTCTTTAACAATGCTCTGGCGATACACAGACGCTGCTTCTGTCCACCGGATACATTGGAACCACCCTGTTCGATATAGGTTTCATACCCTTCAGGCATCTTCTCGATAAATTCATCGGCACAGGCCAGCTGGCAGGCGCGAATGCATTCTTCTTTGCTCGCTTCTTTGTTACCCCAGCGCAGATTTTCCAGAATCGTTCCGGAAAACAGCACATTTTTCTGCAGTACCACGGCTACCTGATTTCGCAGAGTCTCCATATCATAAGACCGCACATCCATACCGCCGACTTTGATACTACCGGTGGTCACATCGTACAGACGACTGATCAGATTAACCAGACTGGACTTCGCACTTCCGGTTCCACCGATGATACCAATCGTCTCTCCTGCATGAATATTCAGATTGATATCTTTTAAGACATATTCGCCGCTTCCTTTTTTGTAGCTGAAGTTTACATGATCAAAGACGATACTTCCATCTTTTACTTCTGTCACCGGTCTTTCCGGATTGGTCAGTTCCGGTTTTTCTTCCAGAACCTCTGTGATTCGTTCTGCACTCGCCACACTCATGGATACCATAACAAATACCATGGACACCATCATCAGGCTCATCAGAATATTCATACAATATGTAAGAAGACTCATCAGTTCTCCGGTAGTCAGCTGATCGGTTACGATCATCTTTGCACCCAGCCAACTGATTCCGAGGATGCAGCTGTATACCGCAAACTGCATCAGAGGTGCATTATAAGACAGGATCTTTTCTGCTTTTACAAACATTTTATATACATTGTAACTTGCTTTGGAAAACTTTTTGTCTTCATAATCTTCTCTCACATACGCTTTTACCACACGGATACCGGCAATATTTTCCTGCACACTCGCATTCAGATCATCATATTTTTTAAATACTTCCTGAAAATATCCGGACACCCGGCTGATGATAAAGAACAGGCATGCGCCCAGAATAATAACTGCCACCAGATAAATACTTGCCAGTTTTGCATTGATATAAAAAGACATGATCATCGCACAAACCATGCTGATCGGCGCACGCACAAACATGCGAAGCAGCATCTGGTATGCATTCTGTACATTGGTTACATCCGTGGTCAGTCGTGTGATCAGTCCGGCGGTACTGAACCGGTCGATATTGGAAAATGAAAACTGCTGAATGTTTTCATACATGGCTTTTCGCAGGTTTCTTGCAAATCCTGCGGAAGCATTGGCTCCACAGACACCACCCATGATACCTGCATACAGACCAATCAGTGCTGCCACGATCATCCATCCGCCTATGATACAGATATGGCGGATATCTCCTTTCTCCACACCATCATCGATGATGGATGCCATGAGAAAAGGAATCAGCATCTCCATCAGGACTTCCAGAATCATAAATAACGGAGTCTTGATGGAGTCTTTCTTGAACTCTTTGATCTGAGCTCCCAGCGTTTTAAGCATTACTCTCTCCTCCTGTTTGTTTCTCCCTGTTGAATCTCAATATTGGAACGCATCTTGCGGATCACACGGAAAAATACTTCCAGCTCTTCATCTGAGATTCCCTGACGAAGCAGTGTTTCCATCTGATTGATATTTCGAATGGTTCCTTCTTCCATATTCACGCCAAGTGCAGTCAGTTCCAGCTTTTTCAGTCTGGCATCCCGCTCCACACTGACTCTGCGGATATACCCTTTTTTCTCCATCAGCTTGAGAATTCCCGTGGCTGTCGATCTGGCAATGGAAAATTCCGCTTCGATATCCCGCTGATAAACTTCTTCCTCTTCATGTTCATAAAGAAAACGGATGATCCAGCACTGCATCATAGTCAGATCTTCTCCACCAACCGAAGCCCGGTAAGCTGCCATCCGGCTGTGAAGCTCATTTTCCAGACGTTTGTTTTCATAACCAATGTGATCCTTATATTCGATTTTCAGCATCCTCTATCCTCCTTCCTGTTCATTCGGATGCGAACAGTTCGGTAGCGTTCGTTCGTTTACGAACTATTTTATGACAAATATTTTCTTTTGTCAATAATTGCATATAAAAAAACTTTATAATTATTTTGTGAACACAGCACAACTAAAAAAGGTCCACCGGACCTTTTTGTCGTATGGTTGGCAATGTAAAAAGACGCAGATCATATTTCTACGACCTGCGCCCCTTCTTATCTTTCTGCATCTTCCGGTTCACACCATCTGAATGCATTTTCTTTTATCTGATTTTAGATCTCAGCCAGTTTCAGCAGATCCGGGATCTTGGATTCCCATCCGAGAGCCATGATATGAACACCCTGGCAGTATGGCTTACACTCTTTGATAATACGTGCAG
>OLOZ01001331.1_pt1 | contig 17452 bp, 11 predicted proteins | sample 1673021 | NCBI WGS metagenome assembly OLOZ01 (sample SAMEA3136747, study PRJEB25190) | human gut metagenome | biome: human gut; feature: human-associated habitat; material: faeces | place: Austria | collected 2013
GGGCAACTACTGCTGCATGAGATGTCATACCACCACGAACTGTCAGGATACCTTCAGCAGATTTCATACCTGTGATATCCTCTGGGGATGTCTCAAGACGAACAAGGATAACCTTCTCGCCTCTCTCAGCCCACTCTACAGCGTCATCAGCTGTGAATACGATCTTACCACAAGCAGCTCCTGGAGAAGCTCCAAGACCTTTGCCCATTGGTGTAGCAGCTTTCAGAGCCTTAGCGTCGAACTGCGGATGAAGAAGAGTATCAAGGTTACGAGGATCGATCATAGCTACTGCTTCTTCCTCTGTTCTCATTCCCTCATCAACAAGGTCACAAGCGATTTTCAGAGCAGCCTGAGCGGTTCTCTTACCATTACGTGTCTGCAGCATGTATAACTGGCCATGCTCAACAGTGAACTCCATATCCTGCATATCTCTGTAGTGTGTCTCCAGAGTATGGCAAACTTCTGTAAATTTCTTGAATGCTTCCGGGAACTTCTGCTCCATCTCAGCGATGTGCATAGGTGTACGAACACCAGCAACAACGTCCTCACCCTGTGCATTGGTAAGGAACTCACCGAACAGACCTTTGTTTCCTGTAGCTGGGTCTCTTGTAAATGCAACACCAGTACCACAGTCATCACCCATGTTACCGAATGCCATCATCTGTACGTTAACAGCTGTACCCCAGGAATATGGGATATCGTTGTCACGACGATATACGTTCGCACGTGGGTTGTCCCAGGAACGGAATACGGCTTTGATTGCACCAACTAACTGCTCTTTCGGGTCAGCCGGGAAATCGGAACCGATTTTTTCTTTATATTCAGCCTTGAACTGCATAGCAAGTTCTTTAAGGTCGTCAGCTGTAAGCTCAACGTCAAGTTTAACGCCTCTTTCAGCTTTCATTTTGTCGATAAGCTCTTCGAAATATTTCTTACCAACTTCCATAACTACGTCAGAGTACATCTGGATAAATCTTCTGTAGCAGTCCCAAGCCCAACGTGGGTTGCCGGATTTCTCAGATAATACAGCTACAACGTCTTCATTTAAACCAAGGTTCAGGATAGTATCCATCATACCTGGCATAGAAGCTCTTGCGCCTGAACGAACGGAAACAAGCAGAGGATTCTCGATGTCACCGAATTTCTTTCCGGTAACTCCTTCCATCTTGGTGATTGCTTCCATGATCTGACCCATGATCTCGTCGTTGATCTGTCTTCCATCCTCATAGTACTGAGTACAAGCTTCAGTAGTGATTGTAAATCCCTGAGGTACAGGAAGTCCAAGGTTTGTCATCTCAGCAAGGTTAGCACCTTTACCACCCAGAAGGTTTCTCATATCAGCGTTACCTTCTGTAAACATGTAAACCCATTTTGCCATTTTACATTTTCCTCCTAAAAATTTGTTCATTGGTAACTGTTCAGTATCTTCACAGTTACTTTCATAAACATAAACTATGTTTTATACGCACATAGTTATTTTATAGGCTTATTCGTCATTCGTCAAGGTAATTCTGGCAAAAAACAGTCAATTTTTTATCATTTTCTCAATTTTTCTTTTTTCTTCCAGTATTCAGCACCAGATGACGGGGAACACCATTTACCATGATCGGCTGATAATCGCCCTGGATCAGTGGTTTAATATAGTCGATAAAGTCCTTGGTCACATTATTTGCATCCTTGTTCATCCAGTTTCTCGGAACCAGCTTCTCTTCATTGGCGATTCGGTGTACATCGTAAATTCCGGTAGCTGCCATATATGGATCGTCGGATACACGGTCGATGACTACCATCTTGCCGGTGTCACCTTCATCTGCTGCCTTTACGGCTGCACCGCCAACCATCATAGCCTCATCAATATCCACCCGGGATGCCATATGGGAAGCGCTTCTCTGAAGGGTGGAAAGCTCTACGGCACGGGTCTTGCAGCCGCACTCTGCTGCCAGGAAATTCGCCAGATAGGTGGCAGTTCCCTGCAGCTGCTTGTGTCCAAATGCGTCCACATAATCTCCTACGCTTCCAAGCTCGCAGACATAACGTCCGTCAGCCAGCTTGATTCCTTCGGATACAGCAATGACAACGGAGGATTTCTTTTTCAGAAGGTCTTTCACTTTTGCGAGGAATTTCTCAATATCAAAGGGAACCTCCGGAAGGTAAATGAGATCTGGTCCTTCGCAGTCTTCTGACTTGGAAAGTGCAGTGGCGCCTGTAAGCCAGCCCGCATTTCTTCCCATGATTTCCATAATGGTAATCATATTTTTCTTATAGGTGAGACCTTCTGCGTCACGGATCACTTCCTTGGTGGAAGCTGCTATATACTTGGCTGCACTTCCGAAGCCTGGGGTATGATCGGTAAGTGCAAGGTCATTGTCAATGGTCTTCGGAACACCAAGGAATTTCTGGGTCTGTCCGGTAATGATGGCATAATCAGACAGCTTCTTGATGGTATCCATGGAATCATTTCCGCCGATGTAGATAAATGCATAGATTTCCAGTTTATTCAGAATATCGAAGATTTTCTCATAGATAGCTCTGTCTTCGTGGATTTCCGGAAGCTTATAACGGCAGGAACCAAGAAATGCGGACGGAGTCCTTTTCAGAAGCTCAATGTCAAGCTCGGAATGAATCTGGGTAGAAAGGTCGATATACTGCTCGTCAAGCAGCCCCTGGATTCCGTGAAGCATTCCATATACCTTGTCAAAGCCACGCTCTACTGCATTCTTGTATACGCCCGCAAGACTGGAATTAATTACAGATGTTGGTCCGCCGGACTGTCCTACAATAATATTTCTTTTCTTTGCCATGGTGGTATTCCTCCTCTATTTCGAATGGATGTGGGTGTCGAAAATTTCTATGCCATTCACCCTATAATTGTATAGTTTACCAAAGGCATATAACAAAGTCAATGTGATATTGTACGTTTTGCATATTTAATTATGTTTTTATGTCATTTTTATATGAATTATTTATATTTTGGACAAATAATGCAATTTTTTGATGGTGAAATTTACAGATATAGTGATATAATGGAGAAAACGCGCTCTGTGGAGTGCAGCAGACAGAATTCGCGCTCCACATATAACATCACACATGGAGGTTTTACATCATGAAAAGAGTTTTGGAAAATGACTTTCTGAAAGTGACCATTGACGACCATGGGGCTGAGCTGGTCAGCATTTATGACAAAGAGAAAGACCGTGAGGTGATCTGGCAGGGAGATCCCAGGTTCTGGGGACGTCATGCGCCGGTTCTTTTTCCAAATGTAGGAAAGCATTATGGAAATCATTACCGGATCGGTGATAAGGAATATGCTTCCAAGCAGCATGGCTTTGCCCGTGACACAGATTTCACATGTATTGATTCCACACTGGATTCCGTAACCCACCAGATTCGTTCTACAGAAGAGACCAAAGAGGTTTATCCTTTTGATTTCGTGCTCCGCATCCGTCATATTCTGAAGGGGCGCACCCTTACAGTCAGCTGGAAGGTAGCAAATAACAGTGACACGGATATGTATTTCGCCATCGGCGGACATCCGGCATTTCGTGTACCGGTTCTGCCGGATACCAGAAGAAGTGATTACCGTCTTACCTTCGACGGACAGGAAAGCCTTACATACCTTCTTCTTGATCCGGAGAGCGGCACGGCCAAGGCTGAGGAAAAGGCCACTCTGAAGCTGGAAAATGGCACCTGCCAGATTGAGGATCACATGTTTGACCACGATGCACTGGTATTTGACAATCAGATCACAAGGGCTGGCATCCAGCTGCCAGACGGCACTCCTTATCTGGAGCTGCGCTGTGTGGGATTCCCCAATTTCGGGATCTGGTCAGCTTCCCAGGATGCCCCATTTGTCTGCCTGGAGCCATGGATGGGACGCTGCGATGATTGCGGATTCACAGGAGATCTGTCGGAGAAACCATTTATCAATCATCTGAAAATGGATGAGATGTTTGAAACGGCATATACTATTGAAATATTCTAAATCGTGTTTGAAAAGGGCTTTCTGCAAGATGTTCGTCACAATTTGTGGGAGATCATGCCCGGATGAGGGCGCCGCAGCGGGCTACGCAACCGAATTTGGGCAAAATATACCGCAAAGCGAGGCGTGCAGATTGTGGGAATGATTTTTCAGACACATTCTAAGCAGAGCAAAAAAATATCGGTACACTTCCGCGCTTCTGGAAGTGTACCGATATTTTATTCACTCACTTTTCAGTTTCATAAGGCATCCTCAGTTTTTTCCCAGATTGTGTCTGAAAAAGGCTTTCTGCAAGATGTTCGTCACAATTTGCGAGAATGATTTTTCAAACAGGCTCTAGCATTAGCGTAAACTGCCACCATCACCACAGTAACCGCAAACACAAACATCATCCCATACTGATGGTATCCCTTTGCGAGCAGGCTCCTTCTGCCTTTAAAGCATCTGGACAAGGCCTGCAGAACCGCATAGTGAAGAACATAGATAAGCATGGAATAGTCTTTTCCCACTTTTGCCAATGCTCTGGTAAGAGAATTCTCCACATAAAAATTCTGCCAGCCAATAAAAAGAAGAAAGATGCAGATTGCCAGAAAAATGGTTCCGGCGTACTCTTCCTGGGTTCCCAGGACATTTCGCTTTTCCAGCCACTTCTGCTCCATAACAGCCATATTCCAGAAAACAGGAAGTCCACACAGCAAAAATCCCATTTTCTTCCTGTCCAGAAAGCTAAGAAGAGCCTCCTTTCTGGATCCAAACCAGCAGCCCAGCCAGAAAAAGGGAAGTCCGCAGTACAGAAAGTTCCTTGCATAATAAATATGACAGTCTTCTTTTCCCACAAAAAACAGGGAATAGCTTCCCTTTATGAGACTTCCCGCCAACAGCACCGGAATCGCCAGATAAGCCAGCTTTCTCAGTCCCAGATGTTCTACAATAAAAGCAATTACAAGCACATAGAGAAGTGCCTGCAGATACCACAGGTGCGGTGAAAGCGGGGAAAAATTCCACAAAATAAAATCCTCCGGAACTCTTTTCTCAAACCTTGCAAGCAGTGCTTCTTTTATATTTTCTCTTTTCTCAACTGCCAGAAGGATTTCCCATAGCAGGTAAAACAGATTTGCGCCAATGGTAATGGTGAAAATTTTGCCAAACTGCTTCAGTTCCCGTTTCTTCGCCACTGTTTCCGGGTAAAAGAATCCGGTGATCATAAAAAACACAGGCACTGCAAAACGGCACAGGATCAGGAATTCATCTCCCCCCTGTATTTCCAGAGGCTTGTGGATCTCAACCACTGCAATAGCAGCCAGGCATTTCAAAATATCAATACACGTCCAACGTCTTTTTTTCATTTCCTCGTAACTCCAATAACTGCTGTTCCGGGCAAATACGGACAGCAAAAGGACCAACCATCTGATTTCAGAAAGTCAGCCCTTTTATTACTTTATATACATTCTAAACGGTTCCCACATGCTGCTGCGGCATTTTCAGATTCCTGTTATATGAGGATTCTGAACTGCCTGTCACATAAATCAGAATGTAAATTTATCTGCGAAGTAAGCATCCAGCTCATCAATCTTAATACGAACCTGCTCCATGGAATCACGGTCACGGACAGTTACCATTCCGTCAGTTTCGGAATCGAAATCGTAGGTTACGCAGAACGGAGTACCGATCTCGTCCTGTCTTCTGTAACGTTTACCGATGTTTCCACGATCATCAAATTCGCAGTTGTATTTCTTTGATAACTGAGCGTAGATTTTCTCAGCGCCCTCGTTCAGCTTCTTGGAAAGCGGAAGCACACCGATCTTAACCGGTGCAAGTGCCGGATGGAAGTGAAGGACTGTACGAACGTCGTTCTTCTCTGCATCCAGAACCTCCTCATCATATGCACTGCAAAGGAATGCAAGAACCACACGGTCAGCACCAAGTGACGGCTCGATTACATATGGGATATATTTCTGCTTCTTCTCATCATCGAAGTAAGTAAGATCCTGTCCGGATACATTCTGGTGCTGGGTAAGGTCGTAGTCTGTTCTGTCTGCGATTCCCCAAAGCTCGCCCCATCCAAATGGGAAAAGGAACTCAACGTCTGTAGTAGCCTTGCTGTAGAAGCTCAGCTCTTCCTTGTCATGGTCACGGTAACGTACTTCCTCATCCTTCAGTCCAAGAGAATGCAGCCAGTTCAGGCAGAAGCTCTTCCAGTATGCAAACCACTCAAGGTCTGTGTCCGGCTCGCAGAAGAACTCAAGCTCCATCTGCTCGAACTCACGGGTACGGAATGTGAAGTTACCAGGTGTGATCTCGTTACGGAAGGATTTACCGATCTGACCGATACCAAATGGAATCTTCTTACGGGATGTTCTCTGTAAGTTCTTGAAGTTTACAAAAATACCCTGTGCTGTCTCAGGTCTTAAATATACAGTATTCTTAGCATCCTCAGTTACGCCCTGGAAGGTCTTGAACATCAGGTTGAACTGACGGATATCTGTGAAATTGTGTTTGCCACAGGAAGGACATGGAACATTATGCTCTTCGATGAAATTCTTCATCTCTTCCTGAGACCATCCGTCTACAGAGCTCTCAAGCTCAATGCCGTGCTCCTGGCTGTAGTCCTCGATGATCTTGTCTGCGCGGAAACGCTCATGGCACTCTTTACAATCCATAAGCGGATCAGAGAAGCTTCCCAGATGTCCGGATGCGACCCAGGTCTGCGGGTTCATCAGGATGGCACAGTCAACACCTACGTTGTACGGAGACTCCTGAATGAATTTCTGCCACCATGCGCGCTTTACGTTATTCTTAAGCTCTACGCCAAGGTTGCCGTAATCCCATGTATTTGCAAGACCTCCATAGATCTCAGAACCCGGGTAAACAAATCCTCTTGCTTTTGCCAGAGCAATAATCTTGTCCATTGTTTTTTCCATGATATCTCTCCTCATTGTTTGATAGATGATTTTCTAATATTATACTCGCAACTTTTCTTTTTGTAAAGTTATACCGCGTACTCAATTCCGTACATTCTGCCGCAAAAACACAATTTCCGCACTTTTGAACAGCAAATCATGTGCTGCTATCGAAGTATAGAGCAAAGCACGTTAATCAGCTTTCCTGTTATGTGCAACATCCAATCCACTTACATCATAACTTCTAATATCTGCAAACTCTTAAATTTCTTATCCGTATTCCCTGCCACATAAGGCTGAATATGCCGTTCCAGCTCCCACAGCACCTCATCGGTCACTGTAAAGCTGTATAGCTTCGTCATGGGCGAGCTTACAATGTACTGCATGGTATAAAGTGCTGCCGGGGAAATCCGGCGGGCGGTTCTGGCTTCTCCGGGGCTTGCTTTCTTCAGGCAGTCCCCATCCAGGATTCCATGTGCCTCCTGGGAAAAGAACAGATTCTCTTTTCCGGTGATCTCCTCCCCACAGTTCACACACCGGAAAAGCTCCGGCATCAGCCCCTGCTCTGTCATAGTTCGCAGTTCAAAAATGCACCTTACCAGCCGGTCATCGATCTCCGGATTCAGGAGAGCCTTCACAGTAAGATAAAGAAGATTCATCATATTCTTCTCATCTGTGCCCTCTCTTCCGAAATAATCTGCCAGTTCCAGAAAGTAATAACCATAATAAACTCCCGGCTGTCTGGCGGCCAGCTCCACAAAATGATGGGTCACGGTCACCTGGTTCAGATTGTAGCTGCTGCGCCCTTCATACAGGGTGAAGTTCCCGAACACAAAAGGATTGGCAGCTGCCATAAACGGGCTGTTCTGCCGTCTGGCGCCCTTGGCGAAAGCGGAAATCTTCCCCCTCTCCCTGGTAAGAAGCACGATCCGCTTGTCATACTCTCCCACAGGCTGCGCAGAAAGTACAATTCCCTGTACCGTGATCAGATCACTCATATTCAGATTTCCTTCTTATCATATCCAAAGTTTTTGATCATAAAATCACTGTCACGCCAGTCTTTTTTCACCTTTACCCAAAGCTTCAGGTTTACCTTGGAGTCCAGCATACGTTCCAGCTCAAATCTGGCGTTGCTGCCGATCTTCTTCAGCATGGCACCGCCTTTTCCAATGATAATGCCCTTGTGGGAATCCCTCTCGCAAATAATGGTCGCCTCAATATCCACCATAGGATTTTTGCCCGGACGCTCCTTCATTTTGTCAATTGCCACTGCGATTCCATGTGGAATCTCCGCATCCAGTGCGTGAAGCGCCTTCTCACGGATCACCTCTGCCACGATCTGGCGCTGAGGCTGGTCCGTTACGGTATCCTCATCATAGAACATGGGTCCATAAGGCAGATATTTCAAAATACTGTCAATAATATCCTCTGTGTTCTGTCCGCGGAGTGCAGAGCAAGGGATAATCTCTGCAAAATCACAGATCTTGCGGTACGTATCGATTGCCGGAAGGATCTCCTCTTTTTTCACTGTATCGATCTTATTAATGATCAAAATGACCGGCACGCCAACGCCCTGGAGCTGCTCTGCAATGTGGCGCTCACCGGCTCCGATGAAGGTAGACGGCTCAACCAGCCACATAATTGCATCCACCTCTTTCAGGGTACGCTCTGCAACGGCTACCATATACTCTCCAAGCTTATTCTTCGCCTTATGGATACCAGGCGTATCCAGAAAAACGATCTGTCCCTTCTCACAGGTATAGACTGTCTGGATGCGGTTTCTGGTGGTCTGGGGCTTCTTGGATGTGATCGCGATCTTCTGGCCGATCAGATGGTTCATCAGGGTAGATTTCCCAACGTTCGGGCGGCCAATAATTGCAACAAATCCGGATTTAAAATCTGGTGTCATTAAAATATATCCTCATCTTTCTTAACTTTTATCAGCAGCTTACCAGCGGCTTGGTCTCCATAAATACATCCTTCGCCTTCTCGATTGCATTCTCGCTTCCAACCACACAGAGCTGGTCATCGGAGAGAACTGCCTGGATCAGAGGAGCCAGTGCATGGATATCCTCTACTGTAGCATTCAGGATCTGGTCACGCTCTTTTTGCAACATCTCCACAGTGAGACCGCGGAAATAAGCCATTCTGCCAAGGGCGCCCTGTGTCTGCGGTGTTCTTGGAACATCCTTTCCGCTGATAGTACCGATAATGTATTTGGTCATTTCACGTTCATCCGCTGCAAAGGTACGCACATATTCCGGCACACCCTCATATATTTCAAGAGTTCTGCGAAGATGGGGATCTCTGTAGGAAACGAAATAACTCTCCCCGCTTCTCTTAAAGCCGCTCATACAGCCATATGCGCCCCCCTTTACACGAAGATTGATCCACAGATAATCATAGCTTAAGGCAACCTTCAGAATTTCCAGGGCACCGGTATAGGTAAAGCCTTTTTTTACAAAGTTACCGGTTCTTGCCACATACTGAACCTGTCCGGAGGTCTTAAAGCCCTCGTTCTTTTTCCTGCAGGTAATGGCAGTTTCCGGAACCTCACAGGTGCTCTCCGGCAGGCTCTTCTTCAGGGCACCGCTTAAGGTCTTCACCTGCTCCACAGACTCTCTTTCTCCGGTATAGCTTACCATGAAGGAATCCTTTCGGATGATCTCTGCCATGGCGTTCTGAAGTCCGGCTACGATCTCGTCCTTTTTCTCCTGGAAATTCTTCTCAAGGTCTTCGATAAATTTGTAATAGCCCACACCTGCCATCTCATCCTGATATTCTGCCATTGGAGAACCGTAGGCAGCGCTGCGGAGTACTGCTGTCTGATGACCTGCGCCAATCAGGGAAGCCTGTCCTCTGGACCTGATTTCCCCGATAATCTCACCAAGACGTCTGGTATCTGAAAGCTTAGAAGTATTCAGGATTTCTTCCATCATCTGGAACAGGAAATCCATCTGGGAATACAGTGCTTTGCCCCGGATGGTAAACATGGTACGGAATGCTTCCGGGTCGTTCGCCTTGTCAAAAACATCTACGCCGCACTGGATACCGCCGGTTCTGGCATTGGTCTCATTAAACAGCTGACCATAAGTGTAATTCTTTGTATCCACATATCCGAGAACAGACTTCAAAAGTCCAAGATAATGGACCTTCTCAACAGCCATATCCTTAATCTCGAACATAATATTTACATAACCGATTCCATTGGTGCACACATCCTGATACAGGAACAGACTGTTCTCCACCTGAAGCTCTTCGTTGGAAAAACCATTCACTTCTTTGCGGATATCGGAACGCTTCAGCATAGGAATGCATTCCAGGTCCTCCGGTCTCTCCTCAGACTCCTGGTAAGCCTCAAGGGCTTTTGTCTTTCTTACCATTTCTTCCAGCTGTTCATCGGAAAGGCTGCTTCTGTATGCTTCCAGCCTGTCTGCCAGCTCTTTCTCACGCTGGGCTGCAAGACCGCGCTTCGGCACAAGAGTCAGGATCGCACCATGTGTATTGTCCAGAAGCCATTTCTGGATCAGATTCTCGAAATAGCCTTCATTTACTGCAATTTTCAGCTGATCATAAATCTCCAGAAGCTTTACCTGGGAAAAAGCATTCTCATCATCATAAAGCCAGCTTCCCATAATATCCAGTCCATACATCAGACCTTTTGGAAACTGTCCAAAATCTGCTTCGCGGTAACGGAACTCCATGTAATTGATTCCGGAAAGGACCGCCTTCTTATCAATTCCATTTTTCACAATGTCCTGAAGGCAATTTCGGATAATGGAAACAAATTCCTCCTTCCGGGCAGCTCTGGCACCTTTTGCAATCACGGAGAAATACGGCTGCAAAACACCGTCGCTGTAATCGCCATAAATATCCTTACCGATTCCTGCCTCCAAAAGCGCCTTCTTAAGCGGTGCTCCCGGTGCTGATAACAATGCATAATCCAGAATCTCAAAAGCCACATACAACTCCTTATCCAGACTGGTTCCAATTACCTTATTATAAGAAAGGAATGTATTATCCTCCAATGGTTCCTCACTGGCAACCGAATATGGCATCTCCACTTCTTTCATCTTCGTAAATGGCTCCTGATAAGCAATCCGCGAATCAATCTCTGCCACATCAAATTTACTCAGATATTCCTGATCCAACCATATAAGCTTCTCTTCCATATCCATATCACCATACAGATAGATATAGCTGTTGGACGGATGATAATATTTCTTGTGAAATGCAAGAAACTGCTCATAGCTGAGATTCGGGATCACATCCGGATCTCCGCCTGATTCATTAGCATAAGCTGTATCCGGGAACAGTTCATTCAATACCACCCGGTCAAGCACGCCCTCCGGTGAAGAAAATGCTCCTTTCATCTCATTATATACAACGCCGTTGTATTCCAGATCCGCATCCTCTGAATCCAGCTTATAACTCCATCCCTCCTGACGGAAAATCTCCTCATGCTTATAGATATTCGGATAGAATACTGCATCCATATATACATGCATCAGATTCTGGAAATCCTTATCATTGCAGCTTGCCACCGGATACATCGTCTTGTCCGGATAAGTCATCGCATTCAAAAATGTATTCAGTGATCCTTTGACCAGCTCTACAAACGGATCCTTGACTGGGAAATGATCAGATCCGCACAGTACCGAATGCTCCAGAATATGCGGAAGTCCTGTGCTGTCCTCCGGCGGTGTACGGAAGCCTACTGAAAACACCTTATTGTCATCATCTGCCTCCATCAGCACCAGTCTGGCACCGCTTTTCTTATGCTTCAGCAGATAACCATGGCACTTGACATCCTGCAGATCTTCATCCTTTATAATCTCATATTGATTCAAATCTCTTATACTCATACTCTAGTCTCCAATTCTATTCAATCATTCATCATTATCTCCCATTGTAACACAATCTATTTCTTTTTTCATCCGGAAGATACGCTTATCGAGAACATGTTCTGCATAAAAAAACAGCAGGCAAAACATATCTCTACATTCTGCCTGCCGGGATTCTATTTCTATTCTATTACTTCGCCACCGGATTACTTACGCTGACTTTGTGGTCATACCACTTGCCCTTGGTTCCGATCAGTGCCAGATCAAACTCTTCATCCAGCTTCTTTACCGGCACATCAAATGTATATACTTCTTCCGGTTCTGAACCGTCTGTATATTCAATCGTTTCTGTACCAGAAGGATCGATCAGATCTGCGCCATCTTTCTGTGCATCCTTTGCCGTTCCTAAGAATAACTGCACGATATTCTTGGAATTCAGAGTAATATGCACCGTCATCTTTCCATCCTCAACGATCAATGTTGCCTTACCACCATCGAAATCTGGATTTTCATGAAACATACCACTGTCAGTATTAAAATCCACCCAGTATTCACCATCTTCTACCGGTGCCTTTTCCGCTTCATCTGCCTCTTCTTCCTTAGCTTCTGAAGCATCATCCTTATTCTGATCTTCTGTAGCTGCTTTTTCGTCTTCTTTTGCAGTGTTATCACCACATCCGCTAAGCATGGTCATTGCCATCGCTGCAGACAGTAGTAATACCGCAATCTTCTTTCTTAACATGCTTACTTTACCGCCTCTACAATCTACTGTTCAATAGCTGCCTTTGTATGCTCTACATAGATCTGCTGAACAGCCGGGATTCTTCCCAGACCTTCGATCTGTGTCTCGATACTGTCAAATGCTCCTGATGCTTCAAACTGGCTCTTCCATGAATCGTCATCATCACCAGCCATATCATTATTTGCATGGTCTCCCGCAACTACCATCAGCGGACGAAGGATTTCTTTCTTGTATCCTGCTTCTTTGATCTTGTCGATAACAGCTTCACAAGCTGTATCCTCTGGCTCACCTTCTACCGTACCGATGAATACATTCTTGTATCCAAGCTGTTCCATCTGTGTCTGCATCTGGTTATAGCTTACATTTGCCACATGAGAAGTGCCATGTCCCATGAATACAAATGCTGTTCCGTCTGCTTCTGCCGCTTCCAAGCTGTCATACTCTGCTGCCTTTACTGCTTCGTCCGTGATTGCTTTTGCAACAGCTTCTTTATCTGCATTGATCACAGTTGCATCAGATCCTACTTCTCCAAGAAGAGGCTCTGCAATCTTTACAGACTCAAATTTGTCCTTATAATTCTCAACTGCTTCACTCAGTTCATCATATTCTGCTCCATGCATCAGATGTGTCGGCTGTACAACCAGATTCTTTACGCCATTATTGACCGCACGCTCCAGTGCCTGATCCATGTTATCAATCTTTTCACCATCACGGGCCTGTACATGGTTGATAATGATCTGAGCGGTAAATGCTCTTCTTACAGACCAGTCTGGATTAGCTTCCTGAAGTGCTTTCTCAATGCCACCGATATCTGTCGCACGGCTGTCATTAAATGATGTACCAAAGCTTACGACCAGAAGTTCATTTTCCCCAATCTCATCCTCATTTAACGGATCATCTTTTGATGCATCTCCTGTATCTCTTCCAAAATAGTCCGGATCAGCATTCTCTCCGGATACCAGTTCTTTCTGCGCATCTGTCAGCTTATCCCATGCTGCTTTTGCTTCTTCACACTGCTTGTCAGTGTCCTCTGTTCTCTCCTGTACATAGATTGCATCAATCAGATCTGCCACCTTATCTGCTGCCTCCTGATCACTATCCTCCGTACTTTCTGCTGTCTCCTTGCTGTCTGCATCACTGCTCTTGCTGTCACTGCTTCCGCATCCTGCAAGCAGAGACATTGCCATAGCTGCTGTAAGTAACGCTGCCACCAGTTTCTTCTTCATGCTCCGTTCCTCCTTGATTTTGTCATGATACAAAAAAATCCTCATTCCATACAAGAACGAAGATTCCAAAAACAAAGATACGCAAAATAAAAACTATCAGCAAAATAGTCTTTTATCTATCTTTCGTACTGCCAGTTGCTCGTGGCATGAATTCTCATTCCTGTACTGCGAAAGGCAGGTCTCCCGGCTTATCACTCTGACGCATCCGATCCTTCCCGGTCTCCCAGTGGATACTTCTTCTGCTCGTGAAATACGGTGACGAGTTCGTACAGGATTCACACCTGTTTCCCTTTTCACCGGTCAGACCATACTTGTAATCCGACCGACACCTCACACATCTGTATTTAATTGTATCACTCATTTACCTAATTAATGTAACACGGAGTCGCAGGTCTGTCAAACTAATTTACCCACAATACAAATCATCAGAAGTGCCTAAAGGCACCTTCTGAGATTGTATGCGGTCGTCAAGGTCTCGAGCAAGCTCGGACTTTGACTCGTCGCAATACAAAATGGGAACCCTCTCGGATTCCCATTTCATATCATATCAATTATTCTTCTTTTCCATATATCTTGCGAAGTACCAGCAGGGTTCCGATTGTCAGTACGATTCCGACCGGAAGTGCAATAAATGCTGTTCTCACAAAACCTGCGACCACGTATGTCACAAATGAAATTGCCGCTACAGTGATAGCATATGGAAGCTGTGTAGATACATGATTCACATGATTACACTGTGCTCCCGCAGATGCCATGATCGTAGTATCAGAAATCGGTGAACAGTGATCTCCACATACTGCACCTGCCATACACGCTGAAATAGAAATGATCATCATTGTCTCATTTGTTCCCTGGAACACAGCTACTACGATCGGGATCAGGATACCAAAGGTTCCCCATGATGTACCAGTTGCAAATGCAAGGAAGCATCCTACCAGGAAAATGATTGCCGGAAGCAGACTCATCAATCCGCCTGCTGCATGCTGCATTGCGTTAGCCACAAATTCTGCCGCGCCAAGGCTGTCTGTCATTGCCTTCAATGTCCATGCCATTGTCAGGATCAGAATAGCCGGCACCATTGCCTTAAATCCTTCCGGAAGACATGACATGCAGTCTGCGAAGTTCAGTACACGTCTTACCAGATAGAACACAATGGAAATGATCAGTGCGAAAAAGCTTCCTACCGCAAGTCCTACGGATGCATCACTGTTAGAAAATGCAGTGATAAAATCGTCACCCTCGAAGAATCCGCCGGACCAGATCATTCCAATGATACAGCAGATGATCAGTACTACGATCGGAAAGACCAGATCAATAACTCTTCCTTTCTGATTCACGATTTCTTTGGAAGCATTCTCATATGGTCTGTCAGGAGTTGTATAAATGTCCCCATTCTTAACTGCATTATCTTCATGGACTTTCATCGGACCATACTCTACTTTGAGGAGTACCAGACCAAACATCATAATAATGGTAAGTAATGCATAGAAATTATACGGAATTGCTCTTACAAAAATAGACAATCCATCTTCACCCTCTACGAATCCTGTAACAGCTGCTGCCCAGGATGAGATTGGTGCAATAATACATACCGGAGCTGCTGTCGCATCAATCAGATAAGATAACTTCGCTCTGGATACATTATGACGGTCTGTTACCGGACGCATAACACTTCCGACTGTCAGACAGTTAAAATAGTCATCGATAAAGATCAGGATACCCAAAATAATCGTTGCAATCTGTGCACCTACACGTGTCTTGATGTGTACTTCAGCCCAACGTCCAAATGCTGCCGAACCTCCCGCACGATTCATCAGACACACGATCGTTCCCAGAATTACCAGGAAGATCAGAATACCCATATTGTAACTGTCAGCCAGTACTCCGACGAATCCATCCTGTACAACATGTGTAACCGTTTTTTCAAATGTAAAGTTAGAATAAAATACGCCACCAATCACAATACCGATAAACAGCGAACTGTATACTTCCTTAGTAATCAATGCAAGCGCGATTGCCACTACCGGCGGAATCAATGCCCAAAAGCTGGCGTACATATTTGGAACATACTCTTCTGCTCCGTCTGCTGCAAATGCGATCACCGGACAGCACATTACCATTAATGCAATGGCAGATATCGTCCAAGCGATCTTTCTCTTCATGTTGTTCATATAATACCTCTCTTCTCTCTTAGATACTCTATAACATTAGTGTTACTATACGAAGAAAGTCATGGACAATGCTTACGCACACTATCCATGACTTTAAATACTAAATCAACACTTTATAAAATGTATCTCACTTATATTCATCATGATAGCGCTCCACTTTCGTGACAGTCCGCAAGATATTCTCCTGCAGCCCAGACAAATCCTTTGGCTTAAATCTGTCTTCGGCAGTCTCCCCTTTCTCATACAACAGTGTGCCACACTATCGTCATATGATACTCATGAAACCTGCGCCTCTATCCAAGACCTTATTCATATAGTATATGTTTTATCATGTCTGAATCAAAATGTCAACCGTTACTATTTTATCAAACATTTGATATATCAAACACTTCATACGGACATAGCAATACTCTGGTTTTAATCCGATTTTTTGCGGTTCACCTGCAGAAGCAGACTGATTCCAAGTGGATTAATTACTACTCCTGTGGCCTCTTTTGCCAGATGTTTCAGAAATTCTGCTTCTGTCATAACCGCCGTCTCCACTTTCATGGTTGGATTCACATGTTGGAACTTCAGGAATTCCTGCATGTCGCTGAACATTGGCTGCAAAGAGCCACCATCCTTCGTCTTCAGAAGGGGGGTTGTTCCTTCCTTAGTTCTTGCCACAATGTAATATCCTTCCCGGTAATGAGTCATCATCTCTTCCTGAAGCTCTTTTAATTCTTCTTCATGTTCCTGCGCCTTTGTCCCGCGCGAAAGCTGTGTGAAGTAGATAGCTGTCAGATGAAATTCCGGATTTTCCACACGAAACTTTGGCTTTTCTCCTGCGTCCAACGCCTTTCTGATCTCATATGTAAAACGAGGAATATCCGGACGGTTAATTACCTTATCCAAATCCAGACGTACCTGTGATTCCTCTCCTTTGTTGATCAGAACCGCATTAACGCCCAAAGAATAAAGATTTGCAAAAAATCCAAATCTCTGCTTCTGCGGAAGATGAGCAGTACGCACTCTGTATCCTGCGTCCCCAATCTTCTTAGCTTCTTTTTCCGCCATTTCCCTGTTCTCATATACCAACACCTGATCGTCACAGGTCTCAATATCACATTCTACATACGGCAGTCTGGTACTGTCACATACAATTGCTGTCAGATCCGGCGCTGTCTGTAACAGTTCTATTTCTTTTTTTCTGTTCTCGGATTTATTCACCATCATGATCCGGTCTCCTCTTTGAAAAGAAGTCCGCCGGAATGACCCGACGGACTTCTGATTTATTTTTCTGTCGAATAAGCTGCTATTTATTCTGCTCCGTACAGAGTAACGAGCTTCTTCAGATATTCGTATCTGTCTTTTGCTTCTGATTCATTCTTAGCAAACAGAACTTCTGCTTTCTCTGGATAGAATCTAGCAAGAGAATTGTAACGAACTTCTCCGTTCAGGAAGTCTTTGTATCCTTCCATCTTAGGCTCTTTGCTGTCCAGAGTAAACTTAGCGCCTTCTGCTGCCGGGTTGAATCTGAAGTTATTCCAGTATCCGCACTCAACTGCAAGCTGTTCCTCTGTCTGAGCTTTGCTCATACCCTTCTTAATA
>OLOZ01001336.1_pt1 | contig 17408 bp, 14 predicted proteins | sample 1673021 | NCBI WGS metagenome assembly OLOZ01 (sample SAMEA3136747, study PRJEB25190) | human gut metagenome | biome: human gut; feature: human-associated habitat; material: faeces | place: Austria | collected 2013
CCGAGCGCCGCAAGGTGGCCGAGCTGCAGATGGTCATCGGGCGCCGCGCCAACGCGGCCCGCAGCTACGGTAACCGGGGGAGGGCGGCAGCGCCGGCTCCTGCTCCGGCCCCGGCTCCGGCGTCGGCCGTCGCTGCCGCTTCGGCTGGTGCGCCCATGCCGCCGCGAGGGGCGGCGGCTCCGATGCCAATGGGCACCCCCGCTGGCGCCTCCGTGCCTCCGCGAAACGCCGTTCCGGCCTCCGCGGCCGTTCCTTCGGGCGCAGCGCCTCGAGGCCGTGCGCCCCGGCCCGCCCCGGCCGGCAGCGGCTGGACGCCCAGCAGCATCCCGATGCCGGCGCAGTCGGAGGTGGATGCCTGGGTGCAGGGCGGCCCGGCCGTGCAGCAACCCATTGTGGTGCCCGATCGCAAGATGTCACGCAAGGCTCGCCGCGAGGCGGAGCGCGCCTTCGCGGCCCGCGCGGCTGCCGAACTGGAGGCTCGCCAGGCCCGTCGCGCCCAGGAGGCCGCCGCGGCCCAGCGCTCTTTCGGGTCGACCCCGGCCCGCGCGGCAGCAGCTTCTGCGCACCCCGCCGCAGCCGGCCGTCCTGCTGCGGGCGTTCCCGCCCAGGCCCAGGGCTTCGCGCCGGTGCAGCCGGCTTACGGTGCGCCTTCCGGCGCTCGCGCCCGCCACGCGCGCTAGCGGTCTTCCCGCTGCGCCACTTTCCCAAACTCAAAAGGCCAGCGCCGAGGATGCTTTCGGCGCTGGCCTTTTCGTGATGCAACTGACGTGCTGGGCTTCTACCCCTTGTAGGCCTCCTGGAATCGAGCGACGTCGCGCTCGTAGATGACGAGCGTTGAATCGGGCTCTTCCAGATAGAACGGCACGCCGGCCAGCTTGGGATGGTTCACGAGGGCCGCTAGGGCGTCGAAGCCGATCTTGCCTTCGCCGATGCGCGCGTGGCGATCGACGTGGCTGCCGCGCTCATGGGTGGCGTCGTTCAGGTGCACGGCCTTCAGCTTGTTCAGGCCGATGGTACGGTCGAACTCTTCCAGCACGCCATCGAGGTCGCCTACGATGTCGTAGCCTTCGGCCCACACGCCGGCACAATCGAAGCACACGCCCACGTGCTCTGGGTGCTCCACCTTGGCAATGATCGCGGCCAGCTGCTCGAAGCTCGTACCCACTTGGGTGCCCTCGCCGGCCATGGTGTCCAGCAGCACGCAAGTCTTCATGGATGGCGTGATGATCTTGTTCAGGGCGTCGGCCACGTCGGCCAGCCCCTCTTCCACGCTGATGTTCAGACGGCTGCCCGGGCGGATGAGGTACAGCGAGCCGTCCACCTCAGCCAGGCGCGCCAGATCCTCTGAGTACACCATGAGGGCGAAGTCACGCTCGTTCATCTTGTCCGTGGCCGGGTCGGCATCGTAGGGGGCGTAGGCCAGCGCGTCGTGGATGCCATGCTCCTTCGCGAAGGCAAGATAGGCGGCGACGTCCTTCTCGTCGAGGGCCGCCTGCTCGCTGCCGCGCGGGCTGCGCGTGAAGTACTGGAACGTGTTTGCGTTGATGGACGCCGCCTCTTTGGCCATCTCCAGATAGCCGCGGCGCTTCGAGAGATGGCAGCCAATGGTCAGCATGATGGGTCCTTTCGACAAAGATTTCTAAAAACTTGGTCAAAAAATCGAGTTATGAGTCTTGTCCTGGCCAAAAATCATAGTTCAGATGCCCTTGAGTCGGTGCAGTGCGGGCATTTGTTCAAGATTCCGTTGAATTAAGAGCGATTTGAAGCGCTTCAAAAACTCAAAACTCGACTTTTTGACCAAAAATGGAAAAAAGTTTGTCGTGCTTGGGGCTCCTGGCGGTGACAAGGCTTCCCAGTTGCCAGGTTGGAGCTCTGGCGCGCCCGTCCCCTGCGGTGCGCTTCCCGCGAAACCGCCATCGCATGGGCGATGTCTCAATGGTAGAATGGCCACACCTCGAAAACACTCCTGAAACGTACCCAAGAGAGGTTTTGCCCCTATGGCACGATCCCCCCTCATACTCGATCGCTATCGCGTCATCGACCAGGCTGGTTCTGGCGGTTACGGCACGGTGGTGCACGCCTTCGACACGCATCTCAAGCGCGATGTGGCCATCAAGTGCATCGAGCTTTCCGAAGACGAGCTGGCTGCTGCGCGCCTCGAGGCTCTCGAAGCGCGCATGGCGGCCGATCTGGAAGAGGTAGAAGCAGGGGCATCGGGCGCCGAGACGGGGGTCGCTGGTCGGAATGCGGGCCCGGGTGCAGTCTCGGCCGCCGGTGCAGGCATGGGTGCCATCGCGGGCGATCCTGCTGACAGCTCGTCGGCGGATGCCTTCCCCGCCGACCCCGATTTCCTGGCGGCCCGCGACGAGCGCCGTCGACGTCGGCCCGCGACGGCGGCTGCTTCACGGCGTGTCGCCTCCGAGGAGGTGTCGCCCTGGGAAGAGTGGGACGATGCCGCTGCCGAAGAAGACGTGGAAGGCGAAGGGGAGTGGGAAGAGTCCCTTATCCCGTGGAACGCCTCCACGACCGACTTCGTCGGTCGGCGGCGCGGGCCGGCGCGCCTCACGGGTCGGGTGAGCCGCAAGACGCGCCACGCCCCCGAGGTGCTCTATGAGCCGCAGACTGTGGTGGAAGAGGCGCCCGATGCTACCGGGGCCACCCCCGATGCCGAATCGGTGGACGTGCGCCATCTGCGCGGCGTGCGCGCCTCGCGGGTCATCGCCGAAGAGCCCGAACCCGACGCCGAAGACGAGCTGGATCTGTTCGAGCACATCCCCGGCTTGGAGGAGGCTCGCTCCGTCGCGAAGCTGTCCGATACGAATATCGTCACCGTGTACGACTGCGCCGTGGAGGGCAGCAGTGCCTACGTGATCATGGAATACGTCGAGGGCAAGACGCTTGCGCAAATCATCGACGAGGTGGACGACGATATCACGCTGGATATGGTGGCCGCCGTATTCTCGGCCGTCTCCCATGCCCTGGAGGGGGCCCACGGCGAGCACACCCTGCATCTGGATATCAAGCCGGAAAACGTCATCGTGAACGGCAAGGGCCAGGCCAAGGTGGCCGATTTCGGCCTAGCCGCCCTCATGGACGCCACGGGATCGGGCACCACCGGCGGCGGCACCATCGGCTACATGCCCTTGGAGCAGATGCGCCAGGAGCCGCTCGATGTGCGCACCGACGAGTGGGCCCTGGCGAGTCTCACCTACGAGATGCTCACGGGCTCGAACCCGTTTTTCGCTGATGATCTGGACGCGGCGGAGGAGGCCATCGAAGAGGCGGAGCTCGTGCTGCCGTCGCTGTGCTGGGACGAGCTGGACGCCGAGGCCGACGAGGTCATGTTCGCCGCTCTCGATCCCGACATGGACGAGCGCTACGAGGATGTGGCCGCCTTTGCGGCCGCGCTTTCGCCCTATCTGGGCAATGCCAAGAAGGGCAAGCGGGTGCTCGCCGACATCGTGAATGGGAAGATGGAAGAGCTGGCTGCCGAGGAGCCGGAGCGTGCTTGGGAGCCCCTGCCCCCGCTCGTCGACCGCCTGGGGCTGCGCGGCGCCGCCATTGCGGGCCGTATCGTGGCCGCTGCGGCCGTGGCGTTGCTGGCGGCGGCGGGCATGGCGAACCTGCACCTCACTCCGGGTTCTGCCATGGGGCTCGCCACCGATGCCCCCATTGCCTACGGGGTGGTGATCGCCGTATGTGCTTTAGTGGCTGCCATCAGGCCTTCCATCGGCGTTCTGTTCGGCTACGGAGCCTTTGTGGTGGGGCTTGCCGGCGCGGGCGCCTGGGTGCCGGCGGTGCTGCTCACCGCGGCTACGGGCGCGTGGTGGTATTTCGTGGGCCGCCGCGGCACCGCCCAGGCGGTCTCGGCGCTCATGCAGCCGCTGCTCGGCTCCGTGGGTTTCGCGGCGGCCTCGCCGGTGACGTGCGGCGTGCTGCTGCCGGTGCTGCAATCGGTCATTACGGCGGCCTTCGCCTTCGCGAGTGCCCTCATCATGGCCGGCTGCGGCTCGGTCGACATCATGAACTGGGACGCGGTCATGCACCTCGGCTTCTCGAGCAACCCGGCGGCAGGGTGCCTGGCGGTGGCGTCGCAGCCGGCCACCTGGGTCGTGGGCGCAAGCTGGATCGCCTCTGCGGGCCTTTACAGCCTCTTGTGCGTGCGCGGCACCCGTGCCTTCGACATCGCCGGTTCGGTGGTGGCTGCCGTGGTGCTCATGTTCGGTGCGTGCGCGGCGGCCCATCTCGCTTCCTTCGGCGGCTCGTGGCTACCCGCTCCGGCGGCACTGCTCGGAGCGCTGGTGCCCGGCGTTCTCGGCATCCTGGCCGCGGTCATGAGCATCCCCGATCGCGCCCGCTGGGCCGAAGAAGAATGGTATGTGGAAGAAGAGAAGTAGGCCACTTCCCTGCAGGTCATAGTATACTGACAGCACCAATGACGAACCCACCTGCCGCGGCGCGAGCGGCGTAGGCGAAGAAGGCGAGATAGCGACCTATGAACATCGAAGAGCTGTACCATTTTCTGTTCGAGACCATGCCCGGCATCGGCATTCTGGTCGGTGGCGGTCTTGTGATCAGCATCATCGTGTGTTTCATTCTGGAGCGCAAGACGCGCAAGCAGTTCAAGAACCACGAGAAGACCGAGGACGACTGGTCGCTGTTCGATGACGACGAGGACGAAAGCGAATAGCTTCGCCCCGGCCGCGCGAAAACCCTCAGCCTGACTTCTGCCCGCCTGCGCCCGCCGCACCCGAAGACTTCCCGCCCGCGTCAGCGGGCGGGGCTATACTGGGCCGCATTGAAAACCGCCGGACTGTCGGCGCCCAGGCAACCGATCATTGTGAAAGAGAGCCGCCCCATGCTGGACATCAAGTACGTACGCGAGCACCTCGACGAGGTCGCCGAAACGATGAAGAACCGCCACGCCTCCTTCTCGCCGGAGCAGTTCACCGCCCTTGATGTGCAGCGCCGCGAGGTCATCGCCGAGGAAGAGGCCCTGCAGGCCGAGCGCAACAAGCTTTCGAAGGAGATCGGCGCGCTCATGGGCCAGGGCAAGACCGACGAAGCCAACGCCACCAAGGAGACGGTGCGCCAGATCAACGAGAAGCTTACCGCCCTGGGCGATGCCCGCGCCGAGGCCGAGGCCGCCATGGACGCGCTCATGCTCTCCATTCCGAACATGGTGGACGCCACCACGCCGGTGGGCGAGGACGAGAACGACAACCCCGAGGTGCGCCGCTGGGGCACGCCCCGCGATTTCGCCGCCGAGGGCTTCGAGCCGCAGGCCCACTGGGATTTGGGCCCGGCCCTGAACATCATCGATTTCGAGCGTGGCGTGAAGCTGGCTGAGAGCCGCTTCTACGTGCTCGGTGGTGCCGGCGCCCGCCTCGAGCGCGCGCTCATCGCCTTCATGCTGGATCAGCACACCTCCCGCGGCTACAAGGAGTGGTGGGTGCCGGCGCTTGCCAACGCCGCCACGCTCACGGGCACGGGCCAGCTGCCGAAGTTCGAGGAGGACCTCTTCCATACCACCGAGGGCCTCTACCTCATTCCCACGGCCGAGGTGCAGCTGACGAACCTGCATGCCGGGGAAGTGCTCGACGCCGATTCGTTGCCGCTGCACTACTGCGCCTTCACCCCGTGCTTCCGCGAGGAGGCGGGCAGTGCCGGTCGCGACACTCGCGGCATCATTCGCGTGCACCAGTTCTCCAAGGTGGAGATGGTGAAGTTCGCCACGCCCGAGACCGGTTTCGACGAGCTGGAATCCATGGTGGAAGACGCCGAGAACATCCTGCAGCAGCTGAAGCTGCCCTATCGCGTCATCAGCCTGTGCACCGGTGACATCGGGTTCTCCTCCGCGAAGACCTACGACGTGGAAGTGTGGCTGCCCAGCTACGGCGCCTACAAGGAGATCTCCTCCTGCAGCTGCTGCACCGACTTCCAGGCCCGTCGCGCCAACATCAAGTACCGCGACCCGGCCAACTTCAAGGGCAGCCGCTTCGTGTACACCCTGAACGGGTCGGGTCTGGCTGTGGGCCGCACCATGGCCGCCGTCATCGAGAACTACCAGAATCCCGACGGCACCATCACGGTGCCCGAGGTGCTCGTTCCCTATATGGGCGGCAAGACGGTGATCGGGCCGGAAGAGGTCTAAAGAGCCATGGAAGAGCAGTCGCCGGCGGCGGGCGCGCCGACCGGTTCCGGTGGCCGGCCGCCTGCCACCCCTCCTCGCAAGCGCCGCCATCCGGTGCGGGTGGCGGTGGTGTCCGTAGTTATCGTTGTCGTGCTGCTTGTCGGTGCGGCGGCGGGCGGATTCGCGTGGCTCCGCTGGTTCTCCGAGGACGATGCGGCCGATTTCGCGGGCACCTGGTATTTGGCCGGCACGGCTACGCCCATCACCATCACCGAGGATCGCATCCAGCTGACTGATGATGTGTCCTACCGTTATGCGCTGAACGACCAGGATAAAACCTTCGAGCTATCCTTCGGCAACTTGAAGGGCGGCGGCCGCTACCGATTTTCGCTCGATCGCAACCAGCTGGCTCTGGTGGATGGCGACTTCTCGGCGGCCGACACCTTGGGCGACGATATCGCCTGGACGCTGCGCGCGCTGACCGAGTCCGCTCAGGGGCGCGTGCTGGCTCCGGAGGAGGAGGCCAAGGGCGTCACGCTGCTGAGCCGCACGCCCACGGGAACGCCGTCGCTTCCCGAGGCGACTGACGTGCCCGAGGCCCCGGCTGGCGAAGAAGCCAAGACCGACCCCAAGGTCGATACCGGCGATGGCTCGAAGTCTGGCAACGCCGACGGCGGCACAGAGCCCGATGCGGCCGGCGACAAGCCCGGCGCAACGGCGGCTTCTACCGATACCACCGATGACGATGCGAAGTCCGACGACCGTGCCTAGGCTCGCCGTCGAGCGCGTCACCTTCGAGCGCGACCGCATGGCCCTGCTCGTGCGCGTGCCGGAGGGCGTGGACGCCTCCTTGGGCGTGCGCGGCGCCGATCGGCTGCTTGCCGCGCGCCCCTCCCTCGCCTTCCATACTTGCTTGAATGACGAGGACGCCCCCTTTGCCGAGGTGCTTGCCCGCACGTCGCTGCCCCATGCGCTGGAGCATCTCGTCATCGATTTCCAAGCGCAGAACCCCGCTTGCGCCTCCGATGCCACGTTTGTAGGTACGACGGAATGGCTCTCGAGGCGGGACGGTTTGGCCCGTGTTACAGTAAACTTTACCGATGACCTCATCGCTCTGGGCGCCCTGAAGGACGCCCTGGCGCTTCTGGAAGGGACGGGTGAATAAGATGTCGTCAGCTCACATCACCTTCGACACCACCGGCGACAAGATCGCCCGACGCGTGCGCAAGATGCGTCCGTCGGCCGTGCGCAATCTGTTCGCCGCTGCTACGCGCGACGATGTTATCTCGCTGTCGGGCGGCATGCCCGCTGTGTCGCTTCTGCCCGAGGAGGACATCCGCCGCGCCACGCTGGCCGCCATCGAAAGCCCCGAGGCGCGCGCGGTGTCGCTGCAGTACGGCCCCACCGACGGGCTCGCCGGCCTGCGCGCAGTGCTCGCCGACATGATGCGCGACTTAGGCATTCGCGTGAAGGCCGACCAGGTGCTCGTCACCACGGGCGCCCAGCAGGCCTTAACGCTCATCGCCGAGGCCTTTATCGATCCCGACGACATCATCATCACCGAGGGCCCCACCTATCTGGGGGCGCTGCAGGCCTTCTCCGCCTTCGAGCCCGATGTGCGCGCGATCCCCTTCGACGAGGACGGCATGCGCATGGATCTTCTGGAAGAGGAACTTGCGCGCATCGGCAAAGGCAACCCGCGTCTGAAGTTCTGCTACACCATCCCGAATTTCCAGAATCCCGGCGGCGTCACCATGACGGCCGAGCGCCGGCGCCGGCTGCTCGAGCTGGCTCACGAGTACAACTTCATGGTGGTGGAGGACGACCCCTACGGCCGCCTCCGCTACGACGGCGGCCACCAGGTGCCCCTGAAGGCCATGGACGATTCGGTCATCTACCTGGGCACGATTTCCAAGATGCTGGGACCGGGGCTGCGCACAGGCTGGATCGCCGCGCCCGAGGCGGTGCTCGCCCGCATCAACTTGGTGAAGCAGGGCGCCGATCTGTGTGGCAGCGCCTTCGACCAGCTGGTCGTGCAGCACTACTTCGCCGATGTTGCGTGGCAGCGCACGCTGCAGAAGTTCATCGCGCTGTACAAGGAGCGCCGCGACGCCATGCTGGCGGCCCTCGACGAGTTCTTCCCACCCGAGGCCACCTGGACGCATCCGGCCGGCGGCATGTTTCTCTGGATTACGTTGCCGGACTATATGGATACCGATTCGATGCTTGCCGAAGCGCTGGAGTCGGGCGTAACCTATGTGCCGGGGAATTCGTTTTTCCCCGATGGAAAAACCGGGCGCAACTCCATGCGCGTGAACTTCAGCTTCGAGACGCCCGAGTCCATCACCGAGGCCATCCGACGCCTGGCGAAGGTGATTGAGGAGCGCCTCGAGCTTTACCGCGTGTTCATCGAGGCCGGCGCGCTGCCCGGCTACGACAGAAAGGATGCAGCCATGGACGAGAATGCCACTTCTTGGAAGGACGTCATTGTCGATTCCGAGCAGAACGAGGAGGCGGTCATGCAGGCCCGCGAAGGCGATGCCGAGCAGATCGAGATCGCCGAGGAGAAGGTGACCGAGGCGCAGGAAGCCGCCGCAGAATAAGACCTGCTCAACCGTGGTTGAGCGAAGCGGGATGCGGGGTGCCGCTCACCAAGCGAGTTCCGCAGATGGTATCGAAGGCGGCAGGCGAAAGGGAGCGAACAGCCCGACGCCTTCGATGCCAGAGAGGACTGTTTGAGCGACTGAGCGGTACCTCGCAGCCCGCCCCGGGGAGTTCTAATAACAAAGGAGACGTGTATGAAAGTAGCAGTGCTCATGGGAGGCAAGTCCTTCGAGCGCGAGGTGTCGCTGGCCTCCGGCAAGGTGGTGTGCGAGGCGCTGGAAGAGGCCGGCCACAAAGTGGTGCCCCTCGACACCAACGCCGACCTGGTTCCCACGTTGCGCAGCGAGCGCCCCGATGTGGTGTACAACGCCCTGCACGGCAAGCACGGCGAGGACGGCACCATCCAGAGCCTGCTAGAGTTCCTCGGCATTCCGTTCGTGGGCTCGCCGGCGAGCGTCTGCCATCGCGCCTGGAACAAGGACGCCCTGCACTCGTCGCTGGCGAAGTATCGTGACCTTACCGGCGAGGAGGGCTGCGCGTCTTGGCCCCAGGGCGTCTACTTGGCGCGCGATGCTTTCAAGGGCATGGGCGCGGCCACGGCGCTCGACATGGTGGCCGACCGTGTGATCGGCGGGTATCCGGTCTGCGTGAAGCCGGCTCACGGCGGCAGCGCCCTGGGCGTGCACAAGGTGGAAAGCCAGGAGGAGCTGGGTGAGGCGGTGCTCGATGCGCTGTCCTACGACGAGGCCGTGAACATCGAGCAGTGGGTCGATGGCGTGGAGCTTTCCGTGTCCATCCTCGGCACCGGCTGGGACGCCCATGCGCTGCCGCCGGTAGAGATTGTGGCCCGCGAGGGCTTTTACGACGCGACGGCCCGCATGGCCGACGACGCCGTGGAGTTCTTCTGCCCCGTGCGCGACGAGTCGCTTTCTCCCAATGCGGCCGATGCCCAGGCCATCCGCGCGGAAATCGAGCGGGCGGCGCTGGAAGTCTACCGCGCCTACAGCGTGCGCGATCTCGGGCGCGTCGACCTCATCTGGGACGGCGGCGCGGCCCGCTGCTTCGAGGTGGACGTGTCCCCGGGTATGACCGAGCGCTCGCTGTTCCCCATGGCCTGCGCGGCGGCGGGGCTGTCGCTGCCCGCGGTGCTGGACTCGCTCGTGAACGAGGCCTACGCCCGCGGTGCCTGTTTCTAGGTTCGCACGGACTGAGGTTTTCTCTGAGAGATTTCCTCATCTATGACGAATTACAACTTGTTTACCGTAAGGTGAGCAATGAGCAGCGAGAGCCCCCGCGCGGGGCTCTCCGCCTATAATGGGCGAACCTGATACTCTGTCGATAAAGGAGGCAGTTATGGCCAACAAATTTGGAATGTTCCTCATCGGTGGCGTCGTTGGCGCCGTTGCAGCTCTGCTGGCCGCGCCCCGTTCTGGCGCTGAGACGCGCGCCATGGTGGCTGACAAGGCCGGCGAGTTCGCGGGCAACGCCCAGCAGTGGGGCGATTCCGCCGCCGCCGGAGCCCAGCACATCTACCAGGAAGCGGCCACCAAGGGTGCCGAGGTCGTGAACAACGTGACGGCCCGTGGCCAGGAGATCGCTTCCGAGGCCGCCGCCCGCGGGGCCGATGTGGCCGCCACTATCCAGGAGGCCGCCAGCAATATCAGCCCTACCATCAACGAGAAGGGCGACGAGCTGCGCGACAAGATCGAGGCCGCCCGCCAGCGCATCGCCGATCAGGTAGCCAAGAACGCCGACGCCGACGCCGATGCCGCCGAGACTGTCAAGGACGTCGCCGAGACGGCCAAGGAAGCCGCCAAGGATGCCGCCAAGGATGCCGCCGCCACCGCCGAGGAAGGCGCCAAGGAGACGGCCGCCGAGGTGAAGGAAGCCGCCGGCGAGGTGGCGAAGGCCGCCGAGGGCAAGAAGGACGAGAAGTAAACCATGGCCAAGCGATACGGCACCATCAATGAAATCGTAGGGAAGCGCGTGCTCCTCGATAAGAGCACGCCGAAGAAGCCTGAGGCAGTGAAACGGCTTGGGAAGGTGCGCCACTGCGTGTTCCATCCCACCCAGCGCCGCTTCGTCGGCTTCATTGTGAAGCGTCCCGACTTGCTGTGGATGTTCCGCCGTAAGGACGTGTTCGTGGCCTACAACGGCTACGACGTGGTGGACGGCCGTATCGTGGTATCCCAGGCCCCCGAGGCCACGGGCAAAGGCGCCTGCAAGGCCATGGGCGTGAACTACGACGACTGCGTGCTGTGGGCGGGGCTGCCCGTCATGGGCGAGGACGGCACCGTGTACGGCACCGTGGGCGACGTGTCCTTCGACCCGAAGACCGGCGAGGTTCGCTCGCTCACGGTGACCCAGGGGGCCACGGCCAACGCACTGCTCGGCGTTCGCGAGATCCCCGGGCACCTCATCCGCGGCTTCAAGCGCGGCATTGGCACGGCGCTTTCCGTGAACGGGCAGGACGAGGGGGAAGAGCCGATTTTAGGCGCCATCCTCGTGTCCGACGAGGTGGCCGAGCTTTCCGTCGAGGGCGGCCTGGCCGCGAAGGCCGGCGAGGCCACGGCCGTGGTGGCCGACCGCGCCCGCGAGACCGTGGAGGCTGTGAAACCGGCCGTGTCCACTGCCACCAAGGCTGCGGGCAAAGCTGTGAACAAGGGGGCCTACGCCACGGGCCGCCAGATCAAGCGCGCCAGCGGCATGTTCTCCGCCTTCAAGGAGGAGTACGACAAGGCTCGCAAGGAAGACGACTAGGCCGCGCGCTGTGGGCGGGCGCTGGGCGCCGAGGCGCCGACCTGCGCGCCGCGGGCCTGCGGCTTACGATTTCGTCACTAAGGTAAAGAGTTCCTGAAAGCCGCCCCCGACGTGGGGCGGCTGCATTAGACTGGAAGCCATGGAAAAGCACCCGAACAACCACCACTCCGAGCGCCTCGAGAAGCTGGAGGCGAAGGCCCACGAGGAGAAGTCGGTCGCCGGGCACCCGATGCCCGCGGCGGATATCTTCAAGTTCGCGGGTCTCATCGCGTTTTTCGTCATCATGATTGTGGTGGTGGTGCTCATCTGGCCCATGATCCACGAGCTGTTCGAGCCCGGCGGCGTCGATCGCGTTACCTCCGATATTCGTAACGCGGGCCCTTGGGGCTTTCTCATTTTGCTGGCCATCCAATTCCTGCAGATCGTCGTGGCCTTCATCCCCGGCGAGGTAGTGCAGGTGGCCGCCGGCATGATCTACGGGCCCTGGCTGGGCGCGCTCATCATCTGGCTCGGTTGCGTTATCTCCAGCTCATTTATCTTCGCGCTCGTGCACAAGCTGGGCGCTCCGTTCGTGCAGGCCATGGTGCCCGAGAAGTACATGGGGAAGTTCCGCGAGTGGGAGACCTCCGAGAAGTTCAACGTCATCGTGTTCATCTTGTTCCTCATTCCGGGACTGCCCAAGGACGTGTTCACCTACATCACGCCGCTCACGCACATGTCCATGAAGAACTTTGTGCTCATCTCGAACTTCGCCCGTATTCCCGGTATTGTACTTTCCACCTACGCGGCGGCCGGGCTCGTGTCGGGCAACATTGTGGAGTCGGTCATCATCTTCGCCGTGACCGCCATCGTGGCCGTGGTGGCGCTGCTCGTCTACAGCCGCATGACCAAGAAATAGCCCCCTACTTTCTTTGTGAAAGAAGGCGCGGTCAGGCTTTGTTTCTGTACAATAAGCGCGTTATTGCAACGACTCTAACGACTCTCTAGGAGGAAACCCATGCCGAAGATCACCCGGGAAGAGGTGCGCGTTCCCGCCGACGTCATGCCCGAGGCCCGTGACGAGTACATCACCAACTACCTGAAGGCCACGCGCGAGACCGGCCGTCTCATGCTGTTCGCCTGCGATCAGAAGATCGAGCACCTGAACAAGGACTTCTACGGCGAGGGCATCGATATCGCTGACCTCGACCCGGAGCACCTGTTCAAGATTGGTTCCGAGGGCGTCTGCGGCGTGCTCGCCGGCCAGCGCGGGCTGGTGGCCCAGTACGCGGCCGACTATCCGGAGATCAACTACCTCATCAAGATGAACTCCAAGACCAACCTCGTCGGCACCAAGCAGGAGGACCCCTACTCCCCGCAGCTGTACGATTTGGATGCTGTGCTGGCCATGAAGGAGGCTGGCGTGAACATCGTGGGCCTCGGCTACACGATCTACCTCGGTTCCGAGTACGAGGCCACCATGATGGCCGAGGCCGGCGAGCTCATCGCTCAGGCCCATGCCAACGGTCTCATCGTGGTGCTGTGGATCTATCCCCGCGGTAAGGCCGTGACCGCCGAGAAGGATCCGGACCTCATCGCCGGTGCCGCCGGCGTGGCTCTCTGCCTCGGCGCCGACTTCGTGAAGGTGAACCCGCCGAAGCCCGAGGACGGCCGTACCCCGGCCGAGGCCCTGAAGGTGGCCTCCACCGCCGCTGGCCGTTGCGGTCTGGTGTGCGCGGGTGGCTCCACCGTGGATGCCGAGACCTTCCTCACCCAGCTGTACGACCAGATCCACGTGGGCGGCGCCGACGGCAACGCTACGGGCCGCAACATTCACCAGCGCTCGCTGGATGAGGCGGTGCGCCTGACCAAGGCCATCTCCGCCATCACCCTGGCCGACTGGGCCGTGGCCGACGCCCTGGCCGTCTTTGCCGGCGAGAAGGACTTCACCCTGGCCGACATCTAGTCTGGCCTCGGAGCTTGTTGGCGGCTTCGCGCCCAGAGCGTCCGCCAACCTTGCGTTCGATCCCGTAGGGGGCGACCTCGGTCGCCCCTTTTTGTCGCGCGGCATTGTGCCGCTTGCGGAGGGCTGACCAAGGTCAGCCCCTACGGAAATTGCTCCCTGCAGAGATCGCTTCTTGAGAATACCATGGAAAGAAAGCCACTATGAGCACACTGGATCCATTAGCCTTGAAGGTTACCCGGCCTTACCGGGAGGACGATCTGCCGGCGATGGCGGAGATCTGGAACGAGGTCGTAGAAGCGGGCAATGCCTTCCCGCAGACCGAGCCGATGACGTTGGAAGAGGCGCGGATTTTCTTTGCCGAGCAGTCCCATACGGCCGTGGCTACGGTGGGTGGGCGCATCCGCGGGCTGTACACTCTGCATCCCAACAATATCGGGCGCTGCGGCCACGTTGCAAACGCGAGCTTCGCTGTGGCGGGGGCCAGCCGCGGCGAGGGCATTGGGCGCCTGCTCGTGGAGGACTGCCTGCGCCAAGCGGCCGCATGCGGCTTCCGCGGCCTGCAGTTCAACGCCGTGGTTGCCAGCAACGAACGGGCCCGAGCGCTCTACGAGAGCCTCGGCTTCGCGCGTATCGGCATGATTCCCGGCGGCTTCCGCAACAAAGACGACGTCTACGAGGATATGTACATCTACTATCACCCGACGGTTTAGCTTCCTCCTTGAACTTCGTTCTTGATCCAAGCTCTCCGCCGCAGCCTCCTTTTTTGGCGGTTAGCTAGAAGATACGCAAGGCGGCATAAGCCTCTCTTCGTAAACAAAGGGCCCTATGGGGGCATTGCAGGTTGGGGTACGGCTATTGAGGCGTTGGGATCGCATTCGCAAGAGCGCCCAGCCATGGGTATCGTATTAGCCCTGTAGTCCTGCTGCGTTTCCGGGCGGTTTCATCTCGAGGCGGCCTAGGGTGACCGGCGATATGTCCCGGTTTCCAAGCAGACTGTTTTTTTGCACCAAACTCCGTTAGGTAGATTGCCGGTTTCGAAAGCTCGCGCTAAAGCAGCCCAAACAACTCGAACGTAAGGCTAGGTTTGTCAGAAAAAGGCTTCCGAAACCGGCTCCTGTCTTTCCGGCAGGACTCATGAATCTGCATAACGGAGTTTGATGCAGAATTTTTGGCTTGCGAGAAGCTCGGAGAGTCGCTATTGGCGGCATAGCGCCTTTTGCCCAAGGGTTTTGGTGGCACTGAGGATCGCTTTCCTGGGGATGCCCTTGAAATCGCGATGTCTGCGCGTAAAAGGCAAGCGATAACGCGCGACAGTATGAGTCGAATTATGTGCGATGGCCTCAGGAATGGAGGCTAGATCGATTCTTCGATATTGCTCGTACGTACAATCTGCGGATCGGTTATGCTAGCGGAATGAATATCTATCCTAGTCATACACTCGCTTTGGGTCTTTGGCGTGCGTGGTCGTTGGCGCATCCTGTATCGCTGTCGGCTTTTCATGCATCGAGCAAGCGGAACGGCCTGCCCCTTCCCGTCCATGCGCTGCCGTCCTCATCAGTTGTAAAAGCCGCTGCCTCGAAGTGGGCCGATGTGGTTGCGGCCTTGTCCGCGTTGCCGTCAGCGCTGCTCGCGGAAACTATCGAAGATGCGCAGAATGAGAGAAGGCCTCTTGAGATTCTTGTTGGGACAAAACGCGGCGCGCGCAGCACGAACTGCATTCAACGCCACCAGTGTCAGTTGCGCTTTCCCCGTAATGCGTTTCTTGAGATGGTGCCCGAAGTGTGGGTGTCTGCGCCAGAGCTTGTCTTCGTGCAGATGGCCTCGCGACTTGAATACGGGGCTTTGCTTGCATTGGGCTATGAGCTGTGCGGCTGCTATCCTCTTGGAGAGGGTTCAGGGTTTCAGGTGCGCGGTCCTCTGACGACCCCTGAGCGTCTCGTGGCGTTCTCCGGGCAGCTGGGCGGTGCGCGGTCGGCGAAGCTGGCGCGTTCTGCGGCGCTGCAAGTACGAAGGAAGTCCGCTTCAATTATGGAGACCGAAGTGGCTATAGCTGCTCTGACGTCTCGGAGGCGCGGCGGCTTGGGCTTGCCTCCCGCGCGGCTTAACGAGCCTTTCGCTTTGGGAGAGAAGGGCCAGCGCATCGCCCATCAGAAGAGCGTGGTGGGCGACATTTGCTGGTGGGACAAAGGTGCTGTGGTGGAGTACGACGGACGTGAGAGCCACGGGAGCCGTGAGGCTCAAATCAGAGATTCGCGTCGGCGCGACGCCCTCTTGGCCGAGGGGATCGATGTCACGACGATAACCTCCTCGCAATTCGCGAATGTCTGTGAGTTCTCAACGCTTATGGGTGAGGTGTCGCAAAAAGCAGGGAAGGTGTTTCGGGGATGGCGGCCAGGCCAGATTGAAAAGCATATGAAGCTGCGGCAGGACGTTCGCTCTTTTCATCGGGATTATCCTTCGCGACGTTGATGAAGCGACTTCGGTGTGCTTCTTCGCTGCTTGTCGATTCAGGGGGGCGATACCCATCATGGCGAGAGTGGCAGATCGGCTTCACGCTGAAGAGCATGTCGAAAGGTGACGTAGCGGGGAGGGCGAAGAAAGGTGGTTTATGGGCGAGGGACGGCGCGGGCGTGACGCGTGAACGTGACGCGCGAGGGCAAGCGCGCGAGAGGGCGCTGCGAGGGCTCATAAGGTGAAAGAGCGGTGCGGGTATGTCGTGTGCGAGAGCTATGACGGAAAATGCTGGTTTATAGAAAATCGTTGTCTGCGGAATGCCGGAAAATGGAACGAGCGCTTGAAAGCTCGGGTATGGTTTCTGAAAGAGGCTATTTGATGCACCAAACTCCGTTTTGCAGACACTGCAGCGCGGGAAAACCGCTGCTCGTCTGACTGAGCGATTTTGACTGGATCAGCGACCTGCGAAAATGCATTGCATTAGCGTGTAGGGCGTCAGATTAGTTTAGATGAGTGTTCTGCGAAATCTACAAAATGGAGTTTAGTGCGGTGGCGTTGGTTGTAGAGGAGCGCGAAACAGTTTCGGACGGATCGCGCAGCTGGTCATAGGAAGCGCGGACGATTTCGCGCGAGCAGGACTATCGGCCACAGGGGAGCGCAAAACGGCCCCGAGGGGACGGGGCCGTTGATTTTCGATGGTGCCCGAGGCGGGATTTGAACCCGCACACCTTTCGGCAACGGTTTTTGAGACCGTCGTGTCTGCCGTTCCACCACTCGGGCTCAGGGGCACCAGTGCAGTATAGCGGAAGGGCTCGCCAACGTCGAGGTGAAATCGGCGACGCTTAGGGAATTCCCCGAACTACGCCAAGCCGCTACGCCAAACCGCTATGCCAAACCCGCCCACATCATGATCTTCGGCACGTAGCCCATGACGAAGATGAGGATAATGAGTGCGGGCAGCCCGAACGTGAGCCAGCCGCGACTCCAGCGCGGGAATTTCACGCCGTTGCCGGCGTCGGCCTCGGCGAGGAAGTTGTCCCAGCCCCAGCCCCTGCGCGACACGCAGAACACCACGTACAGGAGGCTACCCAGCGGCAGGAGGTTGTTCGACACGATGAAGTCCTCGATGGATTGAATGTCGCCGATGCCCGGAATGGTGATGCCGGCAAGCACGTTGAAGCCCAGGGCGCAGGGCAGGCTCAGCACGGTGACGAGTCCGGCGGTGCGCGCAAGGGCGCGTTTGCGGTCGAGATCCCATTTCTCCATGGTGAAGGTGATGAGGTTCTCGAAGACGGCGATGATGGTGGAGAGCGCCGCGAAGCTCATGAACACGAAGAACAGCGTGCCCCACAGCTGCCCCAAAGGCATCTGGTTGAACACGTTGGGCAGGGTGACGAACACGAGCGAGGGGCCCTGGTCGGGGGCGACGGCGAAAGCGAAGCAGGCGGGGAAGATGATGAGGCCCGCGAGGATGGCCACGGCGGTGTCCAGGCCGCAGATGCGCAGGGCCTC
>OLOZ01001346.1_pt1 | contig 17351 bp, 16 predicted proteins | sample 1673021 | NCBI WGS metagenome assembly OLOZ01 (sample SAMEA3136747, study PRJEB25190) | human gut metagenome | biome: human gut; feature: human-associated habitat; material: faeces | place: Austria | collected 2013
TATATGAGGAATTTAAGGGAACAGGTAATATGGAGCTGGTGCTTGACAGAAAGCTTTCTGAGAAGCGTATGTTCCCGGCAATCGATATTCCGAAGTCCGGAACCAGAAGAGAAGATCTGCTGTTGTCTCCGGAAGAACTGGAAGCGGTGGATCATATGCGCAAGGCACTCAATGGAATGCGCTCTGACGAGGCAGTAGAGAATATCTTAAATATGTTCTCGAGAACCAGAAGTAATAAAGAATTAATTCAAATGGTAAAAAAGACAAAATTAATCTAGACAATGTAAAAGTTTTATGATACAATAAACAAGCTGTTTATGAAACGAAATAAAGTGCATTAAGCACGACGATAATAAAGAAGAGGTGAAACGAAATGAAAGAAGGAATACATCCAGCATATCATCAGGCAACTGTAACTTGTAACTGTGGTAACACTTTTGTAACAGGATCTACAAGCGAAGATATCCACGTAGAAATCTGCTCTAAGTGCCACCCATTCTACACAGGACAGCAGAAAGCAACACAGGCTCGTGGTCGTGTAGACAAGTTCAACAAGAAATACGGATTAAAATAATCCAAGAAGGTAACGGGTTGAGATTTTACGGAATCTCAACCTTTTCTATTATCAGGAGGACAATATATGAAATCTTCAGGTATCGGCGGACAGGCTGTGATGGAAGGCATCATGATGAAGAATAAGGATGACTATGCAGTGGCAGTGCGGAAGCCGGATGGAGAGATTGTAGTGGATAAGCAGACATACCGCAGCATTGTTGGAAATCATAAGGCTCTGACCAGAATCCCATTTGTCAGAGGTGTGTTTAATTTTATCGACTCGATGATCATCGGTATGAAGACCTTGATGTTTTCAGCCTCCTTTTTTGAGGATGAGGAAGAAAAGAAGCCGATGACAGAGGCAGAACAGAAAAAGAAAGAAAAACAGGAAAGTGCGTTGATGACCGGGACAGTGATCGTGTCAATTGTATTTGCGGTTGCAATTTTTATGGTGTTACCGTACTTGTTGTCCGGCCTTTTGAAACGATGGATTCCCTCTTATGGAGTTTGTACTGTAATCGAGGGTCTGGTGCGAATCGGCATTTTTATTTTGTATATACTGCTAATTTCCCGCATGGAAGATATTCAGCGTACTTTTATGTACCATGGTGCAGAACACAAGTGTATTAACTGTATTGAACACGGATTGCCATTGACAGTGGAAAATGTCAGAATCAGTTCCAGACAGCATAAGCGCTGTGGAACCAGTTTTCTGTTCTTTGTATTGATTATCAGTATCTGTCTTCTTTGTATTGTGAGGGTAGAAACGGTACTGATGCGTGTGGTGGTTCGTATCGCATTACTTCCGGTTATCGCAGGTATTTCCTATGAGATTCTGCGACTTGCAGGTAACAGTGACAATCCACTGGTCAATCTGCTTAGTAAGCCGGGACTTGCAATCCAGAAGCTTACGACAAAAGAACCGGATGACAGTATGATCGAGGTGGCTATTCAGGCAGTGGAAGCGGTATTTGACTGGAGAACTTATGAAGCAGAAAACTTTAACACTGAAACAATTATATAAGGTAGGAACAGTAAAACTGGCTGAGGAAGGGATTGAAGAATTCTCATTGGATGCATGGTATCTGTTGGAGTATGTCACAGGTGTCAGTAAGGCAATGTATTTTGCAGAGCCAGAGCGTGCTGTGTCTGAAGAAAATGCGGACAGGTATATAGATTGTATCAGACGGCGCGCAGCGCATATTCCATTGCAGCATATTACGGGTGAACAGGAATTCATGGGGTATCCGTTCTGTGTGAATGAACATGTGCTGATTCCGAGACAGGATACGGAGATTCTGGTAGAAGAAGCAATCCAGGTTATGCGTCCGAAGATGAAGGTCCTTGATATGTGTACCGGATCCGGATGTATTGTTCTCAGCATTCTGAAAATGTGCAGAGAGAAATACTATATGACGGAGCTTCAGGGGATCGGCGCAGATGTGTCAGAAGAAGCCTTGAAAGTGGCCAGAGAGAACGGCAGGCGGTTGGGAGTCCCGGTGACATGGATACAGAGTGATCTTTTTGCGAAGATACCGGAAGAGGAGAAGTATGACGTGATCGTGTCTAATCCACCGTATATTGAGACAGCTGTGATCGACACACTGCAGGAGGAAGTACGGCTTCATGATCCGTACATTGCACTGGATGGGAAAGAAGACGGTCTGTATTTCTATCGCAGGATCATTTCCGAAGCAGGTAAATATTTAAAAACGCAGGGGAAACTTATGTTTGAGATTGGCTGTGATCAGGCAGAGGCAGTTGAAGAACTTATGAAAAATGCCGGTTATGAACAGATAACCGTAAAAAAAGACCTGGCAGGACTTGACCGGGTAGTGTATGGAACGTTACAATAAAATAATGTCAGGTGAGTAAGATCACCGATCAGGAGGTAAAAAGATGTTTGATAAATTAGAAGATATCGTGCTTCGTCTGGAGGAAGTTTTGAATCAGCTTCAGGAGCCGGATGTAGCGAATGACCAGAACCGTTTCCGCAAGCTTATGAAAGAGCAGGCAGAACTGACTCCGATCGTTGAAGCATATAAGGAATATAAAGCGTGCAAGCAGAATATTGAAGACAGTCTGGAGCTTTTGAATGAAGAGTCCGATGAAGAGATGCGTGAGCTTGCAAAAGAAGAATTAAATGAATCGAAAGCGAGAGTAGAGGAACTTGAGAATGAACTGAAGATTCTGCTTCTTCCTAAGGATCCTAATGATGATAAGAACGTTATCGTGGAGATCCGTGCAGGTGCAGGTGGAGATGAGGCGGCATTGTTTGCGGCAGAGATCTACCGTATGTATGTACACTATGCAGAGAGCCGCAGATGGAAGGTAGAACTGGTTGAGTGCGAAGAGATCGGTATCGGTGGTATGAAGAATGTGACCTTTATGATTGACGGTCAGGGTGCATATTCCGTTATGAAATATGAATCCGGTGTACACCGTGTACAGCGTGTGCCTGAGACAGAGTCCGGCGGACGTATTCATACATCTACAATCACAGTAGCAGTAATGCCTGAGGCAGAGGATGTAGATGTACAGATTGATGAGAAGGATATTCGTATTGATGTCATGCGTGCATCCGGTAATGGTGGACAGTGTGTCAATACCACAGACTCAGCAGTACGACTGACTCATTATCCTACGGGAATTGTGATCTATAGCCAGACAGAGAAGTCACAGCTGCAGAATAAAGAAAAGGCATTTGCATTACTGCGTGCCAAGTTATACGATCTGGAATGTCAGAAGCAGCACGATGCAGAGGCTGAGGCAAGAAAGAGCCAGATCGGTACCGGAGACCGTTCTGAGAAGATTCGTACTTATAACTTCCCGCAGGGAAGAGTGACAGATCATCGTATTGGTCTGACCTTATATAAGCTTGATAAGATCATGAATGGAGATATCCAGGAGATTCTGGACGCATGTATCGCGGCAGATCAGGCAGCTAAGATTGCTTCTATGAATGAAGATTAATAAAAGGAAGAATAAGAAACAGGATGAATCGGAGTTAAACCGTGGTTCATCCTGTTCTTTTTACGTTCGATTTGATTGACAGTGCAGAGAGAGTTCTATATAATTTATAAATGGCATAGTGTCAAAAAAAGAAAAGTTATTAGTTATTATGGAGTGAAAGTTTAAATGGTTTTTTCGAGTCTGTTTTTTGTGTTTTTCTTTTTGACCCTGAATCTGCTGCTATATAATCTGGTAGACGGGATTGAAAAGAAGAACATGGTCATGCTGGTGTTTTCCCTGATTTTTTATTCATGGGCAGGACCGAAATATTTAATCCTTCTTCTGGGAATGGTATTTATATCCTGGTTTACAGCGATTATGATTGAGGAGAGCCGGAAGAAGAGTGTGAAAAAGAAGTATCTGACTCTCGCCTGTGTGCTGTTGATCGGATTTCTTGGCATATTTAAATATCTGAATTTCTTCACCGGAATTACAAGTTCGCTGATCGGACTTCCATCGGAAGCAACAAAGATTGTATTGCCGGTAGGTATTTCTTTCTATACATTCCAGCTTTTATCTTATGTGGTGGATGTATATAGAGGAGAAGTGGCTGCTCAGCGTAAATACTGGCATTTACTGTTATATGCAGCATTGTTCCATCAGTGCATTGCGGGACCGATTGTAAGATATCAGCTGGTGGCAGATGAAATCGATCACCGTAAGGTTCGGGTAGATGAGTTTAGCAAAGGTATCATGCGATTTATGGTCGGACTTGCCAAAAAAGCAATCCTGGCGAATAGTTGTGCATCTGTAGCAGATGCGCTGTTTCCATCAGGACATAAGGCGATTGTTGCCATTCCGGCAGGCGGGCTTTGGATTGGATTGTTGTTCTATATGCTTCAGATCTATCTGGATTTTTCGGCATATTCTGATATGGCGATTGGTATGGGCTGGATGATAGGTTTCCATTATAATGAAAACTTTAATTATCCATATATAGCTACATCAATTAAGGATTTCTGGAATCGCTGGCATATTTCTCTGAGTACATTTTTCAGAGATTATGTGTATATTCCACTGGGAGGTAATCGTAAAGGAGCCAGAAGAAGAACAATCAACTTATTGGTAGTGTGGGCGCTTACCGGATTCTGGCATGGAGCAAGCTGGAATTATATCTTATGGGGATTGTACTTCTTTGTATTTATCTGTATTGAGAATAAAGGATGGCTTGATAAGCTAAAAAAGCTACCGGGTGGAGTAAGACATTTATATGCAATGCTTGTAGTGTACTTTGGATGGGCACTGTTCCGTCAGGAGTCAATTGCTGATCTTGGGACTTCTCTAAAAGGCATGTTTGGACTGAATGGAAATGGCTGGATGGATATGTCGACATCACTCGTGATCAAGAATCATATATTCCTGTTGATTTTTTGTGTGATAGCATCCACACCATTGATTAAATATATTGGAAGATTTTTCAGGGGGCTGGCGAATAAGTTGTGCAGGATTCCGTATCTGGTGTATATATATGATATGCTTGCGCCAATAGGTCTTATGATTTTGTCATTCATGGCATTGATCGGAAATAGTTACAATCCATTCTTATACTTCCAGTTTTAGAGGAGCAGAATAAAGATGAGTGAATCAATATACAAATTGAAAAGAAAGAAGATACGTTACAGGTTTCAAAAGTATACGATACGCGTGTTCTTGATTGCATTAACAGCAGTTGGGATCCTTGGATTGATTTTGCCTCTGCGACCGAAAGAGTCAGATATTGAGAAAAGAACACTTACAGAATTTCCGAAGCCGACGGTGAAGACGGTATTGAATGGTGAATTTACAGATCAGATCAGTACCTGGTATGCAGACAGCTTTCCGTTTCGAGAGAATTTCGTGTCAATGAATTCCCAGTTTCAGCGACTGTATGGATTGAATACAGAAGAAATTCACGGAGGTACGGTTGTGGCTGACGATATTCCGGTAGATGGAGAGATGAAGTCTACGTTGAAGAAGGATAAAAAGAAAGAGTCAGATTCTTCTGATGAAGATGACGGAAGAGATGATAAGGCAGAGATTACTACTCAGCCGGAGCAGGTAGGCACGGTATATATCGCAGAAGACAGGGCATTCGGGTTATATGGATTCGATGCACAGGGAGCGACGAATTACAGTGCAATGGTCAGTGAACTGGCTGATCAGTTGAAAGGGACATCTACGGTGTATGATATCCTAGCACCAACCAGTGTTGCAATTGATCTGGATGAAGAGATGCAGGCCAAGATTGGATCCAGCAGTCAGAAAGATGCGTTTGAATATATTGAGAAGAATCTGGATAAGAATGTAAAGTTTGTTCCAGTGTTGGACGTATTGAAGAAGCATAACAGTGAGTATCTCTATTACAGAACCGATCATCACTGGACTGCAGATGGCGCGTATTATGCATATAAGCAGTTTATGAAGATAAAGGGCGAGAAGGCTTCGCCGTTGAAAGATTATACTAAGAAAGAATTTGACGGATTCTTAGGATCATTTTATTCGTTCAGTAACCAGTCAGAAGTGCTTTATAATAATCAGGATACGGTGAATGCATATATTCCGGAGGTGAATGAACTTACATATATTGACCATAACGGAGTTGAGCAGAAAGGAAAAGTAGTAGAAGATGCGGATTCATATTCCAAGGAGAATAAGTATCTCTGTTTCATAGAAGGTGATGAGCCGTATGAGAAAATCGAGAATCCCAATGTTGACGATGATTCATCCTGCGTGGTGATAAAGGAATCTTACGGTAATGCGTTTGTGCCGTTTCTGGTTAATAATTACCATGATGTATATGTAATTGATTACCGGTATTACAGCGGTGGATTGGTCAATCTGATTAAAGAGAATGATATTAAAGATGTGATCTTTTTGAATACAACGATTGCGATCACAACCAGCAGTGTAAATACGATGTATAGTATATTTTGATAAGAATTAGAGGGAGTATAATATAAAAAGGAGAATAATGATGAGAAGACGAATTAAATCAGCTATGCTGATGATTATAATGGTATGTACTCTGTGTGTGAATTCTGTCGTGGCGGAGGCGGAGTCTGCGACAAATTCAGGCGACAGGGTGACTATATTATTTACACATGATATTCATTCCAGACTGGATGAATATAAGGCAAGCCAGGCAGACGGGGAGACTGAGATGATAGGCGGGCTTGCCAGAATTAAAACAGAGATTGACAGAGTAAAAGAGGAAGATCCGGCAGCATTTGTATTTGATGCCGGAGATTTTTCTATGGGTACGCTCTATCAGACGATATATGAGACAGATGCGGCAGAGCTTACCATGCTTGGCAAGATTGGTGTGGAAGCAACTACTTTTGGCAATCATGAATTTGACTACCGTGCAGTGGGACTTTCCAATATGTTCCACAGTGCGTTACGTAATGCAGAAGAAGATGCCGAGCTTACATTGCCACAGTTCCTGATTGCGAATATCGATTGGAAAAAGAATAAATCCGATGATAATAAACTGATTCAGACAGCACTGGAAGATTATGGTAGTAAAGAATATACGGTGATTGAGCATGATGGTGTGCAGATTGGCGTGTTTGGTGTACTGGGAGAAGATGCAGCAGCCTGTGCGCCAGAGAGCGGTCTGGAATTTGACGATATTGTAGAGACTTCTAAACGTGTAGTAAAAGAACTGCAGAAGAAAGATGTAGATATGATTGTCTGTCTGTCTCACAGTGGAACCAATGAAGATGAAGATAAGTCTGAGGACGAGATTCTTGCGGAGAAAGTACCAGAGATTGATGTGATCATCAGCGGACATACACATACTACATTGGAACAGCCGATCATTCATGGCAATACGGTGATCGCATCAGCAGGATGCTATGGAGCAAATCTTGGTGAGATGAGCCTTGTACCGGATGGTGATGGCAGATGGACATTGGAAGAATATAAGTTAAAAGCAATGGATGGCACGGTAGAGAAGGATGCGGATATTGAAGCAGAACTTGCACAGTACCGCAGTGTGATTGATGAAGAATATCTGTCCAGATTTGGATATACAATGAATCAGGTATTGGCAGAAAATGACGTGGCATTTGATTCAGTAGATGATATGTATGCAGAACACAGAGAGGCGGGACTTGGTAATCTGATATCTGACTCTTATATCTATGCAGTGAAGCAGGCAGAAGGTGAAGATTACGAGCCGGTGGATCTGGCAGTTGTAGCGACAGGTGTAATTCGTGATTCCTTCCCAAAGGGAGAAATTACGGTATCGGACGCATTTAATGTAAGCGCTCTTGGTATCGGAGCAGACCGTATTACAGGATATCCGCTGGTCAGTGTATATTTGACCGGAGCAGAACTTAAGACGGTAGCAGAGGTGGATGCTTCGGTGTCTTCGCTGATGAGTGCCGCACAGCTTTATCCAAGCGGTATGGCGTGGACATTTAACCCGCACCGCATGATTCTGAATAAAGTGACGGATGTGTATATGACGACTGATCAGGTAGGCAAGGAAGAGCCTTTAACACAGGAGAAGCTTGAGAATATTCAGGATGATAAGCTGTACCGTGTGGTATCGGGACTTTATTCTGCGCAGATGCTTGGCGCAGTAGAAGGACAGTCTAAGGGCATCCTTAAGATTACACCGAAGAATGCAGATGGAGAGCCTATTACAGATTTTGAAAAGTATATTATCCACGATCAGAATGGCGCGGAAGTAAAAGAATGGTACGCACTGGCAAGCTATCTTGAATCCTTCTCTGAAAACGCTAAGGGTGTGTCTGTAGTACCTGAACGCTATGAGAAGGCAGAGAACCGCAAGGTTATCAATGACAGCCGGAATCCGATCGAGTTATTGAAACACCCGAATAAGATCGCATTGGTGATCTATGCTGTTATTCTGGTACTGATCCTGTTGATTGTATTGGTTGTTCGGATATGCTATACTAAAATCCGTGCAAGAAAAAATAAGAAAGAGAATAAGTAAGAAAAGTAATATAAGAAGGTAAGTTATGATAGAGATAGGCTTTAAGAAGATAGAACTGGAAGATAAAGATCTCATCACACATTATTTCAAGCATCATACCAGCAGAAGCTGCGAGCGTACATTTGTGAATGTATATTTATGGGCGCGATTTTATCATGTGAAGTTTGCTGAGGTAGAACATACATTGGTATTCCGTACGGAGGATGAGGATGGATTCTCTTTTGCATACCCGGCGGGAGAACCGGAGAATGTTAAGAAAGCGCTGGATGTGCTGATGGTATATAGCAAGGAGCGGGGAGTTCCGTTCCTCATGTATACTGTGACACCGGATAATTTTGAATATCTGGAGAAATGGTATCCGGGAAGGTTTGAGATTGAATATGTGGAAAGTGATGCAGATTATGTATATGAATCTGAGAAACTGGCCACACTTTCCGGCAAGAAGCTTCACAGCAAACGTAACCATATTAATAAGTTTAAAATCGTATATGCAGACCGCTGGTCTTATGAACCGATTAGTGAGGATAATCTGGAAGAATGTGTACAGACAGGTTTGAAATGGCGTAATGAAAATGGCTGTGAAGAGGATGAAGAGAAGAATGCAGAACTTTGTGTGACGCTGAATTCCCTGCGACTCTTTAAAGAATTAGATCTGGTAGGCGGCGCATTAAGAGTGGATGGCAAGATCATAGCATTTACCATCGGAGAGCCGCTTTCTGAAGATACATTTGTTGTGCACATTGAGAAGGCGCTGGGAGAGATCGAAGGCGCTTACACGATGATCAATCAGCAGTTTGTACAGCATGCCTGTATGGATTATAAATACGTGAACCGCGAGGAAGATACAGGTTCAGAAGGACTCAGAAAAGCGAAACGATCTTACCGTCCGGTATTCATGGTAGAAAAGGGATGGGTAAGAGAAAAGACACAAGATGATCAGACACGGGAGGTAGAAGAATGATAGCAGAGAAAATGAAAGGCCTGGTAGCGAACAGTTCCGCTATTCGTGCCATGTTTGAAGAAGGTAACCGTCTGGCAGGTATTTACGGTGCTGAGAATGTATTTGATTTCAGCCTGGGTAATCCAAATGTACCGGCTCCGGAGGCTGTAAAGAAGGCAATCGAAGATCTGGTTGAGAATGAGGATCCGCTGGTACTTCATGGATACACCAACAGCAACAGTGGTTACGCAGATGTCCGCGAAGCGGTAGCAAAGTCTCTGAATGAACGTTTTGGTACAGCATTTGAGGGCAAGAATATTATCATGACCGTAGGTGCAGCAGGAGGCCTGAATGTTATCCTGAAGACGATCATCAATGCAGGAGATGAGGTGTTGACATTTGCCCCATATTTCGGTGAATACAGAGCCTATGTCAATAACTTTGACGGTGTACTGGTAGAGGTATCTCCGAATACCGTAGATTTTCAGCCGAAGTTGGATGAATTCGAGAAGAAGATCACACCAAAGACCAAGGCAGTTATCGTGAATACACCGAACAATCCGACCGGTGTGGTATATTCCGAAGAGACCATTAAAAAGATGGCAGCTATTATGGAAGCAAAGCAGAAAGAGTATGGAACAGAGATTTTCCTTATTTCTGATGAGCCTTACCGTGAACTGGTATACGATGGAGCAGAGGTACCATATCTGACCAAGTATTATGATAATACGATCGTAGGGTATTCTTACAGCAAATCCCTGTCATTGCCGGGTGAACGTATCGGATATCTGGTAATTCCGGATGAAGTGGCAGACAGCGAAGATATGCTTTCAGCAGCGAACGTAGCAAACCGGATCCTTGGATTCGTAAATGCACCGACCTTACAGCAGAAGATCGTAAAGGCGTGCCTGAATGAAAAGACGGATATTTCCTACTATGACAGAAACAGAGAAGCACTGTACAATGGCTTGAAAGAGTGTGGATTCGACTGCATTAAGCCAGAGGGAGCATTCTATCTATTTGTGAAGTCGCCGGTTGAAAATGAAAAGGAATTCTGCGAAGCAGGTAAGAAATACAACATTCTGATGGTTCCGGGAAGTTCTTTTGCATGCCCAGGTTATGTGAGACTGGCATATTGTGTATCTTATGAGACGATTGTAAATTCACTTCCGAAATTTGCTGAACTTGCGAAGGAGTACTTTTAGAATTATGAAAGCATTTGAGAAGAATATACGAAAGGTAGAGCCGTACGTGCCGGGCGAGCAGCCTGGCCGTAGGGTGATCAAATTGAATACCAATGAGAATCCGTATCCGCCGGCACCGGGCGTGCAGAAGGCAATGGAACAGATCAGTCCGGATAAGCTCCGGATGTATCCGGATCCGACAGCCAGTGTGCTGGTAGACAGCCTGGCAGAGTATTATGGCGTGAATAAAGATCAGGTATTTGTTGGCGTGGGATCAGATGATGTACTGTCGATGTGTTTCCTGACGTTTTTTAATTCCGAGAAACCAATCCTGTTCCCGGACATTACCTATTCTTTCTACAAGGTGTGGGCAGATCTCTACCGGATTCCGTATATCTGTCCGAAGCTTATGGATGATTTCCGCATTCGCAAGGAAGACTATTATCAGGAGAATGGCGGCGTCATATTTCCGAATCCGAATGCACCGACCGGAATCTATGAGGGTCTTGAGTTTGTAGAAGATATCATTGCGCACAATCAGGATGTGATCGTGATTGTAGATGAGGCATATATTGACTTTGCAGGAAAGTCTGCACTGGAACTGATCGATAAGTACGAGAATCTGATCGTGGTACAGACCTTTTCCAAATCCCGCTCTATGGCAGGAATGCGTATTGGATATGCCATCAGTAATCCGACGCTGATCAAATATCTGAATGATGCCAAATATTCATTTAATTCCTATACTATGAATCAGGCGGCGCTGGTATGTGGCGCGGAAGCTGTGAAGGATAAGGTATATTTTGAGGAGACCGTTCAGAAGATCGTAGAGACGAGAGCATGGTCTGTGGAACAATTCAAAGAACTGGGATTTAAATGCTTGGATTCGCAGGCAAACTTCATATTTGTGATGCATCCGGAATATGATGCGAAAGAGATGTTTGAGGCATTGAAGAAAGAAGACATCTATGTAAGATTCTGGGGCAGTGAGCGCATTGAACAGTATATGCGTGTGACTGTGGGCACCAGAGAAGAGATGGAAGCGTTGTTTGCTTTCCTGAGAAGATATATTAAAGGAGAATAATTATGACAGAGACACTTGTGCAGGGGATTATCCATGCATTGAGCGGTACATTGAGCAAAGAGGCAATTGTATTCGTGATCTCAATGATCCCGATTCTGGAGCTTCGAGGAGCACTTCTGGTGGCAGGACCTGTGCTTGGTGTACCGGTAGCAAAGGCAATTCCGCTTTGTGTAATCGGTAATATCATTCCGGTGCCATTTATCCTGCTTCTAATCACACCAATCTTTACCTGGCTGAAAGGCACGAAGACCTTTAAACCGATGGTACACAGACTGGAAGCACGTGCCATGAGTAAGAGTGACCAGATTGAGAAATACGAATTCTGGGGGCTGGTACTCTTTGTGGGAATTCCGCTTCCAGGTACAGGAGCGTGGACAGGATCGCTGATCGCAGCACTTCTGGGTGTGAAGTTCCGCAAAGCATTTCCGGCGGTTGTGCTTGGAATCTGTATGGCGACAGTGATTATGTGGTTTATTTCATATGTACTTTTAGGCGGTGTACATTTACTGGGGTAATCAAATGAAAAAGAAGAAAGATACAATTGATCTGACCAAGGGATCAGTTGCGAAGGGGATTGTTGCATTTACGATTCCTTTAATTTTCGGACAACTATTACAACAATTATATAATATGGCAGATGCCTGGGTGGTCGGTAACTTTGCAGACAATACGGCATTTGCAGCGGTAAGCACATCAGGAAGCCTCGTTTTTCTGGTGGTAGGAATGTTTAATGGTATTGCTATCGGAGGAGGAGTGGTAATATCCCGCTATGTGGGAGCTGAGGATGAGAAAAATATCGAGAGATCGATCCATACCAATATCCTGTTCGGTATCATTGCATCGGTGTTGATGACGGCGATCGGGCTGATTTTTGCTCCGCAGATTCTGAATATGATGGATGTGCCGGAGAATGTGCTGCCACAGTCACTGACCTATTTTAAGATTTATTTTGCAGGCAGTGCAACGATCATCATGTATAACATTTTCATGTCCATTATGCGGGCACTTGGAGACAGTGTGCGGCCGATGTATTATCTGGCGATTTGTTCTGCTGTGAATGTGGTGCTGGATCTGATCTTTGTGGCAGTCTTTCACTGGGGCGTGGCAGGAGCGGCTATCGCAACGGTGATCGCACAGGGCTTAAGTGCTGTACTCTGTATATTAAGGATGAGGAAGAATCAGGGATGCACAAGGGTCAGTATTAAGAAGCTGAAATATCATGCGCATATCATGGGAGATGTGATTCGTCAGGGACTTCCGGCTGGTATCCAGAATTCAGTTATCAGCATTGGTAATCTGGTAGTACAGACCAATATCAATTCCTTTGGAGAATATGCCATGTCGGGCGCAGGATCACATTCAAAAGTGGAAGGCTTTGTGTTTATCCCAATCATGGCGATGTCTTTAACGATGTCTACGTTCATCAGCCAGAATCTGGGTGCAAAGGAGTACGAACGCGCAAAGAAAGGAGCAATCTTTGGTATCGTAAGCTGTGCCGTAGTTGCTGCGGTGATTGGCATTGTGGAATACATCTATGCGCCATGGCTGGTAGGAATCTTTGCCAAGGCACCGAAAGCGGCTGAATTTGGCGTGATACAGGAGCGTACAGTGTGTCTGTTCTATTTTCTGCTTGCGTTCTCACACAGCGCGACAGGTGTGCTGAGAGGCTGTGGCAAGTCTGTGATACCTATGGCAACGATGCTTGGTTTCTGGTGCGGGTTCCGTATTGTGTATGTGACGATCGCAATCCGTATTGTTCCGGTATTTAAGACTATTTGTTGGGCATATCCGATCACATGGTCACTGAGCAGTCTGGTATTTCTGCTGTTCTTGTTAAAGACAGACTGGACGCACAGTTATGAGAAGATTACAGTGTGATAGAAGGATTAACATTTGCATGCCTAATTTAACTTAAACTTAACAGAGTGATACATGGAGATTTAACCATGGATTGTTATACTACCCTCAGAAAGCGAAAAGAGATAACTCGCAGAAAGAGGGTAGTTTTATTATGAAAAAACTATGGAAATTACTGGCAGCAAATTGTGGGAAAAAATATACAGCAGCATTGTTCCGCGGAGTGTTTACATTTATCTGTGTGGCAGTTGTGGCACTGCCTGTGATGATGTTTGGACTCAGTGTTTCCTGGGATTTATCAGAATGTCTGTGGTCAGCATTTCTGACAGGAGGTTATGCGGGCGTAGCCGGATACCTGATTTCAATTTTTTATGAATTGAATCATGTGAAGCGAGAAGCAGAGTAAGAAGAGAATATGAGATAAAGAAAGATCACACAATGAGGGTGCATTGTGTGATCTTATATGTCTTTAAGAATATTATTCTGCCTGTTCTAATGTCTTGAGGCATTCTACAAGGGCTTCAACCGCTTCTTTCTCGTCCGGTCCGTCAGCAGAGATAATAATGTCATCTCCCTGTGCGATACACAGTGCAAGGACGAATACGACGGATTTGGCATTTGCCTTTTTCATGGAATCATCTGCGCGCTCTACGAATACATGAGAAGAAAACTGACTGGCTGTGTGGGTAAATACGCTGGCTGCACGGCCATGAATTCCTAATGGGTTAACGACTTTCGCTTTCTTTGTATACATATCATTGCCCTCCAATATTCAATTATTCAATTAATCAATTAATCATTTAATCATTTAATCTGGTCAGTGCCTGTCCGCACTGAGCATCCGTAACTAATACGTTAATATAGCCTCCCTTTATAGCACCACGTATGGCTTCAGCTTTGCGTACACCGCTGGCAATACCTATGGCATAAGGGACTTTTTTTAATTTGTTCAGATTCACACCGACGATCTGTTTATTATACGGGAAGCAATCAGTTCGCCCTTCTTTATCGAAGAGATGCATGCAGATATCTCCGCATACCTGGTCTTTGACTGCCTGCTGTTTCATTTCGTCCGAATAGTATCCGCTTCGAAAAGCGGAAGAGGTGTTGTCTGCTGTACCAATACCGACCAGAGCTACATTCAGATGATCATAAGCGTTCATGATCTGTCTGATGCTGTCTTCTTTCATAAGAGTGCGTTTGGTTTGTACATGAGAGACAACTGCAGGGACATACAGATGCTGTCCTTCCCCACAAAATGCTTTTGACAGGTGGTCTACGACGTGATTCGCATCCAGTGTGTAATCTACATTACCGGTTCCACCTAGAAGCGGGATAAATGTGAGATTCTGAAACTGTCTGGGAGCATATGGTGCAATGTAACGGATTGTTGTACCCATGCCTACGCCGATGATATCATTGTCCTTCAATATGGACTTCAGATAACCTGCTGCGGCTTTTCCCAGAACATCTTTTTGCTGATTGGTGGTGCTTACAGTGTCTGCAATAATGACTTCCTGCAGATGGTACGTCTTTTCCAGCTTCTGCTCCAGTTCAGAATAACGCCGTTCCTGTGGATCGGAGATCGTGATCTCTACGATTCGCTTTAGTTTGGCGCTTTTTAGAAGTCTGGCAACGGTGGGTCTGGAGATGTCCATAATCTTAGCAATGTCACTCTGACTCATATCACGATTGTAATAGAGATCGCATACACGCAGCATCATACGCTCGTTATCAACAATTTTTTTCATAAATATATTTCGCTAGATCCTTTCTTCCTCCCAGTGGTCCAGCTCATCTTTGAGGGCAGCCAACAGTTGATCTTCCGGCATCTTTCGGAGTATCTTGCCTTTTTTAAACAGAAGTCCTTCACCGCATCCGCCGGCTACGCCGAGATCTGCTTCTCTGGCTTCTCCGGGACCGTTGACTACACAACCCATAACGGCAACTCTGAGATCCAGATCATACTGAGCTACCAGCTTTTCTACCTGGTTGGCAAGTGTGATCAGATCGATCTGTGTACGTCCGCAGGTCGGGCAGGAGATGACCTCAATACCGGCCTTTCTGAGTCCTAAGGCAGCCAGGATCTTCTTGGCTGTATTGATCTCTTCGACACGTTCTCCGGTCAGGGATACACGAACCGTATTACCGATGCCCTGATACAGGATAGCACCCAGTCCGACGCTGGACTTAATAATGCCTCCACCCAGAGGACCTGATTCAGTGATTCCTACATGGAGAGGATAATCTGTTTTCTGTACCATCAGCTCGTAAGCTCTGATGCACATCATGACATCCGATGACTTGATGCTGACGATGATATCTTTTAATCCGTATTGTTCTACAATGTGGATCTTGTCGAGGGCACTTTCTACCAGTCCCTCAGCAGTTACGCCGCCGTATTTTTGAACCAGGTGCTTTTCCAGAGAACCGCTGTTGACACCGATACGGATCGGTACATGATATTCAATCGCTTTCTCTACGACTGCCTGGATACGTTCCGGTGCTCCGATATTGCCGGGATTGATTCGGATCTTATCTGCTCCATTCTCGATTGCTGCGATAGCAAGTCGATAATCAAAGTGGATATCTGCCACAAGAGGAATATTAATTTGTTTCTTGATTTCCGAAATAGCTCTGGCTGCTTCCATATCCGGTACAGCGCAGCGGATGATCTCGCATCCGGCAGCAGCAAGTTCATTGATCTGCTTTACCGTTGCGGCTACATCCTGCGTTCTGGTATTTGTCATAGACTGAATGGAAATAGGAGCGTCACCACCGACTGGGACATTGCCCACCATTACCTGTCTTGTTTTGTTTCTATACATAGCTTTTTCCTCCAATAACAGCCTGTAAATCCTTGTGTTTCTTCTATAATATATCTGTCATTTGTTATCTGTGCTTTTTAAATATACGCAAAAACATACAGTTTCTATTATAGTACAACATAGGATGCTTGTAAATGGAAAACCTTGTTACTTTTTCGGGTGATTCCAACGGAAAAGCTGTGAAAACTGACAAACACAGGGCATTTCATTTGCGGAAATAAAGTAGTATTTTATTTACAAAGTTTTAGGTTGCGGTATGATCAGAGTTCTTCGAATTTAACCACCGGCATATGGAATGCTAACTCGTCTAACAGGTGGGAAGCGTCAAAATTACGCCCGACCAGAAGAGAGAGGCGAACCTCCAGATGCCCTTTGGAAGCACCCTGTGGCGCATCGTTGATGGTAATATTTGCGACTTTGATACCGCATAGTTTTATGGTTTTGAGAAGACATGGGATATCATCGGACTTCTCGATTTCAATCAGGAGTTCCATTCCTACCAGAGTAGAAGTGTGGCCTTCTACCTTGTGCAGCACGATCAATACGATCAGCATGGTCACGGTGGCAAGGAAGCCGCCTTCGAAGTATCCGCAGCCAAATGCAAGACCGACACATGCCATGGTCCAGAGCCCGGCAGCTGTAGTCAGACCGGTTACACGTTTGCCATTGGCAAGGATCGTACCTGCACCAAGGAAACCAATGCCGTTGATAACCTGTGCGCCAAGTCTTGCAGGATCAGCATTGGGATTGATCATAGTAACCAGGTACTGATCGACACACATGACAATACATGCACCGAGTGCTACCAGAATATGCGTACGAAATCCGGCGGCTCTTCCTTCCAGACCACGTTCATAACCGATCAGGCCTGCGGAAATACAGGTGAACAGGACGCGCAGTGCAATGGACAGGAATGAAAAATCCCGGATAGGGTCAAATAGTTTCA
>OLOZ01001350.1_pt1 | contig 17309 bp, 12 predicted proteins | sample 1673021 | NCBI WGS metagenome assembly OLOZ01 (sample SAMEA3136747, study PRJEB25190) | human gut metagenome | biome: human gut; feature: human-associated habitat; material: faeces | place: Austria | collected 2013
TATGACCCTCTGCTTGTAAGGCAGATGCTCTCCCAGCTGAGCTAAGATCCCATTTGCGGTCAAAATTCATCGACCGACTTAGTCATTATACTATCCAAAAAAAGTAAAGTCAATACCTGTTTCCCATATTTTTTACTTTTCCAGACGGACACAGTTTGCCAGATATTCCGCATCCGGTATTGCCGCATCACGTACCGCGCGCTCAATGGCCAGGGACATGACTTTCGCTGCAAGCGTTCCCGCCACATTGATATCCGCACGCACATTCCCCATAGAAACCGCATAGATCGTATCGCCATCCGCCATAGTTCCGACCGGATTTATGTTTCTCGCATAAGCGCAGCGCGCCATGGATGCGATCTTATTTGCCTCATCCTGTGCAAATCTTCCATTTGTCACGATCGCCCCGATCGTTGTATTTTCCTTATAAAAATCTGTAGGCTTTGCGATCTTAAGAAATTCCGCACAGGTATCAAGTTCCTTTGTGCGGTCCGGGCTCTTTAGACCCGCGATCTTTTTCCCGGTCGTGGAATCAAAAATATCTCCGAATGCATTCACCACAACCACTGCTGCCATTTTCAGTTCCCCGACTTTAAGCGCCGCAATGCCAAGACCGGACTTCTCGGCGCATTCCATACCGAACAGTTTTCCAACCGTTGCTCCACAGCCAGCACCCTCATTTCCACTCTTCGGCTCTTTTGCAGCCTCGGCATCCACGCAGGCATCATAGCCCATCTGCGCATTGGGGCGGATCGACGGATCTCCATATCCGAGATCATAAATACAGGACTGGCACACAAGCGGCACTTTTGCAAACCTGGTGTCATAACCAATGCCATGCTCTTCCAGATAACGCATGACACCGGCAGCCGCTTCCAGACCATACGCCGAACCGCCGGAAAGAACAACTGCATGGATCGGATTGTTTGCCGTAAGCGGTGAAAGAAGCGGGGTTTCTCTAGACGCAGGTCCTCCACCGCTGATATCCACACCTCCGGTCGCCGGCTGATCGAACAGCAGCACGGTCACGCCGGTTTTCCCTTTTTCACTCTTTGCCTGTCCGATCCGCAGTCCCTCAATATCCGTTGCCTTTATTTCTGTTGCTATTGTATCAATTTCCATGATTTTTCCTTCTTTATCAAAAATTATTCCGCAAGCAGGCGTTCCACCAGCTTTACACATTCCGCCGCATCCTTTGAGTAACCGTCCGCGCCGATCTCATCCGCAAAACTTGGGGTGATCGCGGCACCGCCGATAATGATCTTTCCTTTGTATTCTTTTTCCTGCGCCAGCTCCACGACATCCTTCATGCGCATCATCGTCGTTGTCATCAGCGCGGAAAGCCCGATCACTTTCGCATTTTCTTTCAATGCCGTATCCACGATGATGGAAGCCGCCACGTCCTTGCCGAGATCCAGGACCCTGTAACCGTAATTCTTTAACATCAGTACGACCAGGTTCTTCCCGATATCATGGATATCGCCCTCCACAGTCGCCATGACGATCGTCGCCATCTCCTCCTCGCTGCCGTCCCGGACAAGCATCGGCTCCAAATATTCAATCGCCATTTTCATCGCGTTTGCGCTTGCGATCAGCTGCGGCAGGAAATAAATCTGCTTGTCAAACAAAACACCGACCTCATTGATCGCAGGAATCAGATCTTCACTGATGATCGTATCCGGCACTTTTCCGGCATCCAGTTCTTTTTTTACCTCGCCTAAAATACCACCCTTGTTTCCATGCAACACCGCGTCAAACACCGGATTTTTCGGTGCCTTTTCTTCTTTTACGCCAGAACCGGAAGCATCTTCTTTCGTCACCTTCTCATCCAGAAGATTCATCCGGTTAATATAACGGATATCACTTCCGTCCTTATGTAACAGCATATCCGTGGCAAATGCCGCATTCATAAGCAGCTCCTGCGACGGATTTGCGATTGCCATTGTAAGCCCATTCGCGATCGCCATCGTAAGAAATGCCGTGTTGACGTACTGTCTGTCCGGAAGTCCGAATGAAATGTTTGAAAGTCCGCAGATTGTCGCCAGTCCAAGCTCATTTTTACAATAGGAAATCGTATCGTAACACTCGAGCGCCGCAAGCGGATTTGCGCCTACGGTTGCCACCAGACCGTCCACCACGATGTCTTCCCTTGCAAAACCGAGTTCCAGCGCGCGATCCAAAATAATATTTACAATCTCACGCTTTTCTTCCAGAGACTTCGGCAGTCCCTCATCGGAAAGCGGCAGTAAAATAAACATGGCCCCGTATTTCCGTGCGATTGGAAGCAGCTTTTCAAACTTTTCTTTTTCCAGGGAAATGGAATTGATCAACGCACGCCCCGGATAAATGCGGAGCGCCGCCTCAATGATATCAACGTGGCTCGAATCAATACAGAGCGGACAGTCCACCGTCGTACTTACTTCGTAAATGACATCGAGCATCATCTGTTTTTCGTCAATACCATTCATACCCATATTGACATCTAAGATGGAGGCACCATTCTCCTCCTGCGCCCGCGCCATGGAACGCACAAGATCCAGACTTCCCTCTTTTAATTCCGCCTGTAATTTTTTCTTTCCGGTCGGATTGATCCGTTCGCCCACAACCAGAAACGGGCCATCCAGATCGATCTCCACGCTTTTTCGCTCTGAGGTTAAAATCCGTCTTCTTTTATCAGAGATCTCGCGCACCGGAATCTCTCGCACCGCATCACTCAATGCTTTGATATGCGCAGGTGTCGTACCGCAGCAGCCACCCACGATCGCAGCTCCCTCTTCAACCAGTTTTTTTCCGACTGCCGCAAATTCCTCCGGCGTCGTGTTATAAACCGTCACTCCGTCCACCAGCTCCGGCAGACCGGCATTTGGCTTCGCAAGAACCGGGATATTTGCATAAGCAACCATTTCCTTTACCGGAGCAAGCATTTCCTCCGGCCCTGTGGAACAGTTCAGTCCGACCGCATCCGCGCCAAGGCTCTGCATAACGACCACTGCAGTTGCAGGGTCTGTTCCGTAAAGCGTTCTTCCGTCCTCATTGAACGTCAGGCTCACCATCACCGGCAGATCACAGGTCTCCCGGATCGCAAGCACTGCTGCACGCGACTCCTGAAGACTCATCATTGTTTCCACCACAAACAGATCCACGCCTGCCTTTAAGATCGCGCGCACCTGCTCTTTATAGATGTCCACAAGTTCCTCAAACATCAGATCTCCCATTGGAAACAACTGCTGCCCGGTCATCGTGAGATCGCCTGCCACCAGTGCCCTGTCACCTGCCGCCTCTCTTGAAATTCCAACCAGCCGCTCATTCATTTCCTCCAGGTGTTCTTCGAGTCCGTATTCTTCTAACTTGATGCGGTTTGCCGTAAACGTCGGTGCATATAAAATATTGGTCCCCGCCTCCACATAATCCTTCTGCAGTCGGATCATCACATCCTCATGCTCTAAGATCCACTGTTCCGGGCAGACGCCGACCGGCATTCCCGCATCCTGCAGGTTGGTTCCTGTCGCGCCATCTAAGATGACCGGTCCGTTTTTCACCAGTTCACGAAATGCTTCTCTTGTCATATTACCGCTCTCCTATTTTTCTGATTTCCGTAATAATATTGCTGATGAGTCCCGCCCGGTTAAACGGCGTCATCATATAAAATCCATCTGCCACGTCATACAGTTTCTTCGCTGTTTCCACGGAGATCTGCGTCGCGACCGCCTCTTCTTCTTCCCTGGTCATCTCCTTGTCGTAACGATACACAATATCCCTTGTGATATGGATCCCCGGCATCTCATTGCAGACAAAAAGCGCGTTTTTATAGCTGACAAGCGGCATGATCCCGCAGATCAGTCTGGTATCCACATGCTCTTTGATATAACGGATACGCTCCACATCCGCATCCGTATAGATCGGCTGTGTCAAAAAGAACGTACAGCCCTCCGCGATCTTTAACTGCATCCGCTTTATGATCGCATCCACATTGACCCCGTGATAATTCAGTGCGCCGCTGTAGCAGACCGGATCCTCCGCAAAAACATCCGCATTCATTTCTTTTACATAATTCATGAGTTTGATCGAATTAAAATCAAACACCGATGAGATCTTTCCTTTAAACTCGCGCGCAACCGGATCGCCCGTAATAAACAGAAACTGCCGGATGCCCGCCATATAATCGCCAAGCAGCGTAGAACGGAGCGCAAGCACATTTTTGTCTCTGCAGCAGATATGCGGCATAACCGGAATTCCCACTTCACGCTGTACTTTTTCTGCCAGAAGTCCGGCATCCATCCGGGCTCTCGCCATCGGGGAATCTGCAAGCGTAATGAGATCGACCTGATTTTCCTTTAGCAGCTTCGCACCGTTCATCACTTTTGCGATATCTGTCTGAAATGGCGGATCTAATTCAACAATATATACTTTTTCTTTTTTTGCGAATTTTTCTTCCAAAGCATGGCTCGATTTTTCACCCGCTTCCGGCACGATCTGCCCAATGCGCTTTTTCCCGCGCGGACTTTCTTCTAACGCCTGTCCCAGTTTTTCTATGTAAGAAGGCTCGGTTCCACAACAACCGCCCAAAATATCCACACCAAGTACCGCGATCTTTTTTTGCATCTCAACGAAATATCTTTCATTGCTCGAATATACGGTCTTCCCGCGCAAAACTACCGGATATCCGGCATTCGGGAGTGCTGTCAGATATTTTTCATTCGGAAATTCCGCATCTTTTAACAGCTGATAGAGATGCGCCGCTTCCACGCCACAGTTAAAACCATAGGCATCGATGGCATCATCGCCCGCTGCCAGCTCGATCACACGCTTCACGCTGATCCCGGATTTGGTATAACCGCTCTTGTCAAACGAGAACTGCGCAATGACAAAGGTATCGCCCTTCTCCTTAATGTAAGCCGCAAGCGGTGATACATATGCGAAATCCGAAAGCGTTTCAAACAAAAAGATCCTTGCCCCGCACGCAAAAAACGTATCGCAGATCGTCTTATACTCCGCAAGCACATCCTCATATGCTTCCTCTCCCGAATCATAGATCGGTCCCAAGTCCGCCGCGATAAAAACTTCGCTGCCGCTTTCTGCCACCGCTTTCTCCGCGATCTGATAACCCGCTTTGATATTTTCGGTCACTTCCTCCATTGTATCAAAAAACATGGTATTGGTCGCAAACGTGTTCGTACGGATCAGTTTTGCGCCCGCGGCAATATAATCCAGATGGATCTCCTTCACCCGCTCCGGTGCCTCGGTATTCGCCCGCTCGACAAAAATCTGCTCATCCTTATATTTTTTCTGGTAATAGGTTCCCATCGCTCCATCCGTGATCAGACGATGTTCCTTCAAATACGCAGCAATATTCATCTCTTTTCCCCACTTTTTGTATATTTTCCGTAAACGGCACTTGGCCAGTCTTCATATTCTTTCATTATATTAAATTCGCCATACGGTGACAAGACACATTTTCCCATAGCTGGCTATAGGCTGAATCTATAGCAAAATGTCTTTCCCATAACGCAACGAAAGGATGCACTCTGTGCATCCCTTTGATTGCTTTTATAACGAAAATGTCACTGCAAGCACATATTCGGTCTCGTCCTTCGTCTGAAACTTTTTAAGCAGGCGGTACTGTCCATTAGGCAGCTTCCCGTAATCCTCCAGCCAGTTGACCGGACAGGCTCCCTCCGCCACTGTGTGCGGCTCCACGACGAACGGTTCATCTTCCCAGTCATGGGTAAGCGACTGGCTCGGCATCTTGTACCACTGCCCCTTTGTCCACTTTTCAAGGATAAAATCCTCCTCAAACGTGAGCTCATTCTCAGACTCATTACAGATATCCAAAACCAGACCGTCCTCGGACACCGTACCGTCCTCGATCGTCATCGTGACACCTTTACAGTTATTAACTACCGAGTTTTTTTTCTCTTCATGGCTCGCCAGAAAAATCAATGTTGCCGCCGCTGCGATCCCAAACGCGCCGAGGATCCGTGCCGTTTTCTTTCTCATGACCAATCACACTTCCTGCTTGTTTTCTATATAACAGACTAGCGGAATTTTTCGGAAAATGCAATGATTTTTCCATGTTTTTATGAAAATTTTATAGTTACCTTCTATCCTCTTTTCTCAAGGATCTGATCGATCAGACCATATTCTAACGCTTCCTGTGCAGTCATATAATGATCCCGCTCGGTATCTCTTTTTATCTCTTCTAAACTTTTTCCTGTATTTTGAGCTAAGATCCGGTTTAAACGCTGCTTGCTTTTCTGTATGTGATCGGACACGATTCTGATATCTGTTGCCTGCCCCTTCACACCGTTTCCGTGGATTGCCGGCTGATGTATCATGATTTCCGCATTTGGCAGCGCCATACGTTTTCCCTTTGCGCCTCCCGCCAGCAAAAATGCTCCAAAACTGGCCGCAAGCCCGATACATATGGTTGACACCTCACATTTTATATACTGCATTGTATCATAAATCGCAAAGCCCGCGGTAACCGAACCGCCCGGACTGTTGATGTACAACTGGATATCTTTCCCCGCGGCTTGTCTGCTCAATCACATATGGAACCATACTCACGCAGCCATGCCTCCTCTCCATGCATAAGTTACGCAAAGCATACTTTCCGGCGCACTGTTTCCTAAGGCCGCCTGTTTTTGCAAATATACACCATTTTTTCTGTAGGTTTGCGGCGTCTTAATAAAAATTGCCCTGATTACACGGTCTGTTTTCCAAACATGGAAAGATATTCCTGTGCTTTCTGTAACGATATGTTTAACTTCTTCTGAAGTCTTGTCAGAATGTCATCCTCTGAAAGTCCAAATTCATAGCCGGTTTCAATGATACCTTTCGCTTCTCCTTCTGCAAGTCCCTGTGCTACTCCCTCTTTTCTTGTCTCTTCAATACCGTACACATATCCGCATCCCCTTTCTTTTCCATCATATTGTAATCCATTTTACAATTTGCGGCTCCTGCAACCGTCATGATAACAGATTTCTCCACTTCATGCTTTCTTGCATAGTTTATTGCCTTTTCTCTTATTACATTCCATTTTGCGCTCTTGTCCAATATGATTTCAAGCAGATTGAATAAATCCTGATTATTAATATTATGCAATTTCAGATCATTTTTTCTTGCTTCTACCAAATGCATCTTATAATCATTGACAAATGATTCCATTGTTTTTGGAATATTAAGCATTTCATGTAAAGAAGCAGCCCCATCCCATGACTTTTCCCCATAATAGACTACAATTGTGATAACGGGGATCAGTTCATCCGGCTTTATGACCTGTTCCCCATCAAACAATACGGCATTAAAGAAATCTGCAAACTGTTCATTGTTGCGCCAGTAATTCTTTACGACTGTATCTGCCCTTAAATTTCCTCTTTTTACACTCAAATTCCTGCTCCTTTATTATACTCTAAAAAATCACTGTATTTCAATAAAAACAGCGGTTCCCCTTCTTTACACTCACAATTTTGATTGGATTTCCATGCAGACTTTGCATATTTGACTATTTAAAATAGATAAAAAGATTTTTCCTTATTATAATAACCTATGTCTGATATATTTTCAATTTAATTTTGATACAAAAACAGGATGCAAAAAAACCTCATAGAAAGGATTTCTCCTCTCTACAAGGTCTTTACAAAATCTTCTTATTTGAAGTAAGCCACGCCGGACTCAAAGATCTTCATATCCTGTTCGCCGTAAATATTGATCGCTACAGAATCTCCGCGACGCTCGGAGTGTGCCATCTTTCCGAGTACACGACCATCCGGGCTGGTGATACCCTCAATTGCCATATAGGAACCGTTGACATTCCATTCCTCATCCATGGTCGGATTTCCTGCCTCATTTACATACTGGGTTGCAACCTGTCCCTCTGCAAACAGCTTATCCAGCCATTCCTTCGGTGCTACGAAACGTCCCTCGCCATGAGATGCCGGATTGCAGTATGTCTTTCCAAGCTCTGCCTGTGCCAGCCACGGGGATTTATTGGATACCACTTTCGTGTATACCATCTTTGAAATATGACGTCCGATCGTATTGTAGGTCAGTGTCGGTGAATCTGCTGTCTGCTGTCTGATCTCACCGTATGGTACCAGGCCAAGCTTGATCAGTGCCTGGAAACCATTACAGATACCAAGTGCCAGTCCGTCTCTTTCATTTAACAGCTTATTGACCGCCTCTGCCATCTTTGCGTTACGGAATGCGTTTGCAAAGAATTTTGCGCTTCCTTCCGGTTCATCACCTGCGGAAAATCCACCCGGGAACATGATGATCTGCGCCTGATCGATCGCTTTGGTAAACTCATCTACAGAATCACGGATATCTTTCGCTTCAAGGTTTTTAAATACCTTGATCGTAACATCCGCGCCGGCGCGCTCAAATGCCTTTGCGCTGTCATACTCACAGTTGGTTCCTGGGAATACCGGGATAAACACATTCGGTCTTGCGACTTTATGCTTGCATACATAAACCTTATCTGCTTTATACAAACCGGTCTTTACTTCCTCTTTATCTTCCGTTGCTCTGGTCGGGAATACTTTTTCCAGTGTGCCTGTCCATGCATCCAGTGCTTTGTCCATGGAAACTTCCACGTCACCGTAGGTAAAGGCTGCTTTTTCGGTTACTTCCGCGATCTTCTTTACCGAATCCGCAATCTCTGACTTGCCAACGATCTCTTCGAATTTTGCCACATCTTTTACTTCAAGCACAAGATTTCCAAATCCAGGCGCAAACAGTTCTTCTTTTGTCACTGCATTTGCATCTACCGCTACGCCAAGCTTGTTTCCGAATGCCATCTTGCTTAACGCAAGCGCGATTCCCTTTCCGTCAAGCGCGTATGCCGCTGCAACCGCACCACTCTGGATCAGCGTATGAACGGTATCGTACAGTTTCATAACCTGTGCATAAACCGGAAGATCATATGCGTCTTTTTCCATGGTAAATAAGTAAACCGGATTTCCGGCTTTCTTAAATTCCGGTGTGATAATGTCACCTTCTTTTGCCACATCTACTGCAAAAGATACCAGTGTCGGCGGTACATCGATCTCATTAAAGGAACCGGACATGGAGTCCTTTCCTCCGATAGACGGCAGTCCGAACGCGATCTGCGCGCTGTATGCGCCGAGCAGTGCAGCAAACGGCTGGCTCCAACGCTTCGGATCCTCGCTCATTCTGCGGAAATATTCCTGGAATGTAAAACGGATCTTGTGGTAATCCCCACCGGCAGTCACGATCTTTGACAAAGATTCGAGTACTGCGTAAACTGCTCCGTGATACGGGCTCCAGCTGGAAAGATACGGATCAAATCCATATGCCATCATTGTGACTGTATCAGTCTTTCCCTTTAATACCGGAAGCTTTGCCACCATACTCTGGGTCTCGGTAAGCTGATACTTACCACCGTAAGGCATGTATACACTGCCTGCACCGATGGAACCGTCAAACATTTCCACCAGTCCCTTCTGGGAACAGCCGTTTAAGTCAGCAAGCATGGAGAGCCATGCATCCTTTACATCCGCAACTTTTTTCTCATTGAAATAATTATCCTCTTTGACCGGCATCTCAACTTCCACATCGGTCTCCTGATGTGCTCCGTTGGTATCAAGGAACGCACGCTTGATATTTACGATCTCTTTTCCTCTCCATACCAGCACCAGTCTCGGCTCTTCGGTGACAACTGCCACTTCTGTTGCCTCAAGGTTTTCTTCTTTTGCATATTTTAAGAAAGTATCTACATCTTCTTTTGCGACTACGACTGCCATACGCTCCTGGGACTCGGAAATGGCGATTTCCGTTCCATCCAGACCTGCATATTTCTTCGGCACCTTGTCAAGCTGCACGCGCAGACCATCTGCCAGCTCACCGATTGCAACGGAAACTCCGCCCGCACCAAAGTCATTACACTTTTTGATGATGTGGCTTACTTCCTCTCTGCGGAACAGTCTCTGCAGTTTACGCTCGGTCGGTGCATTACCTTTCTGTACCTCGGCACCACAGGTATCAATGGATTTTGTAGTATGTGCTTTGGAAGAACCGGTTGCCCCACCACAACCGTCACGTCCGGTCTCACCGCCAAGCAGGATAATGATGTCGCCCGGATCGGAATTCAAACGCTGTACCGCACGTCTCGGAGCCGCACCCATAACCGCGCCGATCTCCATACGCTTCGCAACATAATTCGGATGATAAATTTCTTTTACATAGCCGGTCGCAAGTCCGATCTGGTTTCCGTAAGAACTGTATCCATGTGCAGCGGAACGCACGATCTTCTTCTGCGGCAGCTTTCCGTTCATGGTATCTTTTACCGATACGGTCGGATCTGCCGCACCGGTCACACGCATTGCCTGATAAACATAGGTACGTCCGGAAAGCGGATCACGGATCGCACCGCCAAGGCAGGTTGCAGCGCCACCGAACGGCTCGATCTCGGTCGGATGGTTGTGTGTTTCATTTTTGAAGTTTACAAGCCACTCCTCGGTCTTGCCGTCCACTTCTACCGGAACAACGATCGAGCAGGCATTGATCTCATCGGATTCCTCCTGATCTGCCAGCTTTCCTTCTTTTTTCAGGCGCTTCATTGCCATGAGCGCAAGATCCATCAGGCAGACAAATTTATCCTCTCTTCCTTTGTAAAGATTCTTGTGTGTCTCAAGATAATCCTTATAGGTATCCTCGATCGGTGCCTTGTAAAATCCATCATCAAATTTTACATCCTTTAACTCCGTAGAGAAAGTAGTATGACGGCAGTGATCGGACCAGTAGGTATCAAGTACACGGATCTCCGTCATGGACGGATCACGTTTTTCATCGTTCTTAAAATAATTCTGAATATGGAGGAAATCTTTAAATGTCATGGCAAGACCAAGAGAGTCATAAAGCTCCTTTAAATTTGTCTCATCCATTGCCGTAAAACCGTCAAAAATCTTTACATCTGCCGGCTCTTCAAATTCTGTTACGAGTGTTTCCGGTTTCTCCATACCGGTTTCTCTTGAATCTACCGGGTTGATGCAGTGATTCTTGATCGCTTCCATCTGCTCATCACTCACATCACCGTAAATCACATACGTTGTTGCGGAACGGATGACCGGTTTCTCTTCCTCATTTAAGAGTTTTACGCACTGTACGGCAGAATCTGCTCTCTGATCGAACTGTCCCGGTAAAAACTCCACGCTGAAAGTCTTACCACCCTCCAGATCAAAGTTCTCTTCATACAGATCATCTACCGGCGGCTCGGAAAAAACAGTACCAAGTGCTCTTTTATAAGTCTCATCCGAAATATTTTCAATATCATAACGGATCAGAACCCGTACTCCGGTAACTGTTTTAATGCCAAGGTAGCTTTTGATCTCTGCCTGCAGTTCCTTTGCCTGCACTGCGAAATCTTTCTTCTTCTCTGCGTACACGCGTCTAACGTTACTCATGTTTATCCCTCCATAAATGTGCTGTCTGTACAATCTTCTTTCTTTATCTTAGCATAGTATAACACAGCTTCTTAAATTAGTATAATTAATATATCTAATTCTTTTTATAAGGCATTCTAATTGTTATGCGTTGACATATTTATAAGCAGGTCTTATAATATTATTCAGTAAAAATCAAAGGAGATTTTATCATGGACATCAATTATGAATTATATAAAGTGTTTTATTTTGTCGCTACTTCTCTGAGCTTTTCCGAAGCGAGCAAACAGCTCTACATCTCACAGTCTGCGGTCAGCCAGTCCATCAAGACACTGGAAAAGAAGCTCGGACAGCCTCTTTTTATCCGCAGCACAAAAAAAGTCCAGCTCACACCCGCCGGAAAAATTCTCTTAAAGCATGTAGAACCGGCGATGAATCTGATCCGCCGCGGCGAAAACCAGCTCCTCGATTCCAATATCTTAGGGCTCGGGCAGCTTCACATCGGAGCCAGTGACACGATCTGCCGATATTTTTTAGTTCCTTATTTAAAGCAGTTCCACAAAAAATTCCCGAATGTCCCAATCAAGGTTACCAACGCCACCTCGTTGAGCTGCGTAGATCTCTTAGAACAGGGAAAAGTGGATCTGATCGTGACCAATTTCCCAAATGCCAAACTGACACACTCCTATATGCAGAAGACGGTCTTTAATTTTCACGATGTTTTTATCGTAAATCCGGCACATTTTACGTTCAAACAGCAGCCCGTCTCTTTAGAAGAATTAAACCAGTATCCGATCCTGATGCTGGACCGCAAAAGTACGACGAGCGAATTTTTACACAACCTGTTTTTACAGCATCAGTTAGAGCTGCTCCCGGAAATCGAATTGAGCAGTAACGATCTTCTGATCGACCTTGCAAAGATCGGACTTGGCGTTGCCTTTATTCCGGATTACTGCCTGACCAGAGAATCCAGGGATCTTATTATTTTAAAAACCAAAGAGCCCATGCCGGTCAGACATCTTGTGGCAAGTATCAATCCGAATCTGCCGACATCCTCCGCGACCGAAGAATTTTTAAAGCTTCTTCCCGAGGTCTGATTCCTCATCTTTTTTATCCCAGAAACGCTTTACGCACGCTTCTACGTTCCGCAGGGAGCAGATCTCATACTGCTCCCATTCCCGCGGAAACAGATCTCTGTTCTCACGGTTTAAAAAGCGCTCATCCAGCAGTGCGATCACACCGACATCCTCTGCCGTCCGTATTACACGCCCCGCTGCCTGCTGCACCTTATTCATTCCCGGATAACGGTAGGCATAGGCAAAACCATCTCCCTCTCTCCTGTCATAATAATCTTTTAAGATCTCCCGTTCGTCAGACAACTGCGGCAGACCGGTTCCAACGATCAGTGTGCCAATCAGCCGGTCATTCTTCAGATCGATCCCCTCTCCGAAAATGCCGCCCATCACGCAAAAGGCGATGAGCGATCTTTCCCGTTTCTTTTCAAATTCTGCAAGAAACTCTTCTCTCTCCTTCTCCCGCATTCCATTTGTCTGCATCAGACAGTCCGCTTCCCCGTCATTCAACCGCTCAAACACTTCCGCGACCTGCGCCATATACTGATAGGACGGAAAGAATACGATATAGTTTCCCTGCCGCGCCCCGGTCACTTTTTTCACATATTCTGCCATCCGTGTATACTCTGTCTCATTCCGCCTGGTGTACTTACTTGTGACATCACCGGCAACAACAAGCAGGCTCTGCTCCCGATGAAACGTCGTCTCCGCATAGACCGCGTAATTGTCCTCTTTCGTGCTGAGCAGCTTTTTGTAATATCCGATCGGAAGAAACGTTGCCGAAAAAAAGATCGTACTGTTTCCTTTATCCAGACATTCCTGCAGATTTTTCGACGGATCCACACAGTAAAATTTAATAAAAAATCTTCCATCCCCGTCATAATCTGAATAAATCACATAGTTTTCATCCACCCTGTCATAGATATTTAAAAAATTCCGCACATCAAAATAAAGTTCCAGGCATTCCTCTTTCCCTGCGAACTCACTGCTCCTCTGAAAGAACTTATCCATCTCCGCGCCAAGCCGCATCAGCGCAAAGATAAGATCCCCGACATCCGGCAGGATCTCATAATCGTCACATTCTCTCTTATAGCGCAGCATGATCTGATTGCACTTTGCAAGCTCCTGCTCCAGGCGCTTGCTGTGCGACTTCAAAATTCTTTTTGCCGCCAGAAAATCTTCCTTATATAGTGTGGCACTGTACATCTCCCTGCCACGCTCGACCAGATTATGCGCTTCATCCACAAGGAAAATATAGTCGCCCTTCAGCCCTTCCGCAAAAAAGCGCTTCAGATACACATTCGGGTCAAATACATAATTATAGTCACAGATGATATTATCGACCCAGCTTGCCGTATCCAGACAAAGTTCAAACGGGCAGACCATAAATTTCTCCGCCTGCTCTAAAAGCACCTCTCTGGTATACATATTTTCATGCAAAAGCAGATCATATACCGCATCATTGACACGGTCGAAATGTCCTTTCGCATACGGACAGCTCTCCGGATTGCAGTCCACCTCTTCACACTTACACAGCTTCTCCTTTGCCGTGATCATCACCGTCTTTGCCTGATAACCATGTTCCATCAAAAGCTGGATCGTCTCGCGCGCCACATTTCCGGTGATCGTTTTTGCCGTGAGATAAAAAATCTTATCCGCCAGATTTTCCCCCACTGCGCGCACTGCCGGAAATATCGTGGAGATCGTCTTGCCGACTCCGGTCGGAGCCTGGATAAACAGATTCTTCTTGCGCCGGATCGTGCGGTAAACATCTGAAACCAGCTTTTTCTGGCCCCTCCGATAAGGATACGGGAATTCCAGATCCTGAATCGATGCCTGCCTGATCTTTTTCCAGTCATACGAAAAATCCGCCCATTTTTTATAAGCAGCAATCAGATTTAAAAACCAGATTTCCAGTTCCTCCAATGTGATTTCCTCGGAAAAACGTTTGATCTCTTCGGTATCCAGATTGCAGTACGTCATCTGTATCCCCATCTGTGCGCAGTCATGCTGCACCGCATAGATGTAGGCATAGCACATTGCCTGCGCGCGGTGTACCCCGATTGGTTCCGTCAGACCGGCAAGATCCATATACACGCCCTTGATCTCATCGATCGTTATCCGGTCATCTTCCCCGTAAATGATCCCGTCTGCTCTGCCTTCCACTACAAGTTCATAACGTTCCTCTTCGAGAATGATCCGAAGCGGTACTTCGGCATGGTATTCCGCTCCCATCCGTTTTTGGATCTTCCGGTGCATCTTAGCTCCCGCCTGCATGGCATTTTTATCCGGTGTCTTGTCCTTACGGTTATCCAGATCTCCGGAACGCAAAATAAATTCGACCAGGTTGCGCACCGAAATCCGAACCTGCTCTCTTTCCCTTTCTTCCATACGAACTCCTTTACTCTGACTTCCAGTATAAAACAGCTCACTCTCTCCCGCAAGCGCAAAGTCCCATACAGCCAAACCGGATTTGCTTTCCCATAACAGAAACAGGCAGAACCACCAAAGTGATCCTGCCTGCCAATTTATTTCTATTTTATTTACGCAACTGCATATTTTCTTAAAACATTCTCAAAGTTCTCATCACGGCCGCCACAGGTTACCGTAAGTTCTCTGGAGAACCCGAGCCCTAACACACCGAGAAATGACTTTGCGTCGATCAAAATACGACCATATGAAATATCGATATCAAAATCACATTTATCGGCTGCCTTTACAAAGACGGAAACATCCTCTCTGTCTGCCAGTTTGATTTTCTGTTCTAACATGTCATTCACCTTCCTACTCATAAAACTCCAAAACAAATTTCTTTTATCCCAAACTTTTTACGATTATGCGCTTTTTTCTCATCCTTGTCAAATTTCCCTCATTTTCTGTTTAATGATAAAATTCTTGCATTTTGACATGATTTTTTTTCTATCCCTCCAAAATTTATTCGTGTCTGTATGTGAATCCACCTGTTTCCTGCGACTTAACATACTACATTATGCATGATAGCCTAAAAAATAACCATTTATTCATCATTTTAAACAAAATCTATAAACTTATTTTCTCTGGTTTCCTCCTTATTTTTAAGTCTTTTCTCTGTTTTTACAGAAAGAAATATTGAAAGAAGCTGTGATTTTTGCCTCACAGCTTCTGAAAATGGGGAAGAAATAATAATATATTGAATCACCTGTCTTGGTGATAATTATAAGATACGCTATGTTTGTGAAAAATCAATGTCAAAATTCTAAAAGCATTCGAAATACTTTCTTAAATTTTCTTAATCTTTTTGATCTCCGCAGTCAAAAGCTCCGCTGCCTGTCTGTGACAACGGGCACCCGGATGTTCTCTCGATCCGATCGTATCCGGTGTTGCCGGTATAAGTTCCACAAAACGAACCGCAGCGTCCCCGCTCTCCCTTTGATACGCATCAAGCATCTCCTCAATCAGATCCTTTAACGGCGTACCAAGCATTCCGTACGCCCAGATAATTTCTGCCGCCGGATTACACTGCCGCACTTCCTTTAAAAAGTCTTTCATTGCGTCACGCAGACGCTTTGCCGACTCTGCCTCATACGATCCGTCCGCATCAAGTTTCTGATCAAACAGCTTTCCGTTGTCATCATAAAAAACAGCCGGCTGTGAAAACGCGCTCTCGTCATTCGTTCCAAGATTTATCACCACGACATCCGGCTGCCACGCCTTAAAATTCCATGCTTTTCCTGCTCCCGCAGCCGCATTCTCTCCATCCGCCGCGAGCCCGCACACCTGTGTATAATATTTTGGAAGACTGCATTTCGGGTTTCCATCCCAGCTGGACAGTACACCCCATCCACTCTGTGAGATAATATGATAATCCGCATCCAGTGCCTCCGCCGTCATAAAAGCATAGTGATTCACACTGCCAAACACCATAGAAGACCAGCAAAGCTCTCTCTTTGCCCCTTCTGTTCCCTCTCCCGAGGTAATGCTGTCTCCCACAAACTCAATCTTCATTTTCTTTTCTTCCACCGGATAAAATTCTCCATCTATCCGAAAGCCATGAATTTTAAGGAAACTGCCCGGTTCATCACTCATCGGCTGTACATCTTTGGAAATCCGGACTGTGCGCAGTGTTTCCTTATCCAGACTTCGAAACACCGGTATCCAGTATCTCCCTTTCTGCACCATCTGCCTGCTGATTGGCACATGATCGATTAAAATCGAGATCCACGGCTCATAGACATCATACCCGGCTTCCACCTCTACCCAGAGTTCGCTCGCCTTAACACACACTTCCACGCCGCTCGCCGTCCAAAATAGCGTGAGCGGATCCAAAATGCCACTGTTTCTTCCATATATATGTAAACTGCTCTCCGGCAGATCTCCAAGCTTGTACTCTTTCATTTTTTCATTCCATCCTTTTCGTCTTTCATTCTTCTAATTGCCTGCTCTTTAAAAATACCTGTATTTCATCACATTTGCAAGTATTTTTCATGTTTTCTGTATCGCTATTACAGAAAGGAAAAGGACACCGTTCCGATACTCGGAACAATGCCCTTTCCAGAGGGGAGAGTTTATGAAATACTTATCACTTCATCTGTGATAAATATATCATACAAATATATTTTGTCCACTTTGTGACCAAAATATAAATTAATTCTAAAATACTTCTTTCAATTTTTCTCAACATTATAAAAAGACTCATGATTTCCACAAGTCTTTTGGATAGCAGGGGTAGAAGGACTCGAACCCTCGACATTTGGTTTTGGAGACCAACGTTCTACCAACTGAACTATGCCCCTATATACTTTCAAAATTTCACACAGACCTTGAAAAATGTTCAACCTTCTTTCGGAAGTCCGAT
>OLOZ01001353.1_pt1 | contig 17282 bp, 12 predicted proteins | sample 1673021 | NCBI WGS metagenome assembly OLOZ01 (sample SAMEA3136747, study PRJEB25190) | human gut metagenome | biome: human gut; feature: human-associated habitat; material: faeces | place: Austria | collected 2013
CCGCCATTCCCGCCGCAAATACAAGAACAGCAAAGACGTGATATGCCTTTCGGTAAAGATTCATCAGCGATGCAATCTCTGCCTCATCCTTTCTTGCAAGCGCGCCATACAAATGGTAAACGATTGCCGTGGATATGCCAAGCTCCGTCACGGAAAGGATATTGATGACATTGGAAATAACACCATTCATTCCAACCAGCTCCGCGCCCATGTACAGGTTCATGGCACGCTGGCTGAAAAAGCCGAGGATCAGAAGCGCAAACTGTGAAAGCATACTGAAAAAACTGTTTCGGAATAAATTTTTAATGCGCATAAGTTCCTCCTTCTTCTCGTTTTTATAACATGCTACGCGGGTAAACAGTTCCGTAATTTTACATCACTCTTATTTTCCACTGTTTTCATGGATTTTGTAACATTAAAATGGTATCATATATCTAATACCTGCTATCGTTGCTGCCGTTTCCAGATACCTGTGAATGGCAGTATCCCTTTTGGAAAGGCTTTCCTTTATGAAAACAAATAGAAAAAAATCATTTTCTTATCTTCTGTTTTTTCTTCTGCTTCTGGTATTCCTTGCACTGTTCGCATTTCTTGGTATCCGTTCTTTTTATCGTGCGAATTACATGCCGGAACCATGCACAGAATCCGCAGACGAGTTATCCAATCCATACATTGGATTTTATCACATGTATGGCTATGTTCTTGGAAGCGATTCGCTCTCGAATCTTCCTGCCGCCTCTGATTCCGACGCCAAAAACAGGCAGGGAATTGTCATGCTGGAAGTGAATCTGCAGAATTTTTCAAACGAAGATCTCTCCGATTCAGCTCTTTCCCAGCTTGATACCATTCTCTCTGCCTGGCAGAGACATGGCAGTCAGGTGATCTTACGTTTTCTCTACGACTGGGATGGAAAAGCAATGGAAACAGAGCCGCAAAGTCTGGAGCAAATTCTGCGTCACATGGACCAGACAGCTGAAGTTGTAAATCGCTACACGGACTGTGTTTTTCTGATGCAGGGCATTTTTGTCGGAAACTGCGGGGAAATGAACAATTCTCACTACATGTCCGATGAGGACTGTACTACCCTGATGCACCATCTGGCAGAGGTAACGGATCCTTCGGTTTTTCTGTCTGTCCGCACACCGGTACAGAGGCGGAAAATTCTGGATTCCTCCGAACGGCCGACAAAGGAAACAGCTTTTGATGGTTCGCTTTCCTCCCGGCTTGGACTGTTTAACGATGGTATGCTCGGAACGGCCAACGATACCGGCACTTATGGTGATACCGCTGCCTCCGCAGACACTTACCGTTCCGCCTGGGTTCGTGAGGATGAGCTTTCCTTCCAGAATGAACTCTGCAATTTCGTCCCAAACGGCGGCGAGGTGATTCTCGACAATCCCTTCAATGACTTTGACCATGCCCTTTCGGATCTCTCCCTGATGCATGTTTCTTATTTGAATTCGGAGCATGATCCGGCAGTTCTGGATAAGTGGAAAAATTCGGTTTACCACGATGAAGCTTCGGTTTTTGACGGTATCTCCGGCTACGACTACATTGCACGCCACATGGGTTACCGCTATGTGGTTCGCAACACTGCCCTGCATCAGTCCCGGCTGAATATCGAACTCGAAAATGTCGGTTTTTCCGTCAGCTACCGCAGACTGGATCTGGAAATCACCCTGGTTTCCGATGAAGGAAAGCTTTTCTCCTTCCCACTTTCCGGGGATTCCAGATTCTGGCTCCCCAAAAATACCTCAGAGCTTTCGGTTTCACTTCCGTTCCGTGAACTGGAAAAGGGAACCTATACGGTATATTTTCGGATGACCGATCCGTCACTTTGGCGGGAAATCCAGCCTGCCAACACGTTTTCCCATGATTCTTACGGATTCCGGCTCGGAACACTGACGCTGGAAAAGCTGCTCTGATACGTGCCCAGAAACACACGCCCGCTTTCCGCATTCTGATTGGCAAACAGGAGCGGACGCCCATCCCGCCTGCGGTATAATGCCAGAAACATTTTTTTTGGTTCTGCCACCGCAGGCAGTTTGATTTGTTGGCAAAGCACGGTGGTTTCTCCACTGTTCCAGGTTCTGGCATCGGTATGGATCCGATATGTTTCCTTCTTTTTGTTCTCCTCTTCTATCTCCAGGAAGCAGTCGGCTTCTTCCGTCAGCCCGGCAAATCCGTGGTTTTCCAGGGTAATCCGCATCAAGCTCATCTGACCGGAAGAATCTTCCCCCATTTTCCACATGCGATTCTCTTTTTTTGAAAGAATTTCCACATTTTCCACTACAAACCGGTAACCAAGACGTTTTCCCACAGCTTCGAAGCCGGATACACCGTTTATGGTTTCTTTTTTCCATTGTTCCAGCAGCTGCAGGTCATACGTACTGTTCAGATAGGAAATGTGCATCTTTTCCAGATCCCTGATTGCTTCCTCTGCCGAAACATTCTCTTCTCCGGCTGCACGCTGTACTGCCTCGCCGCCGCAAAAACGGCCGCGCATTGCCGTTCTCTGCCAGTCAAGTTCCGCCCCACGGCTCTGCGGCTCCTGCTCCGGTGTTTCCATCGCCAGAGTACCGTATGTACCAAGATCGGTTTCCGATCCGAACATCCCATCGTTATACAGAGTCAGATATTTTTTCTCTTCTTCTGTAAAGTTTCTTGCCAGCTCCCGCCACTGGGAGGGTCTGCGCACCGCAAGCGGACAGGCGCCTTCCAGCGCATCTTGCATAGTCCGAACCAGCGTCCGGAACCCGTCCGGTGTCAGATACCGGGATCCATGCATTTCTCCCCAGTTTCCGATCAGGATTCCCTGCACAACATAGATATCTTCCGAAAATTCCCGGATTGCCGCACCAAGCTGCCGCATATGTTCCTGTACGGTTTTGATGCTGCCCGGCTCGCGTTCCAGTCCTTTTCCTTCCAGATCATAGGCAAACCGAAGGATCATTCCCTTCTTTTGGTCCCGGAAAAATGCGAGAATTTTCCGCACCCACGCCATCGACTCCTGTGGGATCCTGCCGGTTCGAAATGCTCCGATCCCAATCCGCAGAAGTACAAGCTCTTCTTCCTTACAGGCAAGATACAGGGGTTCGTCTGTTTTTGCCGCATCAAACGTATACAAATGGTACCAGCCGCAGCCCGGATTCTGTACCGCACCTTTACACTCTGCAAAATCTGCCCGAGAGAACGCGGGATCACTCGCCGGTTCGCTCTGTGCTGTTTTCTGCTTTTTCAGAAAACGGTTCCATTTTTCTTTCCACATCTTTTCGCCCTGCTCCCGCATCCATCTTTAAAACCTTACACCGGAAAATCACGGCCAGTACACTGTAGAACATCCGCGTCATATACCAGATGGGTTTCAGCCCGGAATGCATGCTTGTTCCCGAGGTCCGGATATGCATGACTGCCGGAATTTCAACCACTTTAAAATCAAGCAGCATCATCTGTGTGATCATGTTGGTATCCGGATATTTGTCATCAAAATGATTGTATTTTGAATAATAAAGCACTGCCTTGCGGCTGAGCCCCTGCAGTCCTGTCGTCGGATCTGCAATCCATCTTCCCGTCGCGATGTGCAGCATGCGTCGGAACAGGCGGAATGCCAGCTTTTTTGCAAAGCCTACCGAAAACTCTGCGCTTCCATCCATAAAACGGGATCCCAGCACAATATCCGGTGTTCTTCCGTCTGTATCTTTTTCTTTCAGTTTTTCATAAATTTTTCGAATGTTGCATACATCATGCTGACCGTCCGCATCCATCTGGATCACGTACCGGTAGCCCCTGCGGATCGCATATTTATAGCCAAGCTGCAGACCGCTTCCGTAACCGAGATTGAAAACATGCGTTACTACCGCATAGCCGCGCTGTTTTACCATCCAGATTGTGTTATCGGAGGACGCATCGTTCATAACCAGTACATCTACCAGCTCCGCGATCTCCGGCTGTGCCAGCTGATCCATCACTTTTCCTATGTTTTTTTCTTCGTTGTATGCCGGAATAATCAGTAATACTTCTTTCTGCTCCATAGTTCCCGCCTCATTTCATCAGATCCAGCAGCCGCCAAATTTCCTCTGTCTGTCCGTTCCCTTTCTGTTTTGCTGCCGCCACAATCCGCTCTTTTTTTTCGGTATCATCGATCAGTTCTTCTATTTTCCGGGCAATGCCCTCCGGGGTCAGCAAGCAGAGCAGACCATCGACTCCATCCTCTATCTGCTCACGGTTTCCTGCACAGTCTGACGCAATCACGGCACAGCCAAGCGCCTGGGCCTCCTGAATGGCAATGCTTTTCCCCTCAAACCGTGTCGCATGTACATAGAGATCACACTGTGCATAGTAGGGAAACGGATTTTCCTTTATGCCAAGCAGAATAAAGTCCTTCTGCAGTCTGAGCTCTGCAATCTGTTTTTCAAGAGCCTTCCGTTCTGGACCTTCGCCCACAACATACCACCGCGCCTTGTATCCGGCATCTCTGATCTGTTTCATTGCCAGAATGGCGATATCATATGCTTTCTGGTGTGCCAGCCTTCCAACCGTTAAAATACGGACACCGTCATAAGAATCCGAAAAGCCACCCGGCTTTTTAGCCTCTCTCTCGATCCGCTCTCTGTCTATGATATTGTGAAAAACCTGCACTTTTTCTTCATACTCCGGGTAAAACTCCAGGAAATGGCGGCGTGTCTCCCCGGAAACCGTATAGATAACATCCATTTTCTCGTAGCAGTCGCGGTCCATTTCCCGTGTATATCCGGAATCGCCGTAAGCAATATGGACAAATGCAGCTTTTTTCTTTGCATTCACGTGATCCGCAACGTAATAAGCAGAGCCGCCTTCCAGATAAGCAACCGCAAGATCAAAGGTTTCATCCAACCGGTCTGCCCCGTCCGAAAGGACTCTCCAGAGCAGTTTATCCGGCTGAATTTTCCCCGCCTTCTTCATCACGCGCAGATTCTTCATCAGATACCTGATTTTTTCCATGGTGTGTCCGTGCCGGAACAATGCCATCACCGATGTCTGCAGCAGTTTTCGCCTTCCTGCACCGGAGAGTACGGAATCCTCACAGATCCTTTTGTTTTTTATATGAACTTCCGGCGGCACCCTTGAAATCATTTCCCCCTGTCCCAGCAGTACATACAGCGAAATTTCATATTTCTCTGTATCCAGATGGTTCAGAAGCTCCAGCAAAGCCGTTTCTGCTCCTGCACGGTCAAGCGTATTGATTACAAACAGTATTTTTTTCATAAGTCTCTTGCCTGCTTTCCTGTCAGACGTTCCAGCTCTTTTATGATTCTCTCATTCTCCTGGTTCAGCAGAGAAACCTGCATTGCCAGTTCCTGATTTTTCATCAGCAGAGAAGAAATCTGTATTGTCATCTGATACATGCCCCACACGACAAGGAACCCGGTAAGCAGCAGCACCGCCAGACTTCCCAGACTTAAGCGGCTGCTCCAGCCGGAGAACTTCGGAACCGCACCGCTTAAGATTGCCGCAAGGCCGAGCAGCTCCCAGGTAACCGCCAGATTTATCGTCAGTTTCTTTTTCGCATGCAGCACAAACGTCACTGCCATAATCCCAAGCCCTGCCAGGATCACACAAACCTTTATAATTGTCGCTGTACTCATCGTTTCATCTCATCCTTCTGTTTCTGCTCTTCTGCCCTCTGAAATACCAGACCGGATGGGCGCTTTCCTTTCCCGTGCCTGATCAGATTTCCGCGGCAGAAAACGTGCGCATCCATATTTTTTTCCACCCATCGCAGTCTCGCAAACGCCACGCTCCATCCTGCAAACGATCCTGCTATGACCCCAGCCCCATACCAGACGGCCGGCAGATGGGTAGCAATCAGGCTGCCGATCCAGGTAACAAGACAGAACACAATCGCCGTCAGGATTGCGCCGGTCAGGTCATCGAAATAATACAGAAAAATGATTTCCGCATACATAAGGAACAGAATAAAATATCCAACTGCAAGGGACGGATAAATTTTCATGGTCATGCCGGAAAAGCCTTCTTGCGGCAGGAAAATCACGCAAATCAGATATATCACAACGGAAATCATAAACTGAAGGCGTGCAAGCGTCATCAACTCACTGGAAAGCTGGCGGAACATACGCTTTTTTGCATTTTCGATATCGTCTCCCTTTCCGCCAATCACCGCCTCGGAATACAGCTTGTATTTCTCATGGAAACGCATTTCAACGCGCGCAATGAAAATAATCGATGCCGAGAGATTGGTAAACATGGCAAGGCAGGAAGCCATGTCATATGGCTGATTGCAGACAAAGCTCTTTACCAGCTCCATCCGCATATCGGTTGTCCAGAACACAAAGTTATGGATATACAGCCCCAGAATATACAGAAAATTCGAAAAAATCAGTTTCCAGTATTTTCTGAAATACTGCAGCACCGGCCGGTAGCGGTTACTGTTTTTGACAAAATACCGCCGGATCAGGGCGTTTTCCAGTGTTGCCGTCACAAAAAATCCAACCGTCAGGGAAAATAGCATGCTGCGCGTCGTCTCCCATTTCATGAAGAAATGCAGAATCAATGCCAGGACAAATGCAACCAGCATTCCAAAGAAGAAATACTGTGAAATCCTCTGATAATCCTTACAGATGGAAAGATAAATCATGGAATAGAAAACCAGCACCAGGCTGATATAGCCACAGAAACTGCAAAATACATACGCCGTTGACACCTTCCCGACAAAATGCTCCCACAGACAGAACGGAATGCCGACCAGACAGCTCAATCCGATATTCAGAAGCATTCCGATCTGATAGCACGGCAGGATGTCCTGATACCGTTCCTCGTAGATCACGTCGGACATATAACGGGACAGCACCGCATTAAACGGTGATGCCGTCAGTAACGCAAAAATAAAGATATAGAGAATCGTACAGGAAAACAGCTCACGCGTGGCATAGCCGACACTGGAAAATTCAAGCAGCTCTTCCATTAAGATCAGATTGAGAATGACAACCATCATCGGCGCAATCGTTACAACGGTACTGTAGGAGAATCCAATCAGGTTTGTCGTAATGGTATTTTTTTCAAAAATCCGATTCAGGCGAACGCCGATTCCTGCCATGCCATCTATCCCCTTTCCACCTTGCGGTGTTTATTTTATTTCTGTTTTTCCGGCAGCTTTACCGGTTCCTCCTGCCATTTCTGGCCCATCTGCTCCGCAAAATCGCGGTAAATCTCCCAGTATGTTTTCTGCATATATTCCACACGGTATTTCTGCATAACACGGCGGTATCCGGTTTCTCCCATTTCGAGGCGTTTTTTCTCACCGGCCGCCATATCCAGCATTGCCTGTGCGATTTCTTCTATATTCATGATATGCGTAACTATTCCGGCTGCGCCGAAATCATCGCTCTCACCGTAGATCAGACCATAGCAGTTTCCGACATCTGTCGCAATAACCGGCTTGTGTGCCGCATAGCTCTCCAGAATCGTCAGCGGCTGGCCTTCGCTGATGCTGGTCAAAATCGTCATATCCATTCTTCCCAGATAATCCCGGATATTGATTCTTCCGGTAAATACCACGTCCGGAACTTCCAGATCCGATACGAGCTGGAAGCATTCCTCGGCATACTCCCGGTCCTCCTCCCATGGTCCCATGATCCAGAGCTTCAGTCTTCTGTCGCGCTCTTTTGCAAAGGCAAATGCCTGGATCATCGTTTTCACATCCTTGATGGGTGTGACACGAAGAACTGCACCGATGTTCACCATTCCCGTATCCTCTTCGGTCTTTCCCGGGATATTCTGAAGATTTTCCACACGGATTCCATTCGGTGTGACCATCGTCTTTTCCACCGGACAGCCAAGCTCAACCTGCAGCTCCCGCGCGTGCTCAAACAGGGAGGTAATCAGAGTTCCCTCGTTGTACGCCAGCTTTGACATTTTCCGGAACTGGTCAATCCAGATATTTTTGTAGATTCCCGCAACCCACTTCGCTTTAATCAGCTCCTCCTCGCGTTCCCGGGTGTAAATACCGTGTTCCGAAATCAGGAGACGGCTTCCATAGAAATGCTTTGCCATGGCGCCAAGCACGCCGGCATAGCCGGTTGCAACGCAGTGATAAAGATCCGCCTTCGGGAGCTCGGTCTGCATTGTGAGAAACAGCGGCAGATAGATGGAGCGCATAGTCCATAAAAAGTCAGAGAAAACGATCTGGCTGTATTTCAGGTTGTAGCACTCTTTCACGGCATTCAGAAAATCCTCTCCCATCAGGAGCGCATTCAGGGAAACATCTTCTTTCCGGAACAGATCAAACAGGACATTCCACTCGATATCCTGATCAAGAAGCAGACTTCGAAGTGCCTGATACTGCTCTTTCCTCAGCCGATGTTTATGTCGTTTTTTACTTCCGCCCCAGTCCACATCGTCCAGATAGAGTTCATAGACGGCGGAGACATTTTGGGGCAGCTCATACGCATACTTTCCGCGCTGGGAACGGTTTGCCGCAATGGCGAGGATGATAAATTCTGTTTTTGGGAAAAGCTGGATCAGACTGTGTACCCAGCTGGAAACACCGCCTACCACAAAGGGATAGCAGCCCTCCGCTACCATACAGACTTTCATTCGTTTTTCACCCCCTCTTCATAGTAATACCGCCGGTCGGATGCACGAAGTGTAATCGTTACTTCACTCTTTTCCGCGCGGATCAGCCATGCAGAATCCTCCAGCTTTTCTGCCGTTCCGCCCGTGACCTTTTCAACGCTTTCATTGTGTGTCCGAATCACATAGTACGCAGTTTTCTCTGTTCCCGTGGTCTTTAAGGTGATGGTGTCGCCCTCTCTTTCGTCCTCGCAGCGTAAGTTCAGGAAGGTGCGGATTCTGGAATCGCAGGTGGAAACCGTGGTACCGTCAAATCCGGAAAATGGCTGCCAGTAGGTTCCGAGGTTGGAGGCAAATTCTTTGACGATTTTTTCCCAGCGGTCCTCCTCTGTTTTCGGATAAATCACTCTGCTTAAATCCAGCTCTACACTGGCATAGCCGAGCGCACTTTCAATACTCTTCATTTTCATCCAGGAACGATAGGTAAAACGTCCGGTATCTTCCGTGACAATTTTCTGCTGTGTCGTCTGTGCATCCAGGTAGCTGACCAGATCGCCAGCCGTATCTTTGCTCTTAACTACGGTGCGGACACTCCCAAGAGCAGACTGCTGTAAAGCTGTTTCCATCTCCTGTTCACTCAGGTTTCCACTGAAAAAGGAGGAAAAGTAAAAATCCGAAAGATTTTTCTGCATGAAGCTCTGATCTTCGTCTAATTTTTCCTTTACGGATGTTTCGGATTCTGTAAAACCGGAAAGTCCCATCTCGCCTTTTTCTTCGTTGAGCAGCTTCGCATAATAATGCAGCAGCTCGCCATCTGCTTCTGCCGGAGCATCATAATCCAGTTTTGGTGCCACCATACAGGTAAGACCAAAATGATTTTTTCTGTAGATTGCTGCAATCGACGGCCAGACAATATCGCGGTTAACATCTTTTGTTCCGTTTCCGTAAATCTCCTGCATTTTGTCCGTATTTTCCTCCGCAAGTGACGGAAAGTTCTGCACAACAAGATTCTGCGCATTTACAACCGGATAAATCAGATAATTTCTGGTTTCATACACCATTCCCGTCAGCAGTCCCAGCCCGGTTTCATCCTCCATATAATCTCCATTTACGGCAAATACACTGGCTGTCCCGAAATTTTTCCGCCAGATCACAACCGGATAATCCTGGGTTTTCAGCGTCTGATCCTCCGGAAAGCCTTTCATATAAGTTTTGGTTCCATCTCCAAGCTTAAACCATGGAAACGTAAGCTTAAGATCCTGCCTGTTTTCTTCTTCCTTATTTTCGGCCCGGTAAATATTTTCTCCGCCGAGCATCAGATTGTCATACAGATCCAACCCCGTTACGGTTGTAGAATCCTCTTTTACTTCTGCAATTCCAAGCAGCTCCCGCAGCTTCTGATTTTTCCGGATCACAGACACCTCCGGGAGATTTGCAAACACAACATGGATCCCCTCATCCACACTGTCCTGCAAATCTATGACATCCTTTAAGGCGGTCCAGTCGATGCTTTCTGAATTCACTACAATCATCTCCGGCTGCTTTGCACCTTTCTTCTCCATTGCCTGTTCACATTTGCGCATGGATGGATAAACTGCTGCTTCGTACTTCATATACCGGCACCATTCACAGACAACCGCCCCCACAGAATGCTCCTCGGCTTCTCCGATATAGACGATCGTTCCCCGGCTTCCTGTTATGTTTTTCTCGCCGGATGCGTCTTCTGTTCCAAATGCGCCGCTGCCATCTTCCAGATCTTCTTTCTCTGCCGCATACGCATTTTTTTCATAGTGGTTCAGTTTTTCCTTTGCCAGATTCAGACCCTGAAACAAAAAGAGGATGATTGCCATAAGCATTGTGATTGCTGCAAAAGTTCTGCGGGAAACCATTTTTTCTTCCTCCTTCTGTCATCAAGTCTTTTTTGTTGAAATTTCAGTTTTTCCAGCCCTGTCTGTCTCTTTGTTTTTTCCTGTCTGCTCTATTTTGGCATTGGGTTGTTGTAGCCATAATCAATCGCAAGGTTGTATGAACTGTTAACGTTCTGCTGAAGGCGATAGCAGATAAAGCTGTCGGATTCATAGTAAACTTCCATTTCATTCGGGTAAAGCTCTTGGAACCTCTGTGCCCACTCATACATATGGCTCATCGTGATCCAGCGGGATTCCTTGGTATAAGGAAGAATTCCCGAGCCTCCCGGTACCGGTTCTTTGGCTCCTTCTTCAGTTACCTCCTCATGTCCTGTACTCCCATCCACACTTACTGGTATTTTTTCAATAAAAAAATACACACATTTCGTTGGTATTATAATCTCCGGATTCTGCCCCAGATCTTTCAATTGATTTAATAAGGTAATGGTCTCATAGTGATATCCATAAAATTCTGTCATGCGAAGCTCATCATTCGCTGAACAGATTGTCCATGTAAAATCTTTATTTTCCCGCAAGATATTGGTAATGCATACCATGGCTCCGTTATCTTCCAGCGCTCCGACTTTTACCGGCTCTCTTATAAGACCCTGCGATAAAACGACTGTTACAGCCATCACAAGTGTCAGGAGGGAAGCCATCTCGCCAAGCCATCTTCGCTTCCACCAGCGTATCGCCAGATACACCACTGCATCTACGCCAAGCGCCCAGGCAAAGCAGATGGCATAGCACAGGAAAATGCCGCAGCGGTTGGCATCCATCAGCGCCGGAAGATGCAGCAGCGATGCACACTGCAAAGAACACATGCATAGCAGATAAACAGCCGCAGACAAAACAGCTCCCGCAAAATCGTTCTCCCGCAGCACCAACAGGAAAATACCAAGAAGCAGCAAAACCGCAATACTTCCCAGCGTAATTTCTGCCATATGGGGTTTTACATTCATGACATTGATACGGATGCTTTCCCGCACTGCCGATCCTTTTTCTTTGAGCCTCTCCGCCAGCGGTTTCTGCTGCTTTTGTATTCTTTCTTCTGCCTCTTTTCGCAGCTCTTCTATCCGGGACTGGCTGAGCACAGAACCGGTTTCACCATTCTTGGTTGCGTTGCCGCTGCTTTCGCCGGCCGTCAGACTGTCGGATACACCGTCCTGTGATAAAGTACCTGCTGTGTCCGCATCCCCCTGCTTTTTATCACCGGTAATGACGTTCATTCCCCAGTACAGCGATCCCTGCAGCCCCTTTCCCATCGCAACGCCCGCCGCCATCGGCAGGACTGAGAGAAGGACGCTTAATATTCCCGTAATCAGGATTCTTCTGAAATAGTTCCACCGGAAAAAACGAAAGCAGAAGCCAACCGCAACGCCAATACAAAACAGGCCTGCAGCCATCGTACCGTAAAAATGAACGGTCAGCGTCAGCGAAAATCCAATCGCAAACTGTACCAGATACCAACGGCAGTTTCCGTTCCGTTCTTTTGCAAATTCCTGAAAAAAACGGATCGCCATACAGACAGAGGTCAGGACAAAAATCATACTGAACTCCTGCGGCAGTGCACTTTCAAAACGGGCGTACGTACTCTGGTTGAAGATATCCATCACATAAAACAGTATCCCGAAATACGGCGTAAACCTTCCCCTGCACACCATTTTCAGCGCCGCGACCAGAGCCAGATACACAAAATACGTCTGCACTACGCCGAAAATCCGAAGCAGCACATAGGTAGGAATTCCAAATACCATATGAAGATAATAAATCACAATATGGAATCCATACGGATACACGCCCGCAACCCAGATATTATTCCGCTCAAGCTCATTGATCCAGTAATTGTGCACTGGGATATCACTTGCTTTGTAACCGAACATTTCCACCATGTTCGGTCCATACACATACGTGATCGCTGCAATTGCCGCCAGCAGCACTGCTATTTCCGGCAGCGCATGCAGCCATTGCTTTCGTTTTCCCCGAAAACACCGTTCGGAAACAGCTCTGCGAAGCTGCGCCAGAGATGTCTTTTTGCCCCGCTCTCCATCAAGCAATCGTTCGATCCGCACCAGCAGGCTCTCCATTGCTCCCGGGATCTGTTTTTTTCTTTTCCAGATCCAGATAAAAAGGAATGGCCCTGCAGTTCCGAGGAGCAGCGTCACACGGCTGCTGATCCGAAGAAACTGCAGCAGATAAACGAGATAAATGATATAAAAATTCCCTGCGAAGAAATAAGCGATCAGTTGTTCTGCAACGGAAAACCGATGAAACCTCTTCCCAAGGATCCGCCATGGAAGAAACAGGGTTACGATGCCATAGGCAGCAAAAATTTCCAGAAATTGTAAAATTGTCAGCCATCTCATGGACATCTCTTCGTCCCTCCTTTCGCGGAAATGATTTTTCAAACACGCTCTAACTGAAAATGCGGATCAGCTCCAGCGTTTCATTATCGATAATAACGTCCGATTGTTTCAGTTCCTGCATCACCTGAAAAAACTTTTCTCTTTCACCCATGGTAAAATACAGCTTTAACTGACACGTATACGCCTCCAGTGTATTTCCATGCTGCTGTACCAGACGCCGGCACCATTTTTCAGTTTCCGGAAATTTTTTCAGTTCCAGAAGTCTGAGGCAGAGCCCCTCATACTGTTTTACGAAGATCCGCTCTCTGTTTTTCCGATACAGCGATTCTGTGGCCTCCTCCAGCATCTTGACGTACTTCGTCTGCTCCAGAGTTGTAAAGACTTTCTGGCTTAAAACTCTGTTCATATAGTCGAGCATCATCTTCTCGTAATCCGTCTCTTCTTCGCCTTCCTGCTGCATCCCGGTATACATTTTCTGTACCTGTGAGCGGAACTTGTTCAGTTCATCGCAGAGCACCGATGCGGCGTAATGCGATGTCTCGGAATCCCCGCTGTTCAGTGCCATAGTAATCGATTCCAGCGATTTTTGCAGATCGCCGCGGATCACATTCAGCATCAGCATACGCAGATTCTGTTTATCGCTGACGGCAAGTGCTTCCTCGAGCGGTGCTATGTTGCGCTCCCGCTCCTCATCCGCCTTCAGATGTGTCCGCACACGTTCCTTACCAAACACAACATCCTCCAGATCGACTGCCTGACGGAATACGGTTTTGAAAAGAAGATAACTGCACAGAAAAAACGCCGGACCGACGACCGGGCAGAGCACCATGACGATAAAACGGATCAAAAAGGCTCTCCGGTTATCGTATTGCACCTCTTCTCCCTGCTCTTGTTTCAAATCACACGCCGGAACATAAACCAGAGCTCCGATCAGCAGATAGATCAGGGCGATCAGGGCATTGACAATCCACAGAACCACAAAAGTCAGGGTTTCATGGCTCATCACGCTGCCACCTCCCTGTTCACAAGGATACTTTTCAGACCCTCTTCCCCGAAGCGCAAGATCACACCTTTCGCATTTTCTTCATCGGTATTGGAAAGCAATACATGCAGCCCGCCATCCAGGATCCCGATATAATCCGTCTGACGCAGCTTCTGTTCCAGAATCTCACCTGCTTTTTTATAATCTTCGCTGCTGCACACAATCCGAACCAGTGAGCATTCTGTCAGACCGTTTCGCTTCGCCTCGAAAAATGCCGCTACCAGCTGCGTAAAGGCATCTTTTTCGAGAATTTTGCTGTTTTCCAGATACCTGTGTTCGTGCAGCGCTTCCAGATAGCGGTTTGCCCGCACCACTGCATTCTGGATCAGATAGCTGACAACAGTTAAAAAATTTGCCTGGCCAAGAGTCATTTTTTCCCAGCTTAAGCCCCACAACATAATAATCATCTGTATGGAACCCTCCTGATAAATGGCCCGGGCCATCAGCGGATACCTTTCATCCATGGTTTTATTGATATAAACCTTTTCTTCCGCCAGCTCTTCATAAATTTCTGTCATCTCCCGATAGCGGATAGAATTTCCCAGACTCCGGGCTTTTGGGGAGGCTGCGGAAAAGATCCGGGCATAATCCCCGTTCACCACGTTATAGAGCGCCACATCCCGTGTTCCCATCAGCTCCGTCAGAATCTCGACGGCGTAGAACATAACTTCATCCGGCATTCGCTGATCCAGCGCTTTTGTGATGCTGTAGATCTTGCCGATACCATCCCTCTGATCGATGAGCTGTTGCTCCATGACCTTTTTCACGCGGATGTTGCTCTCATTGATATCCCGGATATCCGTAATCTGTCTCGATAAATGATCCTCCAGCTCCTGACTCTCCATCCGCATGGTCCGGATCTGATCTCTCATGTAACCGACAACCAGTCCCAGAATAAAGAGCTGGGCAATCCACACATAGGTATTGTAATCCATCAGCACTTCAAAACCGCTTCTGGTATACATCTGCCGGAACAAATAACCTGCCACCGCACACATGGCAGAAAAAGTTGCCTGCTGCTGCCCATATACAATGGCAAAGAGCAGCACATATAAAAGGAAGGGATCCAGATTGGCAAAATATTCACTTCCCACTGTACGGTTGTTGAGCATGAAAAACGGAATAAAGCAGGCCAGATTTTCCATAAAAGGAAAAAGCACATGAAGCAGCCATTTCCATTTTTCCCAGAGCCTCTTCCACCAGGGCTTCTTCAGCTCGTCATCCTTCAGGAAAACGCCCTTATGCCGCTGCATGTAAGAAACGATATCCTTCACAGCCTTTTTCCAGTCACAGAAAGCGTGTACACCGTATTCCCTCTCAAAACGGCTGCCGGAAAGCACACAGCGCCCATCTCCTCCCGGAACTGTTATGATATTGGCCTCACTCTTCATTTCATCCTGAATCATGGCTGCCAGTTCCAGTTCGCTGACCACATCACTGGAAGAAAGATGATAGAGAAAATGCTCGTGTTTTTTCCGTTTTACCACCTGATAAATATATTCCACTGCATCTTTCTCATAAAGAAGAGAAAAAACATGATCTGCTTTTGCCTTGATATAGCCGTCCCGGAGACACTCCAGACACATTCTGTCCACAATATGATTTAAATCTTTCTTCCCTTTAGGAATCCCATAAAAATGATCCAGCCTTAAGACTATCAGATCCATTCCCCGGTTTTCCGAGAAATTCCTGCACATTTCTTCAGCCTGGGAGAGACACTCTGCCTTCAGTCCGGAACCGGAAAACTTCTCATCTTCTTCGATATCATGCGCGTAATTTCCGCTGTACACTTCGTCCGAGGAGAGAAAAATCAATTTTGTTTTCTTGAACCTGGAATGAGCCACCAGAATATTTACGAGATGAGAGACAAAACGGACATTTTCCCTCTCCTCCCCATTCCAGTAGTAGTTGGTGTCAAAGGCTCCCATCAAAATGGTCACATCCGGGTTGACGCTCTCCAGAATCTCATTCAGATTCTCGCTGTCGTATGGAAACTCATATTTTTCAAATACTTTTTCATATTTATTATGCTTATATTTGTCACCAGTCAGTATAAACACCCGATGCCCCTCTTTGCGGAGCTTCAGAATCATACTGTCGATCAGGCTGCTGGAGCCTCCTGTCAGCAGGATATTCATTGATATTCCCCTTTTTGTTACTTTTCAAATGAAGATTTTTTCCCAAGCCGAAATTCCAGAGCCTCATTCAGCTCCCGTTTCGCTTTTTCAAAGTCGATTGCGTGATTGCTGTCGTTGATACAGACGATCGGACTTTTCTGCTTCCGGATCGTCTCTGTCAGCGCACGGTTATCATTTCCAATATCATAGTAGCTGCAGAGCCTCTGCACATTCTTCGGGACAAAATTCCCGCTGAGCTTCTGGTATTCCCGAAGCACATACTGATTCACATCGCCCTTGTGGCGGAAGGGATGGCCACAGACCTCTATAAGGCGCTCTCCTTCCAGCTCCCACAGCTTCTCATAGGTGCTTTTTTTCAGAGGCGAAGGCCCATGGACTGTGTAAAAGCCCGTAAATCTTGAAAAAGCCGTCTCCATCAGATTATAGAAAAAATATTTCGGAGGATAACCGACATGAAAATAGGCCCCCGGCTGCGCTTTCATATTCTCATATTTCTTAAAGTATTTTGCCAGGAGCATTGCATTATTCAGGTAAATATAAGGCATCACTTCATTATCCGTATTTGCCACATCCGGCTGCAGGGCCAGCATATCCACGGGCTTTTCCCCGATGAAAAAATTCTCCGGGCGGATCTGGTTCAACAGAAACATGTCATCATTGAAATAGACAAACCGCTCGGAAAGCCCCGGAATCCGGTGAAAATTCCATTCGATGGTATGGGAATTAAAGGTAGGCAGAAATTCAGAAGGGATGAAATCTTCGTGCTTTACAATATGAAGCTTCGGATGCTCCGTATTCAGCCATTTGGGGAGATGCCCCCAGGTGACAAAATGAATTTTCCGTACCCAGGGTGCAAACTGTTCCACACCGCGAAACCAGTACTGTAAATTATCCCAGTCACGGTAGCGCTCGTCTCTGTCATCCGCTTCCGCCGTGGCCTCAGGAACATGTTCTGTTTTTCTCTTTTCCTTCTGCCAGGCAGGATCATTCCCGTCCACCCAGGCCATCACAAAATCCATTTCCATGTCTGTTCCCCTTATACCTTTTTTCTGTGAGTTAGTATATCACAAGTTTGTGAAAAATGTTTATACAATAAGCAGAAAAATCTTTTTGCCCCCGGGCAGAAAATTTTGTAACTATTACATGAAAAAAGGGCCCGCTCATCAGCGAACCCTCATATTATATTCTTTTTTATGCAAATGCCTTGATCTTCGTATAGATGCCTTCTGCATCCAGACCATATTTGTGGAGGACTTCCTTG
>OLOZ01001364.1_pt1 | contig 17165 bp, 17 predicted proteins | sample 1673021 | NCBI WGS metagenome assembly OLOZ01 (sample SAMEA3136747, study PRJEB25190) | human gut metagenome | biome: human gut; feature: human-associated habitat; material: faeces | place: Austria | collected 2013
TGTGGTCAGTTTATCTCCGACTGAATCAGTGCCATGCCCGGCACACTAAAAAAAACACCTGCGATGCAGGTGTTAACGTTTATTGAAACGTTTAGAGATTTCTACGATTGGGATAACTGAGAATGCAAGTAATGCTGCAATCGCGAAATGAGATGGATCAAGAGGCACTAAACTAAATAAATGAGAAAGAGGTGTAAAGATGATGGCTAACTGTAATACAAGACCTAAAGCTGTTGCACCCCATAAATATTTATTGTTGAATACCTGTTTATTAAATACTGAATGATGACTCTTTACGTTAAAAGCATGACATAATTCAGCACCTGACATTGTGATAAATGCCATAGTCATCGCATATTCATGATTACTGAAATACTGACCAATTGAATAAGAAACTAAAGTAAGTAAACCTACCATAACACCCTGCCAGATGACTTTCACCATTAAGCCATTCGCAAAGAAACCTTCATCCTTTTCTCTTGGTTTTCTATCCATAATATCATCTTCAACTGGTTCTAAACCAATCGCAAAGGCTGGTAAAGCATCTGTGATTAGGTTAATCCATAATAAATGAATAGGTAATAGTGGTACACCAAATCCCCAAGAAGGATTTATTAACGCAATAATAGAAGCTAAGAAGATAGCTAATACTTCACCAATATTACTTGATAATAAGAACTGTACATCCTTCTGGATATTATCAAAAATACCACGGCCCTGTTTAATAGACTGAATAATAGTCGCAAAGTTATCATCTGTTAGAATCATAGTAGCAGCATTCTTCGCTACATCTGTACCTGTAATACCCATAGCGCAGCCAATATCTGCAGTCTTTAAGGCTGGTGCATCATTGACACCATCCCCTGTCATAGCGACAATCTTATTCTTTGATTTCCATGCTTTGACGATATTTACTTTATGTTCAGGAGCCACACGTGCATAAACACTATATTTTTCCACATTCTTTTCTAGTTCTTCCTGAGACATCTGAGATAATTCTTCACCAGAAATAACTTCCTGTCCCTCACTCAAAATACCTAAATCCTTCGCAATGGCAGTCGCTGTTGTCTTATGGTCACCAGTGATCATAATAGTACGCACACCTGCATGCTTAGCAACTCTAATGGCTTCTTTTGCTTCTGGACGAGCTGGGTCAATCATACCTACAAACCCAATAAAGTCCATATCATTTTCTATTTCTTCTACTGTAATGTGAGTAGGCATTGTATCATATGTCTTCACTGCCACAGCTAAAACTCTTAATGCATCTTTAGCCATTTCATCATTGGCAGTCATAGCTTGATCACTATCTACATCACGACATCTATTTAAGATCACATCAGGTCCACCTTTAGTAATAGACACATAATGATCTCCATCCTTCACAATAACACTCATCATCTTACGATCAGAATCAAAAGCTAATTCTCCTACACGTGGATGCTTTTCCATGAGTGCTTTCTTTTCAAAGTTCATCTTTTTACTTGCTTCTACTAAAGCAACTTCAGTAGGATCACCTAGTACCTTACCATCATCAATAGAAGCATCAGAACATAGAGTAAATGCATTCAACATATCAATAGTCTTAGAATCTGCTTCTTCTAAATCTTTTACTTCATCACCATCTAAGTAAGTCTTTAAGATAGTCATCTTATTTTGTGTTAATGTACCTGTCTTATCAGAACATACAATAGAAGTACTACCTAATGTTTCTACTGCAGGTAATTTACGAATAATGGCATGCTGTTTAACCATCTTAGTCACGCTGACAGCTAAGACAATAGTAACAGTAGCTGCAAGTCCTTCTGGTACAGCTGCAACAGCTAAGGCAACAGCTGTCTTAAATGATTCTAACCAGCTAATACCGCTCAATGATTCAAGAATAAATACAATCACACAGATTACAATACAAAGCAATCCAATTGTTTTACCAATTTCATTTAATTTAACCTGTAAAGGTGTTAATTCCTTCTCACTCGCATTTAACATGCCAGCAATCTTACCTACTTCATTCTTCATACCAGTAGATGTTACTATTGCTTTACCACGACCATAAGTGACTACTGTAGAAGAGAAGACCATATTTGTCTGGTCCCCAATCACAACATCCTGACTAATAGGATCAGTTGTCTTTTCTACAGGAACAGATTCACCTGTTAAGGCAGATTCATCCACCTTTAAGTTATAAGCTTCAATTAAACGTGCATCACTAGGAATCATATCCCCTGTTTCAAGAATAATAATATCACCAGGCACTAATTCCTTAGAGGCAATAGTCTGTTTCACACCATCTCTTAATACCTTAGATTGTGGTGCAGATAATTCCTGTAATGATTCAAGACTCTTTTCTGCATGACTCTCTAATACAACACCAAGAATCGCATTCATCATAACGACTATTACGATAATAAGAGAATCAATCCAGTCTCCTGGTTCTACAACAATAGATATCACTGCTGCAATAATTAAAATAATAATCATTGCATCCTTGAATTGATCTAGAAAACGTAAAAGAAGAGACCTTTTCTGTGGCTTTTCTAGTTCATTGGTACCATATATGCCTTGTCTCTTCTTTGCTTCAGAAGAAGTCAGTCCCTTTTCAATATTTGTATCTAAAGAGTTTACTACTTCTTCAATTGTTTTTTTATACATTTGAATTCCTCCTTTAATAAAAACAATCGTTTTATTAAAGGTCTCGCTGATCATAAATGACCAAAACAATCCGGTTATGTAAATCATAACGTGTTGACGAACGGTTCTGTAAGAGCTACTCCCCTTTAATTAATTTCATTCTATCAAATTCATATCGCTTGTCAATCATAGAAAGTTATTCCTATAATACCTTGAGGTGAAAATTATGAAAGAGGAAGAACTGAAACTATTAGAAAATGAATTCTGTTTAGGATGTGCTAGAAGCTGTGATCTACTTCATCCAAATTGTGAAAGAGGTCTTGTGAAGATGCAGGAAATATTGGAGGAATATAAAAAGAGAGATGATTAGTCTCTCTTTTAGAATGCAGCTAATAAGCCATATGATAATGAACCAACAATAAGTGTTGCAAGTAAGATACCTAAGAAGATAGCTGTAATAGCCTTCTTAAAGTCCATATCAAGTAATGCAGCCACTAAAGAACCTGTCCATGCACCTGTACCTGGTAATGGAATTCCTACGAATAATAAGAGTCCTAAGAATTCACCATTACTCATATTCTTACTCTTGTTCATAGCACGGTTTTCTAGTTTTTCAATTAATGGTCTAGAGAAGTTAAACTTCTTAAGCCATTTAAATATACGTTTAATAAATAATAAAATAAATGGAATTGGTAAGATATTTCCTAGAATACATAGAGGTACTGCATAACGAATATCTACTTTTAATAATGCTGACGCAATTAATCCTCCACGACATTCAAGAATAGGAACTAAAGATACAATAAATACTGCAAGTTTAGATGAAATGTATTTACCTAATGTTCCTGCAAACCATAATGCGATTGATTCCATATATGTCCTCCTTGATTAACATGATTAATCATACATAAAGGTTATTATAAAGTCAATTTTTTCTTCCATATATCGACTAAATCACTTAATCTGTAACGGGCATTGGCAGGAGAAGAGGAAGGTAGAAGTATAGCCTTTATTCCTGTTTCTTTTTCCTGGTACTTCTTATAAAGTTTCAAAGATGTTCCACCATTACAATATATCCTCTTGATATTTGTGCCTTGTATTAAAGTTTTAATATCATTGGGTACAACATCCTTAATAGAGGCATCACTGCTTCCTGTAATAGTACATGAATGAATAATATCCCATATCGCAATATGGTGTTCCAATAACATCTTTTTCTTATCTTCTATTGTTTCATAGTCTGTTTGTGTGATTGTACCAATAATCTTCCAAAATCTATTTTGAGGATGACCATAATAGAAAGAAATTTCCCTTGATTTCACTGAAGGGAAACTTCCTAATATTAATACTTCACATTGTTCATCTATGATTGGTTCTAATGGATGTTCAATCATACTTTTCTCTTTCCGTTCACAAATCCTGTACATGAACTTAAAAATGAGCGTGGTAGGAATCTTGTCGCAATATTTAATAAGTATCCTGATATACCAGTGAACTGAACTAAACGATTATCAAATAAACCTTGTATACCTATTTCCGCAACAGCCTCTGCAGACTGTGGTTTAAATAATTTAAACATTGGAGACTGACCTAAGTTGGCTACATCCATAAATCCTGTCTTGGTAGGACCAGGACATAAACATGATACTTCTACATTATAGTCTTTCAGTTCATAGGCAATAGATTCACTAAAAGATAATACAAAAGCTTTCGTTGCATAATAAGTAGACATATAAGGTCCGGCACAAAGTCCGGCAATAGAAGCCACATTCAATATACGGCCTTTCTTTCTACGTTTCATTGCCTGACCAAATACATAAGTCATCTGCATTAAAGCCACTATATTCAATAAAACCATCTTCTTCTGTTTTTCCCATGATGAATCATGAAAAGCACCATGATCTCCAAAGCCTGCATTATTGACTAGAATATCAATATTTATATCATCAAGTACTAAATCATTATATAGATCTACGGCAGCATCTTCTCCTGTAAGATCCATCGCAATCACTTTGATTTGTACATTATATTCAGATAATTCTGCTTTCACTGCTTCTAATTTTTCTCTATGACGTGCTACAAGTACAAGATCATATCCTTTTCTCGCAAATACACGTGCACATGCTTTCCCTATTCCATTAGAAGCACCTGTAATTAATACTGTCTGTGACATCTTTTTCACCCCTTTCTACCATCATACTTTATCTTGACATTTTGTCAAATAAGCTATCTTTACTTATACTCTCCATACCTAACATGACTTCATCAATATAATTATCAATATAAATCAAATGAGGCATATCGCTCATCTTGAATACCTTTAATAGTTCTTCTTCTACATAATGTTCATCAATACTTTGAGCACATATTACAATAGCTTCAGGATTCAACATTCCAATAATATTCTGTAGTTCTAAAACAAGTCTTTTACTTCTACCTTTCATAGATTTTCTATTCTTATAATCTTCATGATTTGTGAAAGGCATGAAACAGTTTTGTCCGGCAATAGAACTCTTTCCTTCTACAAGATGTCCATGTACCACTATTCCTAAACGTGAATTGACTTTTGAATCTAATAAGACTATAGAATCATACTGCATGTGCTTAATATAAGCGCCTATAGCTCCCATATATACATCATTCTTTACAAATACTCGTTGTTTATAACGATTCTTTATATCTATATCACAATCAGGTAAAGAGAGGCATATTGTATGCACCTGTGCATTCAACATCTCTTCAATAAAAGAACATAATACTTCACAATCTAGTTTAGATACATCTCTTCTTTTTTCTTCCATCATCTCACTATAGAGATTATAAAGACGTCCTATAACTGTTATTGTCTTATCATGTTTATAAGCATATATACATAATGTTTGTGAAAACTCTCCATTGACCTGATATCCCATACTAGGTCTTCCACCAGTAGATTCTCTATATCCTTCTTTAATCACAAGATTACTTTTCAACATCTCTTCTAAAAGACTATCAATCGTAGATAAAGATAAACCTGTATAGAATACTAATTCATTCTTTGTACACCCTCCTTGTTTTACTAACGACTGAATAATCTTAATAACATTCTTTTTTCTAACACCCCTTATTTCATCCATACTCTGCCCTCCAGTAAACGCTTACCTTATTAATAAAATAGAAAGAGAATCCTTAACGATTCTCCTTAATTCTAATCTTTCTTTTAATAAAAGAAATTAATGTGATAAAACCAAATAAAATAGCTGTGAATACAACTAATGCAATCACATAAGAAAAAGATGACTTCTCTTCTTTTTGAACCTTCTTAGTCTTTTTCTTAGTCTTAGTCTTTTTTACAGGTTCTTCCTGTTTTGGTGTTTCTGTAGTAGTGTCTTCATTTTTCTTTACTTCTACTCGTATTGATACTTTACGTGTAGACTGATATAACTTACCATAAACTGTATATTTACCTGCTTCATTAAAAATCTGATTATCCCAGATAATCTTGACCTTTTTACTTGTCTTATTAGAATAACTAACAGTCGCATATTGTGGTAATTGTGCTTCTACTCCTGTAGTTGTATAAACAACTGCAGGAACACTCACACTTGTAACAGATGCATACTTTACATGAACTGTCTGTGTAATAGTCTGATCATAAATATGACCATTTAAAGAAAATGTATGTACATACTTTAAAGCATTATTATCATAATTATCCCAGCGTATGATTTCATTTGATTGATCTCCATTAGACCATGTTACAGAAGCAGTGGCAGGTAAAGAGAGTGCTTCTCCTATAGTCACTGTTTTATTAGCTAAATCATCGATATGTGTTATTTTAGCTGCTTCTACATTCACTATACAACTAGTGGTTATCTGTAAGTCTGCAATAGAGCCTGTAACAGTAAATTGACTCGCATTTCTTGTCTTATATAAGCTTTCATCAAATGTATTCCAATCAATATTATATTCCTTCTCACTACCATCATAGAAGGTTACCTTCGCCTTTAATGGGAGTGATGGTGCTTCTCCAGAAGCAGTTGTCACTTCACCATCATAGCTGACATTGACTACATGATTATCTGCATAAACTGGGCTTATAAAAAACAAAGACATCAATAAAACTATGAATATCTTTCTCATTTATTTCACCTCTTATATCTATCTTATGCTTAATTCAACTAATAGTAAAGATGAATACTACGAATTAACCTAATGCGACATCTAGAACCATCATCAAAGTAAATCCTACTGAGAATAATAATACACCTAGATGTGAATGTTCTCCCTGACTCATTTCAGGAATTAATTCTTCTACTACAACATACATCATAGCACCTGCCGCAAAACTAAGTAGATAAGGCATCACTGAGATAATATAACTTGATAATAAGACTGTAATAAAACCTCCGATAGGTTCTACAATACCTGACAATGTGCCATACATAAAAGACTTCAATCGAGACACTCCTGTACTTCTTAAAGGCATGGATACAATTGCGCCTTCAGGAAAGTTCTGTATTGCGATACCTATTGATAAAGCAAGTGCTCCCATAGCAGTTATTCCTTCATTACCTGATAAATAGGATGCATAAACAACACCTACTGCCATTCCTTCAGGAATGTTGTGAATAGTGACTGCAAGTACTAACTTGATTGTTTGAGACAAGTGACTACGTGGTCCTTCCTGACTATGATCTAAATGCATATGAGGAATCAAATGATCAAGTAATAATAAAAATAGTATACCTAACCAAAATCCTATAAGTGCAGGAATAAAGGTAGAAGATTGATCAAGTGATGGAATAATTAAACTCCAGATAGAGGCAGCCACCATTACACCTGCCGCAAATCCAGTGAGTGCTTTTTGTATATTTAAACTTAATTCTTTTTTCATAAAGAACACACAGGCTGCTCCTAGTGTTGTTCCTATAAAAGGTATAATTAAAACCATATGAACACCTCCCTTACTCATACTACATAAATCAATTAGTTAATTCAAACTATGTGATAAAGAAAAAAGATAAGCATGGGGAACACTTATCTTCTTTCTTATATTTACACTTGTACTTTGTAGTCTAACGAAGGGAAGGGATTGCTTGACTACAGTTTATATAATACTTAATGAATGTGTTAAGATTATAATTCGATTATGTCAAATTGTGTGAATCCTTGTTCCCAAACAAATACATATCATCTATAGGAATAATATTTCTCATATATTGTGTGAGATCTATTTCTTTAAGAATGACTTCTCCTACAATAGATACATTATAGTTGTATTCATTTCCGTCTTCATCAATTAACTGAATACGCCACCAATCACGATTTGTAGAGGATGGATGATTAGATGTTTCAAGAAAGAATTCTTTTAATAGTTCTAAGAGTGTTTCAGCTTTTTCTTGTCCTATATTCACTCTTTTACGTCTAATAATTCTTCTAGAATTGAATCCATCTCCGTAATTGTATCCAGTAAACCAGATGTGTCCATCACGCATAATGGTTAAACGCTGACTGACTTCTACACAAGCATCCGGTTTTACTCCACGTCCTTTCGCATCTGAATAAAGTATGATTTTAGATAATCTCATGATGAACACCTCCTTCAATACATTTATTATAATTAATCACAATAAATGTATCAAACATTACAACTATTTTGAGAAAAATAATTATATGAAGAGTAATCCAATAGTATGTACGATAAAGGAACAGATCCAGGCAATAACACACTGAAATACTACAATCTTTATAGCCCAGGCAGCACCTAGTTCTCTTTTAATAGAGGCAATAGCTGCCACACAAGGTGTATATAATAAACAGAATATTAAGAGTGATAATGCACCTAGAGGTGTAAGTATTGTCATTAAAGATTCTGTTCCTTTAAATAATACTGAAAGTGTAGAAACAACACTTTCTTTTGCCATAAATCCAGCAATGAGTGATGTAGAGATTCTCCAATCACCAAAACCTAAAGGTTTGAAGATTGGCGCAATAAATCCTGCTACCATTGCTAGAATACTATCCTGTGAATTAGAAACTAAATCTAATCTTAAGTTAAAGCTCTGTAAGAACCAAATGACAATAGAAGCGATAAAGATAATACCAAAGGCTCTTTGTAAGAAATCCTTGGCTTTTTCCCATAATAACTGGAAAGTAGTTTTTGCGCTAGGCATACGGTAATTAGGAAGTTCCATCACAAATGGAACAGCTTCACCCTTGAATAAGAAACGCTTAGAAATAAGAGCTGTAATAATACCCATCACAATGCCAAAGATATATAAGCCTACCATGACAAGTCCAGCTTGTTTTGGGAAGAATGCAGCTGCAAAGAATGCATAGATTGGAAGCTTTGCAGTACAGCTCATAAATGGTGTCAACATGATTGTCATCTTACGGTCACGTTCTGAAGGAAGTGTACGGCTGGCCATAACACTTGGCACAGAGCATCCAAATCCAATCAACATTGGCACAATACTTCTTCCTGATAAACCAATCTTTCTGAGTAGTTTATCACTTACAAAAGCGACACGCGCCATATATCCTGTATCTTCTAATAATGATAAGAAGAAGAATAAAATAACGATAATAGGTAAGAAACTAATAATAGAACCAACACCCTGGAATACACCATCAATGACTAATGAATGTAGTACTGGGTTAATATTCCAAGCAGTAAGTCCTTTGTCTACAACTTTAGTCAAAGCATCAACACCTATTTCCATAAGTGACTGTCCCCAGGCACCAAATACATTAAATGTTAAAAAGAATACGAGTCCCATAATAATGATAAAAGCTGGAACACCTGTATACTTACCTGTTAAGACTTCATCAATCTTACGGCTTCTTTCTCTTTCTTTACTTTCATGTGGTTTAACCACTGTTTCTTTAACTAATTTATTAATAAAGGTAAAACGCATATCCGCAATAGCGGCAGTACGGTCTAATCCTCTTTCTTCTTCCATCTGTGAAATGATATGTTCAATCATTTCTTTTTCATTTGTATCAAGGTCTAGAGCTGCTTCTACTCTTGCATCACCTTCTACTAGTTTATTAGCCGCAAAACGTAATGGAATACCTGCTCTTTGCGCATGGTCTTCAATTAGATGCATGATGGCATGTAAGCATCTATGTACTGCACCGCCTTCATCATTTTCATCACAAAAGTCCTGTCTTAAAGGTGCTTCTTGATATTTTGCTACATGGATGGCATGATTCACTAATTCATCAATACCTTCATTCTTAGCAGCAGAAATAGGGACAACTGGGATACCCAATAGTTCTTCCATCTTATTTAGATGAACATAACCACCATTACCTCTTACTTCATCCATCATATTCAGTGCTAGAACCATTGGTACATCAAGTTCCATTAACTGCATAGTGAGATATAGGTTTCTTTCGATGTTTGTTGCATCTACGATGTTGATGATTCCTTTAGGTTTTTCATCTAAGATATACTGTCTAGATACTAATTCTTCACTTGTATAAGGAGATAAAGAATAAATACCTGGTAAATCAGTTACAAGTGTTTCTGGATGTCCTTTAATAGACCCGCTCTTTCTATCAACAGTGACACCAGGGAAGTTCCCTACATGTTGATTAGAACCTGTTAATTGATTAAATAATGTAGTTTTACCACAGTTCTGGTTACCTGCTAATGCAAAGGTAATCTGTGTTCCTTCTGATAAAGGATTTTCAGTCTCTTTATCATGATATTTACCACCTTCACCGAGTCCTGGATGAATATGGTGTTGAATAGGTGGAATAGGTGTATGATCTTCCACACCTTTAGAAGTCATATCTATTCCAATCTTTTTTGCATCATCTAAACGTAATGTTAGCTCATAGCCATGAATACGTAATTCCATTGGATCACCCATTGGGGCGAATTTTTCCAATGTTACAACAGAACCTGGTATTAAACCCATATCTAGGAAATGTTGTCTTAATGACCCAGAGCCTCCTACATAAGTCACTGTAGCACTTTCCCCAATCTTTAACTCATCTAGAGTCATAAAAAACCCCTCCTTCATATTCTCTCAACAAGTATAGCACAAAAAAGCTTCCTTAAGTGGAAGCCTTTAAGTATTTTGTAGGTATAATCTTTGTAAGATAGATATTGTTTTCTGAGAGATAGAACTTGTATCCATCTTCATACATCTGTTTAGTATCAATAGTAAAGACATATGGTTTCCCGTGTCTTGAACCAACCTTCGTTGCGGTTTCTTTGTCTTGAGAAAGATGAACATAAAGACGTGTCTGACTTAATATACCTTCTTCTAAAATAGAAGGTACAAAACGAGTCGCTGTACCATGATAAAGAATATCAGGTGGCTGTACTTCTTTTAAATCTACATTCACAGGAATAGAATGTCCCTGATTCGCACGTATTCTTGTATGATCTTCATTATATGAATAGCGCTGTTTCTCATCTTCTCTCACAATCATATCTAAGTCTTCTATTGTGATGTTTAATGCTTCTAATATCTTTTGCACATCACCATAAGCATGTTCATCAAGTTTAATACCTATACTTTCTGGATGATGTCTCAAAATATAACTTAAACGTCTGCTTTTTCGCTCCATAATGATTTCTCTAATACTTTTCCAAGAGCCTCAAATAATTCCTGTTCCTTGTCGCCAAAACGACCTAAACTATTAGAATCAACATCCAATACCGCAATCACTTTACCTTCTTCATCATGTAAAGGGACTACAATTTCAGACTTTGCTTCTGCATCACAGGCAATATAGCCTGGGAATGTCGTCACATCTTCAATAAGAATTGTCTGATCTCCCTGTACACATACACCGCAAGCCCCTTTACCTACTTTAATATGTGTACATGCTACTTTACCCTGGAAAGGACCTAAGACAAGTTCCCCTGCTCTCATCATATAAAAACCTACCCAGCTTAAATCATCAATCGCATCCATGAGTAACGCACTTGCATTAGACAAGTTAGTCACAAACCATTCATTTGATGAAATAAGTTCTTCTAATTGTTTTATTAATAACTCCATTATTATTCCCCCTGTGTATATTCCTCATAAGATACAATCGCATTGATTGGTTTTCTCTTATCATGCATTGGTCCAGGTACACAATCCTCTCTTGGATAACCAATAGGTAAGATCATCACTGGTACATAATTTTCAGGAATATTAAACTGTTTGATTAACTCCTTATAATCAAAAGAACCTACATAAGTAGACCCTAATCCTAAATCAAAGAGTTTAAGCATCATATATGTAGCCACAATAGACACATCTACTTCACCACATTCTCTATTATGCATATCCTTCCATGATACAGTCTTGTCATAGCATAAAATCATTGCGAGAGGCGCATGGAAATGATATCTAGTACATTCCTTTAGTTTTGCAAGATTGTCTGGATCTTCTACTACAAGAATTCTTTGTGGCTGATAGTTTACAGCTGTAGGTGCTATTCTTGCAGCTTCTAATATTTTATCTATTTTTTCTTTTTCAACCTTCTGTTCAGAAAACTTCCTAACAGAATATCTTTCTTCTAATAACTGATCAAATTCCATAAAATTGACCTCCTTAGAACTATTATATAAGAAATACTCTTCTAGATAAATAAAAAGCGGTCAATTGACCGCCTCAATTCATTATTCTGCAGGTTTTACAGATACACCAAATTTCTTTTCAATCCATTTCTTAGTGCTATCGCTCTTTAAGATTTCAACAAGTTTCTTAATTGCTTTATTGTCTTTATTTGATTCTTTTACAGCGATGACATTCTGGTAAGTCTTTGCAGCTTCAGAACTTGAATCTTCAGAAGTGATGATCTTATCAGTCACTTTTGCATCTAATGCATAGTTACCATTAACAATACCAAAATCAACATCAGGTAATTTAGAAGCCACCTGTGCAGCATCTACTTCTACTAATTCTACTTTTTTGTTGTAAGAAGTGACATCCTTCTTAGTTGCGTTTACACCAGCATTCTTATCTAATGTAATAACACCATTGTCTGCAAGTAATAATAAAGCTCTTGCTTCATTAGTTGCATCGTTAGGAATTGCGATCTTAGCACCATCTTTAATATCAGATACTGCTTTATATTTAGTTGAATATAATCCTAAAGGTTCAAAGTGGATAGCTCCTACTGATACTAAATATCCATCATCACCCTTCTTATAACCTTTATCTTTGTTGTAAGAAGTTAAGTATGGCTGATGCTGGAAATAGTTTGCATCTAATGAACCATCTGAAGTAGATGGGTTGATGTTAGGATAATCTGAGAATTCCTTAATCTTTAATGTATATCCTGCTTTTTCAAATTCTGGCTGGATATGCTTTAAGATAATAGCATGAGGTGAAGTTGTTGCACCGACTGTAATAGTTTTAGAATCTGACTTACTTCCACATCCTGCTAATGAGAAAGCTAAAAGACCTGCTGTAAATACTTTTAAAATGTTTTTGTTCATAATATTTTCCTCCAATGTATTAATTAATGTGTTGTTTTTTCTACGAGTTTGTCACCAATTGCCTGAACAATTGAAATTAAAATAAGAATTAAGATAATAACGACGAATGTGATATCTCCCATTGATCTCTGTAGACCATATCTGATCGCCATATCACCAAGTCCGCCTGCGCCAACAGAACCAACAATCGCAATCTGTCCAACTAACGCAATAAATGAAATTGTAAGACCTCTGATCATCCCTGGAATGTTTTCTCTTAGATAAACATCAAAGATGATTTCTTTTGTACTGAGTCCCATCGCAATACTTGCTTCAATGATCCCTGGATCAATTTCCATAATGGCTGATTCCATCTGTCTTGCGACAAATGGTGCTGTTCCTATAACTAGAGGAACAAGTGCACCTTCGATACCAATAGTTGTACCAAATAAGGCACGAGAGAGTACAGCTACAGTAGGAATTAAGATAATAAATGGAATAGATCTAAATAAGTTAATAATCTTATCTAAGATCCAGAAAACTGGTTGATTTTCTTTTAAACCATCTTTTCTAGTGACTACTACAATAACTGCTAATAAGATTCCAATAACCACTGAGATTAAACCACTGATTACCAACATTAATAATGTATCAATAATAGCTTGTGGGAAATCTGAAGCAAACTCTATAACGTTTGGAAATAGCTTAGTTACCACGTTTAATCACCTCCACTTTAACCCCCTGTTGTTTTGTGAATTCTAATGCTTTCTTGATATCTGCATCTTCGCCAGTAAAGATTGTAATAAGTGTACCAATTGGCTGTCCCTGGATAATTTCTACATTTCCAAAGATAATAGAACAATCAACACCGTAATCTCTTGATAATACTGAAATTAATGCGACATCTGTATTAGAACTCTGATACTGTAATTTCACCATCTGCTGGTTTTCATTTAACTGTGTAATACGATGATTGTCTTTGATCAATTCATCAATCTTATTAAGATTGTTTGTAGTAGCGATAAAGTTCTTAGTAATCTGATGCTGTGGATTAGAGAAGATATCAACAATACTGCCCTGTTCTACCACACGGCCATCTTCCATGACTGCTACCTTCTCACACACTTCCTTCACTACAGCCATTTCATGAGTAATTAAAATAACTGTTAAGCCAAGTTCTTTATTTACTTTCTTAATAAGCTGAAGAATACTTTGTGTTGTCTGAGGGTCTAAAGCACTTGTAGCTTCATCACATAAAAGTACTTTAGGATTGTTGGCAAGCGCTCTTGCGATTGCAACTCTTTGTTTCTGTCCTCCAGATAACTGACTTGGATAAGAATCTTTTCTTTCTACCAAATCGATAAGTTCGAGTAATTCTAAGACTCTCTTTTGAATCTTATCTTTACTCCAGCCTAGATGTTTTAATGGAAAAGCGATATTGTCGTAAATAGTACGACTGTTATAAAGATTAAAGTGCTGGAAGATCATTCCAATCTTTTCTCTTTCTTTTCTTAAATCTGCATCGGATAGTTTTAATAAATCTTTATCCCCAAATATAACAGCACCGCTATCAGGTTTTTCTAATAGGTTGATACATCTTACTAATGTAGATTTACCAGCCCCTGAGAAACCAATAATACCGTAGATTTCCCCTTCTTCAATATTCAGACTGACATCCTTGACAGCATGGACATCGCCATCTTTAGTCTTAAAAGTCTTTGTAACATGTTCTAAGTGGATCATGTTCTCTCTCCTTCCCTTAAATAAAAAACGTTCTCATCCATATAATAGGACGAGAACGTATCGTTTCGTGTTACCACCTAAATTCATTATTAAGTCATCTTAATAACCTCTTCGAGTACATGCATACTCTATCGCTGTAACGGGCGCTCCCGTCATGACTTACATTTCAGCCATGCAACTCCAAGACCATCTTCCTATAACTTCCCTTTATTCCTTCTCAGCTAGCGGAACTCTCTGTATAAGTTTCATCACAGTACTCTTCTTTTCACTGTCTTTTCTTGATGTGGTTTCATCTTAGCACCACAAATTTAGTGCGTCAACACAAAACACGATAATATCTACTATTTTAGTAGGATTATAGTTTCATGAAATAGGGTACCATAGTTTTAAACTATATCAGTGTGTAAAAAAAGGATCTGTATTTCTACAGACCCTTATCTATAGTATCATGAATAATATCAGCATGATCAAAGGCAAGATCATTCATACCTATATTGATATCACCACATCTTAAATGTGTTTCATCGACAATAGTGAACCATTTTGCTTCTTTGGCATCATCACCAGCTTCTGGATGAATACTCTTCTTATCTACATCTGCATAAAATGCAGTAGATACAACCCATCCACGAGGATCTCTTCCCGGCTGACTATAAACACCTACAAGCTTCATAGACACACCTTCTATACCTGTCTCTTCTTTAAGTTCTCTTGAAGCCGTCTTTTCAATCGGTTCATTCTTATTAGCGAAGCCACCAGGTAGTGCCCATTGACCTATATAAGGATGTCCACCACGTTTAACCAATAGAATCTCTGTCACATCAGAATGAGCAAAGATACAAATATCAGCTGTCAGTGAAGGTTTAGGATATTTATCAGGATTATAGCTTTTTAAAAATTCTTCTTCTGTAAGGCCGTTCTTATCTCTACACATTAGAAATCAACTTCTGTATCGTAGTAGCAAGCCTTTAATAAGTTTTCCATTTCTTCCTGAGTTGGAATACGTGGGTTAGAACCTGTACATGCATCAGCAATAGCGTTCTTAGCGATTTCTGGTAATCTTTCTAAGAATACATCTTCAGGTACAAATCCAACTTCAGCTGGTAAACCATCAGCACCATAGTGGTTGATACTATGTGGGATATTTAATGCATCATTCATACCTCTTAAGTATTTAATTAATAATGCAACCTTTTCATCATCATTTTCTCCACCTAAGTGCATGTAATCAGCAATTACACCATAACGTTTCTTAGCTGTTTCATCTTTAGCGTTATAAGCAATAACCTTTGGTAAGTACATAGCATTAGCTGCACCATGGATAATATGTCCACCCTGGTCTACGAAAGCAGCACCAGTCTTATGAGCCATTGAATGTACAATACCTAATAATGCGTTAGAGAATGCCATACCTGCTAAGCACTGTGCATCATGCATATCATCTCTGCAGCTCATATCACCACTATATGATTTAACTAAGTTAGCCTGGATCATTTCAATTGCATGAATAGCAAGTGGATCAGTGTAGTTACAGTTTGCAGTAGATACATATGCTTCAATTGCATGAGTCATAGCATCCATACCTGTATGAGCAACTAATTTAACTGGCATAGTTTCAGCTAAGTCAGGATCTACGATAGCAACATCTGGAGTGATTTCAAAGTCAGCGATTGGATATTTAATACCTTTATCATAATCAGTAATGATTGAGAAAGCTGTAACTTCAGTTGCAGTACCACTTGTAGATGGGATTGCACAGAAATGAGCTTTCTTTCTTAACTTTGGAATACCAAATACTTTACACATTTCTTCGAATGTGATTTCTGGATATTCATACTTAATCCACATAGCTTTTGCAGCATCGATAGGTGAACCTCCACCCATAGCTACGATCCAGTCAGGCTTGAATTCTTCCATAACTGCAGCACCTTTCATAACTGTAGTTACTGATGGATCTGGTTCGATACCTTCATATAATTTAACTTCCATACCAGCTTCTTCAAGATATTTAACAGCTCTATCTAGGAAGCCATTTCTCTTCATACTTCCGCCACCTACACAGACAATAGCTTTCTTACCTTCTAAGTTCTTAAGGTTTTCTAAGGCACCTTTGCCATGATATAAATCTCTTGGTAATGTAAATCTCATATTATATTTTCCTCCTATACAATACCTTTGATGACTAACTTTTCATCTAGTGAAAATTTTATCATAAACGCTTACATTAGTCAATGTTACAAAGGTGCTTACAGTTTAAAAAATACAATACATATCTTCACTTTTTGTGATATTTAAGCCATTTTTTAGACTTTAAAAAAATTCGCTAAGTTTATGAAAAATGTTGCTACTAGATCATTAAATTTAACTTAACGCC
>OLOZ01001373.1_pt1 | contig 16966 bp, 14 predicted proteins | sample 1673021 | NCBI WGS metagenome assembly OLOZ01 (sample SAMEA3136747, study PRJEB25190) | human gut metagenome | biome: human gut; feature: human-associated habitat; material: faeces | place: Austria | collected 2013
CCCCCTTTCCCTACCTGTATAAGGGGCGGTAGCCTTGATATTGTATCATGATTATGATTTTTTGTGTATTAAAAAAATAAAATATTAAAATACGGGTTTTTCTCCCACTTGACAGCCAGGGATCATGTCAGGGTGCGTGTAACCAACCTCATCTTCTTTGTAAATCGCACATCGTGCTTCAAATTCTGTCCCACATAAGCCGCATTTTAATTTTCTTTTTATTATTAGTCCTGGAGGAGACATCAAAGAGACAATAGGTGATTCTCCTTTATGTTCTTCCGTGTGTTTGTCTAAAATTGCTTGTTCTTGATCGGTTAATTCAACTTGCCAGTATAAATGCTCTTCGCCGCAGCCAGGGCATGTTGGATTGATTTTATACAATCTTCCCATTTTTTTTACCCTCCTATATATTTTATTCTTATATTTTATTATAGCATATAAATGATACCTGTTATAAAGCTAATGGATCAGAAATAATATTATAATAATCGCATCCCATTTCCGGGATTTATATCCCAAATACGGGAATTAGGCATATCCCACTTTAGGGAATTGCATCCCGTTTCTGGGAAAAGTATATATCCCGTTTTAGGGAATTATATCCTGGAAATGAGATATATAAGCCTTCAGGTTTATTGCAAGATACGCATTTTGTACACACAAAATACTACCTTGTTAGGGGGATATTCCCCTAATACCCCTTTAATCACGCATAGAGCAAGTTTCGCAATGTCTGCCAAAAACTCCTACGAAATTTTTTTGCCTTGCAACTTGATGGGGATTTCGTTTCCCCCATGACCTCGATCATAATTAAAAATAGGTGTATTGGTTTTCATTTATATGTTCACAGCCTGCAGATAGGTGTATTAGCAATCCTTTTTCTTTCCCTTTCTATAGATTTTATGTTAAAATTTTTATAAGATATAATTCATTTTAATTATTGATATTATTGAAGTTGTTGGAGGTAAGATAAATGACAAGTGCGGAGCAGCGAGAGGCGGCCAGACAATTTATTAATAGATGGCGTGGACATGGTAATGAGACACAGGATTGCCATTCTTATTGGATACAGCTATTATCTAATATATTGGGTATGAAGGATGTAACGGAACGAATTAATTTTGAAAAATCTGTGGTAATAGATGGTCATTCAAAGAGAATTGATGTATATATACCAGAAACAAGAGTTATTATAGAACAGAAAAGTTTTGGTATATCTTTGGACCAAAAGATTTTAAATTCTGATGGTGTTAGTCTTACCCCTTTTGAGCAGGCTGATCGTTATAACAGTAAGCTTATATTTGATGAGAGGGCTCGATGGATCGTTACTTGTAATTTTTCTGAAATCTGGATTTATGACATGAATGAGAAGCAGCCAGAGCCTACAAAGATTATGCTTGAGGAATTGCAGACAAAATATCCTTTATTAGATTTTCTTATAGAAAAAGAAATTCAGAAGATTTCTCATGAAACTGAAGTATCTATTAAAGCTGGTGATATTGTTGGTTTGCTTTATAATGCTTTCTTGAAGCAATATAAGATTCCTGAAGAAAAAAAGAATGAGACAGCAGTAGAAAAAGAAAAAAGAGAACATAAGCTAAAGAGTTTAAATGCTTTATGTGTTCGTTTGGTATTTTGTTTATATGCCGAAGATGCCGGTATTTTTGGTGAAAAACGAAATATGTTTCATGATTATCTGGCACGATATGAAGCACGAGATTGTCGTAGAGCTTTGATAGAATTATTTAAAGTGTTAGATACTGAAGATGATGACAGAGAAGATTATCTTGAGGAAGATTTAGCTCAATTCCCTTATGTTAATGGTGGTTTGTTCGCTGATGAAACTATTGAAATTCCTCAGTTTACAGAGGAAATCCGGGAATTATTATTGGTAAAGGCATCTGAAGAATTTAACTGGCGTGATATTTCTCCAACTATTTTTGGTGCTGTTTTCGAAAGTACCTTAAATCCTAAGATAAGACGTTCTGGCGGTATGCATTATACCTCGATTGAAAATATACATAAGGTAATTGATCCATTATTTTTAGATGATCTGGAAGAAGAATTTGAGACGATACAAGCTTATAAAACTTTAAACGTTAAAAGAAAAAGACTTATGGATTTTCAGGAGAAACTCGCTCATTTAAAATTTTTAGATCCAGCCTGTGGATCTGGTAATTTTCTTACAGAAACTTATTTGTCTTTACGAAGGCTAGAAAATAAAGTATTACGGGTATTATATGGAGAAGGACAGGGTGTTTTAGGAATCGCTGCGTCAGATATTATTAAAGTTTCAATCCAACAGTTTTATGGAATAGAAATCAATGATTTTGCTGTAACTGTAGCTAAAACGGCTTTATGGATAGCCGAATCACAAATGTTGGACGAAACTAAAAATATTATATATGGTCTTAATGCTGATTTTCTTCCTTTGAAGACTTATGTGAATATTACAGAAGGTAATGCTTTAAGAGTTGACTGGAACGATGTAGTGCCTGCAAACGAACTCAACTATATTATGGGAAACCCTCCTTTTGTAGGGCAAGCGATAAGAAGTACTGAGCAGTCTGAAGATATGGTTGAAATTTTTGGAAAAGGAAATTCTGAAACAAAATTAGATTATGTTATATGTTGGTATCGTAAAGCTCTTACTATAATGAAAATTAATGAAAAAATAATAAGTGCATTTGTTTCTACTAATTCAATTTGTCAGGGTGAAAGTGTTCCTACTTTTTGGAAAAATATGATTTCAGAAGGCGTTGAAATTCAATTTGCTTATACAAGTTTTCCTTGGACAAGCGAATCTAACAGTACGGCAGGAGTTTATTGTGTTATAGTTGGTTTTTCTGCAGTTAAAATAGATTGTATGAAACGTCTATATTTTAGAGATAACGTTCAGTATGTAAAATATATAAATGCTTATTTAATTGCTGCTCCTGATATATGGATTATGAGTAGGACGAATAATAGGCCTAAAGGTTTTCCTAAAATTGAAAAAGGTAGCGAACCTACAGATGGTGGAGAATTATTTTTAAAACCTGAACAGGCTGAAATTTTAATTTCTAAATATCCAGAATTGAAAAAGTATGTTAGAAAATTTATTGGCGGTAACGAGGTTGTTAGTAATAAATGTGGTGAATATAGTAGGTATTGTTTATGGTTTGAAAATGCTAATCCTTCAGATTATGTTAAAAACCAAGATATAATTAAAAGATTAAAAAGGATTAGTGCATTACGAATGAATAGTTCGGCAAGCCGTATTAGAAAAAAAGCAAATGAACCTTATCTATTTTGTCAGATACGACAGCCCCAAAATGATTATATTATTATTCCAAGGCACTCTACAAGTTCTCGTCGTTATATTCCAATAGCTTATGAGAAAAAAGAGGTTATATGTGGTGATTCTGCTTATATAATTGCTAGTGATTCGCTATTTTTATTTGGTGTGTTAAATTCAAATGTTCACAATGCGTGGATGCGTGTAATATGCGGAAGATTGGGAATGGCTTATAGATATAGTCCATCAATTTATAATAACTTTCCTTGGCCAAATCCTACAGAAAATCAAAAGAATAAAGTAGAGAAAACAGCACAAAGTATTCTTGATGCTAGAGCATTATATCCTAATAGTAGCCTTGCAGATTTGTATAATCCTTTAACAATGCCAGCTGAACTTCTTAATTCTCATGCAGCAAATAATAAAGCTGTAATGGAGGCTTATGGATTTAGTCTTAAAATGAGTGAAGAAGATTGTGTGGCGGAACTTATGAAATTGTATCAAAAAATGATACTGAAAGAAAAAATGAAGAAATCTGATAAAAAGTCTAAGAAAAAACAATAGATTGAATTAAATGATATAGTAAAAGAAGGTCTGGCAGCAGCTAGACCTTCTTTTTATTGGATTATGCACTTATTTATAATTTGTTTCGCTACTAAGAGTTCTTCCTGATCGAAATTTTTTATTATTTCTTCAATAAGATTTCTTCTTTTTTTCTTATCTAATCCTGAAGTCAGATGGGTCCAAATATAGTTAGTTTGAGATATAGCCGGTTTAAAAGATCGGGCGTATACTTTCTCCATTTTTTTAAATCCATCAACTACTATTAAATTTTTTTTCAAAAGTGAATTAATCAGTATATGAAGCGATTTGTCCTTCCAAGTTCTATTTGTAGACGCTTTTAAAATTTCTGAAGCTGTTAAAGCAGTTTCACTTTGCCACAGCACATTCATCATTTCCAATTCTTTTTTAGTTAATGTACCTATTTCTTTTGTTTCTTTTATATTATCTAGGTTATTCATTTGTTCCTCTTACTTATTTTTTATTTTAATAAATATTGTTATAATTTATAATATAAAATATTTTATCATTAGTTGTTGTTGAAGTAAAGTATAAAAGGTCATGAGAGGAATAAGTTGTGTGTATAAATAGCACAGCTATATCTATGTATTAAAAGGCACACATATAGCTGTGTAGTTTTTTCACTGATATATGCGTGTAATTAAATATTTTTAGATATGACGTTAGATGTTAATATGCTGTTGTTTACTCTGGCAGGCAATAGTTTAATGGAAGTGGATTCTTTTCTAGTATTGCTCGCCATAGTAAGATGGAATCAGATTCTTTTATTTATTCGTTTTATTTAATCTAGTTCTTTTATTTGTTGCTCCAATCTATCACTCTATATTTGTAGATTAGTTAAAGATGTTTGGAGGATATATGTGTCTGGCTGCTTGATTATCTGCAGGTATATGTAGTAGATAGTAGATTGAGTAGAAAAAGAAATTTTTTCAAATCCTGCACATTATCTGTGTAAATATTCAGATAAGGAGGCGCCAATGGCACTAAGTCTCAGGTACAATACGATAGAGTATATGATTGTCCTACAAGGATAGGGCAACGCCTGAGCAAGTAGCTTGTCAATCTAGCTGGTGACCTCCTTGTTGTGTCCGGTAGATAATTACTAAGTATTATTAAGTATTACTATCAAAAACAAGGTAGATATGGGAACGCTGCGCCGATGTCTTTTAAAAATAAAAAATAGATATGCAGCAGGTAACTTGTAAATTTATAGCAACAGAGTTTTTAGTTTTTTCTCGGATTTCCCAAATTATAATTTACAGATAATTACACAATTTTACTGTAAAATTATAGTAAAATATGGAAGTGAAAAAACGGAGATATAGCGATTTGGAGTAGGTAATCGTATCTGCTCCAGAAAGCGGAGAAAGGCACGACAGCCCTGTTTTGACAGGCAGGACTGGTACCATATATAGCCCAGGATAAGGGCGGAGGAACTGAATCATTTAACTGTCAAATGTATTTGTAACTATCAATTATTTAGGTTATTAAGGGTATCCTGGATGTCCCGGAACCCTTAAATTTTTTCGACAAATCAAAGTCTAAGTGTCCCCATAGATTTGTCGGGACAACGCTTTGGCCCGGCAAATCTATGGGGATACGGAAACGGCTAGAAACCGTGGTGTATGGAGATTCTCTAGAGCTAGAAAGGGGGAAATAAAAATGTCCGAAACATTAAGACACAAAATGCGCTCTGCTGTCTTTGCTGCATTTGATTTTGGGATAGACAAACGGCAGCATAAGTCCAGTTTAGATACAACACCTAAGATATATAGTATGACGTCCCGTAATCAATTTTTAGACCGGATTAACGATTTTTGTAAAACCTGTCCTGAGATAAGAAAAGTAGAAGATTTGACACCTGAAGCCGTTCAAAGATACTTGGACAGGAAAGCAGTAATTGGAAATTGTTCGCAAAAAACTTTGAACGATTATCGCTATGACATGAAAACAGTTGGAAAATGCATGGGCTTAGATTTATCTTGCCCACAGGTGATTGCATGGGCTGATCCGGCAGAAGACAGAGGTGCGGAGGATGTTATGCCAACCGAAGATTTTTATAAAATCGCAGCGTATGCAATGGAGCATCCATCTAAATCGGCATCGTGTTATCTGTTAGAAATGCAGATTGGTGTGAGGGTCGGTGACATAGCGTATGGAGTAAGAGAGACAGAAGAAGGAATATCTATCCGCTGTAAAAACGGTAAAATTTGTTTACGTCCATGGACTCCAGAGTTACGCAGAGTATGGACAACTGATTATATGCAGAAAATGGTTGATGCTGGAGGTAAATTACGTGCACCAAAAGACAATAGTTTAAATAAATGGTTGCGTAGGACTGAAGATAAATTAGGCTTAGACCACCACAGTTGGCATAGCGTCCGCAGGAGAATCGCTCAAGATAAGTATGACGCTTATCGAGGCTCTGGCATGACTCGCATGGACGCATTATCAAAAGTAAGCTTGTGGCTAAATCATGGACCGAATAGACAAAAGATGGTTAAAAAGTCGTATGTTGCTAACATATGGTAAAAGCTTTATACTAGATACGAGGTGATATGGTTATGAGTAGTTATCAGAACTATAAAAATAAGGCATTACAAAATCCAGAAGTCAAAAAAGAATATGATGCCTTGCAGCCAGAGTATGAAAAGGCACTAAAAGACTTGAAAATTTCGGAAAATGAGAAAAATAGCAAATAATTTTTTTAAGAGCAGGAGAAAAATTTTCCTGCTCTTTATTTTTGTCTGATAAGTAAAAATATTAATTTAATTCTATTTTTATACTTTTAATTTAAAATAATTATTTATTTCTAATATAAATAATAAATATATTTTTATTCTAAATAAGTATTAAAATAGATTATTTTACTGTAAATTACCTATTTACAATTGTTCTATATTTTAACTCTATTTATTTATTGAAATTAATTAAAATAAAAAATATACTATAATATTTTAAATAATTAATTATTTTTATAATTGACAATAATTAATTATTATGTTAATTTATAGATATAAAAATCAGAAAATAGCAGTAATATATTTCTATTAATGGATAAAAATTAATTAATCATATCTATTTGCTGTAAAAAGAAAAATTGGTATTGGAATACGAATTTTAAAATTATATGTATTTGTAAAACAATTATATTTTATACTGGTAATTTACAATTTCTAAATATAGAAATATTATCCATGTTAAAATACGACTCATATTAATATTATTAACATTTAAGTTAATATAAATATTTTATTTTGTATTTTAACATAATTATACATATTTTAGAAGTCCTCAAGGGTCGAACTGCCTGTTTTGTAAATTGCATAAATTTTACAGCAAAGATATAATGATATTACTGTTATCAAAATATCATATTAATTCTGTAAGATAATCCATCAAAAAGATACTCACTTATGATAATAGGTTTTGATAAGCTGACAACGGCTTAAAAACGTGCTTTAATAGCCATTATCAAAACTTACAAGTATTGATAATACACTTACTTCTGGTTATAAAAATCTTTTAAATAAATTACATGATATGATAATTATAAAATCCATAGGAAGGAGAACTTACAATGAATCGAGAAGAAAGGTTACAAGCTTTAAACAATATAGAAACACAACTAAGCCGGTACTTAGCAGCTGATAAAAAGAACTGGATACAGACTTATCTGTTAATGTTAGAAGTCCAAAATAAGGAGCTGTATGTAGTTAATTATCGCTCTTATACTAAATGGGTAAATCATCTGGCCGACAGCTTATCCATCCATGTGTCCACATTATGGTCCCGGCTGAAGGCTGGAAAAAATTACGCTGAGTATGCCGCCAGAGCCGCAGAACATGGACGCACAGTGCCAAAAATAGAAGAAATTGACGTATCCCCCGATAGTCTCAATCTCTGTGCTAAAGTTGCCGGAAAAAACGCTGTTGAGATGGATAAGCTGGTAGATCAGGTGGTAGCCGGTGATTTGACAAGGGATAATTTGCGCCAAGCTGCCAAAGCAAGAAAGGCTGCAGGAGGATTTGTTGCAACCAGTAAATTTGACTGTATACAGGCGAAAGATCGAACGGAAATGGAAGAAAAAATTAATGCTGCAGATATTATTCTTGCTTTGCAGTCTTCAAATTGGCTGTTTGAGCAAGCAATTACAAATCCAGTATGGGAAAAAGTAATAACTGATCCACGAGAGACGGTGAAAAAGAATTACATAAAAGAAAAATATAGAATTTTTGAGGAGTTATCCGTTGATCCAGGAACGTCCCACCATTCTCGCCGTTTAGATGCCCTTATAGTTGAAAATATAAGCGTACCGGCTCGTGCTGATAATCCGGTTAATTTGATAGGGGTTGAGATTAAAGTAGATATCAATGACTTAAAGAACGACTGCAAAATGCAAGAGTATACAGATTTTGTAGACCAGTTTTATTTAGCTGTCCCGGATGAAGAAGATATAGTTAACTCTGCATTATCAATTAAATTGGATTTATGGGGTTTATTAACAGTATCTAAAGACGGACAGACTAAAGTCCTTCAGACTGCAGATAAGCTGCCTGCAATTATGCGTGATAAAACCCTTAACAATTTGATTTTAAAGCTGTTATAATAATAAAAGAAAAAGACCTCAAGTAAAAAACTACTTAAGGTCTTTTCTTAATTATGTAGCTATCTATCCAACCATCTCGGTAATGCAAGCAGGCGTGTGTCTGGACCAAAGCCAGCCACCTTTACCAATTAACTCTCCGGCAGTATTAACGATACTGTAACCTTCCAACTTCTTCTCATCCTTTTTTTCACAGGTAGCATAAACCGCATAGCCATCCACCCATTTTACGCCATATACAGGCTCAGATAACTCCTTCCCCATCGCACGAATCATTTTTCTTCCGGCAGAGATACCTTCTGTCACATCACTGTATCCGGCTGCAACCATTTGCTGTTTATTGTATCCTTCGGCAATGTAGTAAACACCATTTTCTCTTTTTCTTAAATATTTCCGCATAAAAAACTACCCCTTTCAAGCTGCTCAAACTCCTGCTCCGTGTCGATAAATTGATATGGAGCATACTCTACATAGGCTGTCGGACGACTGATCGTAATAAGCTCTATCCCTTTATATCCCACAGCCTTATTTAATCTTCTCTTCAATTCTACCAAATTTTCCCCATGCTTAATTTTTAGAGCAAGGCAACCATGCGATTCTCTTTTTCTAGCAATCAAATAAGCCTTTATTTAATCACCTCTATAATTTATCAACCAAACTATCAATTGTAGCAATATGCAGCCTATACTCTTCCAGATCATAATCTGGATAGCCCAATATCTGCATCATGACCGGCACAGGATATAATCCATTATCTAAAGTCTCTTCCATTCGTTTTATGTGCTCTGCCAATAATTCTTTTGTCAGTTCAATGATTATTTCCCTATCTTCTTTCTCTTTATTCTCTTCTTTTAGTATGCCAGCAAGGTAACTTTCAATATTAACGTCTTTCAAACTCACTTGCCAGATTAATTCTGCTATCGCAGTAGCAACTATAGTTATTCGGACTGTATGCGACTCGCAGTAATAACGATTTTTTCCTATTTTATCCATTAAAAAATCTCTACCATAAGCACAAAAATCAAGGTGTTTAAAAATTTTTATAATCTCTGTCATACAGGCAGCATCAAGTCCCAGATTAGTTGCAAACGTGCTAAATTCTTCTTCCGCATATATAGTATATCGTCTTATAATTCGTGCTAAAATTATTTTTGACTCATATTCACTACCGGATATTAACGCAGAATCCTTTAAAATCCCAATTTTTAAAGCATAATCATATATTTCGTTTTGCAACTTTTCCAATCCTTTTATGGTAGTTCGCATGTATTTCTCACCTCTGCAGCAGTATTTTTGCCAGCTTTCAGAGTCTTCTTCCCTTAAACGTTCTCTCATATTAGATAATTTATATACCGAAAAATCTTTTAACTCTTCTTCAGACCAATTCTCAAGTCCGGATTTTTTCAAATTATTATGATATTCTGGCTGAGTGATTTTCCCAGCTTTAAAATCACGCAGCCAGATACCTACCTCTGCCACCATTATTTCTTCAGCACATTGCTGTCCAAATGCGTCAATTTCCACGCCTGCTACATAAGATTCCCATTCATTGGCTTCGTATCGCTCCATAATTCCCTCCTAAATAAAGTACTCTACTTCTTTTTGATAAACTTCTTGTTCTTTCTCAAAGAACTTTTCCAAAGGCTCCAAATCTCCTTTTTGTGCTAATTCTAAGCTGTTAATATAGTTACCTTTGTTTTCAGCTTCCATGATAAATGGTGTAATTCCATTTCTTAGGCACTCTCGAAAAAGAATTAATCGCCCTACTCGTCCATTACCAGATTGAAAAGGCTGGATATGATTATAACAAACATGAAATTCTGCCAAAGTATGTAATGTTTTTTCTTCTGCATGATACCATTTCAATAATTCTTTCATTTGAGTTGCTATATCTGAATTCCTATATTCACCTGTCATACGTCCATTAATGCGTTCCTCATAAACTCCAGATTTTAACTCGTAATGAAATTGCTTGATTAAATCTTCCGAAAGCTCCTGACTTAACGTCCTCATCATCAAATTAAACATCAAATAGTGTCCATGTGCCTCTTCTATATCTTCCGATCTATAATCATAGTCCGATGGAGGTAGACTCCCAGTATCAAACAAAAAGGCTATCTGTTCCTCAGTTAACGTGCCGCCTGCAATTTTGTTAGAATTATATGTCATTAATCTTTGTGTTACAGCATAGATACCAGAGCAATCCCTTTTCTTTAGTTCTATATTAAATCGCTCCATCAAAAATTTATTAATAGGGATTCATTCTCTCACTTCCTTTATTTGCTACTTTATCTACATCTATTTTACATCAAATGAAAGGATAAAAATATTCGTAAGATTAGACAAAAATTCTCATATTTAATTGTATAAAATATATGATATATGATACTTTATCATATATTATATCATATAATATATAACATCTTATATTTAACACTCTTGTTGACTTATCATATATTATATCATATAATAATTCATATATGATTAACTAATATACCCCTACACATATACATGGCAGAAAGGTGGTAAATAGCTATGAAAATTATAACCATGGCAACGTTAAAAGGCGGTACAGGAAAAACCTTAAACACTTTTAATATAGCAGGTATACTGGCAGAAAATTCAAAAGTCCTCTTAATAGACATTGATCCCCAATGTGACTTAACAAGTAATTGCGGCATAGATTCCTCTAACACCGAAGTAAAGACAATAAGAGATATTTTTGAAAACCTCCCAAAGATTCAACCAGCAGCAAAAGAGGTAATCATGAAAGCTCCAATACCAGAGCTTCCAAATCTGGATTTAATCCCTTCCAGTATCCTGTTATTCAAAACGGAAAAAATGCTGTCCACCCGGAGCAACAAGGAACATATACTGGATTACTTTTTACAAAATAATGAGTCGTATTTAAACCAATATGATTACATTATGATTGATACAAACCCTTCCATTAGTGCAATCAACATCAATGGTTTTTATGTGGCAGACAGCATCATATTATCAAGCGATATTTCCTCGAATAGTATTTCCGGAGCAGAATTATTCTGTGCTTTATGGGAGGATACCAGAGAAGAGATGGCCAAGAAAGAAAATAATGTGAGAGCATTGATTCTATGCAATGTGGACAGGCGTTCAAATCTTATCAATGAAATAAAAGGACATCTCCTCTCTGAAAATTATTCTATACCAAACGAAGCTATAGTAAATACTGTTATTCCAATGACAGTGAAATTAAAAGATACAGAGATAGAGCATAAACCGATAAACATTCTTTATCCGAAAGAGCATATCAAAAAGATATATGATTCTGTAATTTCAGAATTAAAAGAGAAAGGGGTGCTATAGTAAATGGCAGAAAATAGATTTTCAAAAGGGGTAAAAGCAGCCAAAGAACGTACAGCGGAAATTGAAGCCAATAAAAAAAAGCAAGAGCAGGAAGTGGATCAAACAAAAATAGAAGAACTTCCTGAAGAACAAACAGAAACAAAAATCGACATTTCGAAAATCTTTTCTAACACACCAAAGAAAAAGAAATCAGTTGCAAAGACTTTTTATATGAGTGCAACAAACATGGAAAAATTAGAAAAGCTGGCAAAATCGCAGAAAATGTCAGTATCTAAGATATTAAATGAGATTTTAAATAATGTATTATAATATCATATATAATATGTGATAAAATCTATTAAACATTATATGATATAATATAATAGATAATATATAAAAAGGAGACTACCAAGTTTGTCTCCTTTTTATATTATTTACGAATTATAACTCATCACTAATAATATCAAACACACCACCGTCCAGTTCGCTTATAGTTTTCTGATAAGCGGCCAAACCTTCCCATCTTTCTTTATTTTTTATTTTAAAATGGATTCCAACATAAGTGCGACCTTTCTTAATAGGTTCCCATTCCACTTGCAAATCTGTATACTCATTAATTTCTTTTACAGCCGGTTCAATTACTCTACGACGAAATTCCTTATATTCTTTGTACTTATCTTCTAAAGACAGATATTTTTTTATATCATCTATGGAAAATTTGACACTCTTTCGAAATAAATAAGATTTAAACAACTCGTATAATGCGATAGAATGACTACCTTTCAACGCAAGAATCTGATAGAGTTCATAACTTGTAAATTTCTCCTGCAGATTATAAAGGTATGGCATAACATCATCCGATATTTTTATGATGACTTTACCTGATTTCTTCTTAATTCGAGGAGTATTGATCCATTGAAAAAGTAATTCGTCATCATCTTCTTCAATCCAAAAAGAATTATCTGCCAGACGCTTTAAAGCCACCTTTATATTTTGATAATTTTTACCATTTTCAAAATCAATACCACAAACCTTGCAGAATAGCCGAATATCAAATTCTAACTGATAGCATGGATAAGGGCTATTCGGTGTTGGTGGTTTTATCATGGATATAATAAATCCTAAAATTTTCTGTTCCAAGATTGATAACTCATATTTTTTTCGAGTGACATCTTGGATCAATTTATTATCCTTTACAACCTTATAATTACGAGCTACTTGTATCCCAAATTTTTCATCTTCCCCCATTTATATTCTCCAATCTATTTTATTCGTAATGATAGTATAACAGGTGGAAATTACTTTGTAAACTGTACACTTTAACCCGTACTAAGTGTACACCATAAAAGTTATCCACCGTACCAAGTGTACACCTTAACCCGTACCAAGTGTACACCTTAACCCGTACCAGCTGTACACCTAAAAAACGTAAAATTGGCATAAATACAGGGAGTCTTTACATCTCTAAATAAATAAAATAAATTAAAATATCTATTTATATATGTACCACCAGTAACAAAAAGACTTGGTAACTGCAGTAGTACCAAGTCTTTTTTGTTATTTATTTATCAAGTTTGTTACAAAAAAGGTTTTTTCGAGCAATCTGTCATATTACTTATAGCTAAAAAAAATGGGATGCAATCCTTAGACAAGTTACTGCATCCCAAATCTATAATTTACGAGGTAAGTATATCATGGATAGTGTAAAAGTACAACAGATGATTGAGACATTGCATAACGCAGAATGGGAGAATCAACCTCTAGGATATTTCAAAACAAAAGTAAATGGACAGAATATAATCAAACAGATTACAGACTTTGAGATATTTATTAGAAATCGTGATTTTGACGAGTTTCTAAAAAACTCGTCAATGACCGTCTCAGAAAAGTCGCATAAAATGGAGGTTTTTGAAGAGGGGTCAAGTACGCCTATGGGAAGCCCAGAGCCGGGAGCGACCCCTGCTGTTCAAACAAAATCTCTTCCGGCTCTGGCGGACTTTGGTTCGTATCCGTCTTTAATGTCTGCCAGACCCAATAAGCCTTGTATTTTGATCGGGTATGATTCAGAGTGGGAAAATTTACAGAGTGGTAAGCGTGATATGTTGTCCTGGCAATTCGCAGTTATTCATAACTTAAATCTTATTGAATTTTGTTTTATAAAAACGGGAAATAGAAATTTAACTTTTGATCTAGCTCTTGGATGCATTTTAGATTATTTGGATATTAAATCTGTTGATGTAAGAAAAATACGACGTTATCAGTATTGTTCCGCATGGGATAACGATGAAAATAAACCTATCATTACTACGACAGCTAGCCTTAATGAAGCTCGCTCTAATTATAAATATGTATATCGTGGTCAGGATGCTGGTGAAGTGGATGGATGGACACATGAGTTAGTAAATGATATGCCTGATAAATTTGTTAAGCGTGCTGACCGTGATTGGGCTTTTTTCCATAAATTTCTTGATTACAAAGATGTGGAAAGTGTAAAAGTTACTCTTTTGTGTCACACAGGATTGGTTGATATATCTGGCCTTGATAAGACTGAATATTTGTTGCGGAATCTGAAGGATGTTCAAGGTGGATTGGTTACAATGCAGCCTATCAGAACTGCTCCTAGGAGTCTAAAAAATGTCAATAATACTTCTGTGTATCCTGTATCTTTGACAGTGGCTGATACTATGTGCCATGCCCCTGCAGGACGAAAAAAGCTGAAAAATTTAGGGGAATCTGTTGGTGTACAGAAGATTGATATTCCTGATAGGCAAAAAGAACATATGCTACAACTCTTGGAGAATGATCCTACAACGTTTTTTGAATATGCCTCAACGGATAGCGTAGTTACTCTATTATATGCATCTGCACTATACGGGTATAATAATACACCCCCGATTACAGTAACGAGTGCTACTGCAATAGTAATGCAACGGACTATAATGGATTATATGCATGTAGATAATATCGAAGATTTTAACCGTAAATACAGAGGAATTGAAAAAGTCTCTCATGCTAATTTAAAAAATCCTGATAGACCTGCTTATTTAGCGGATACAAGTCTTAATCCTATAAACGATAAAGCTGATAGTGTGCAGCGTTATGCATCATACGCATATCATGGTGGTTATAATTCATGCAGTGAGGTCGGATATTTCCCACAGGAGACATACGATTATGACTTAAAAAATGCTTATCCTACTGCTATGTGCCTTGTGCCTGATATTGACTGGGATAATCCCGTAAGGGTACAGGTGCAAAACAGGAATATGGATATTCGTGACTTCTTATTATTTGGTGGTGTATTTAATCCGTTAGTTCCATTTGTTGGATATTGTCGTTTTAAATTTCCTGATACAGTGAAATACCCTTGCATTCCTGTTAACGTAGATGGTATCCCTGTTTACCCTAGGACATCGGATGGACTTAGTGGTGTGTATGTGGCTGGTAGCTACATATATCTTGCTTTACGGCTTGGAGCAGAAGTATTTTGCGAGAATGGCTATTTTTTGAATACTCTGCTGACTGATGATTTAAAAGAAAGTCGAAGTTTATCTTATGCGGTTATTCAGCTTGTGCAGGACCGAAACAAAGCTAAAGTAGACCATGGTAAGAAATCGCTGGAAGAGCTTATATTAAAGACCATGGTAAATTCTGGATATGGCAAAATTGCTCAAAATGTAATACAGAAAAACACGTGGAGTGCCTCTAAAAATCTAATGGTAGATTTGGGTTGCAGCGCTATTACGAATCCTGTATCTGCTATGGTGATAACATCTATTGTGCAATGCGAATTATTGGCTGCACAAAATCAGATGCATGAACTTGGTTATGTGTCCTGCTCTGTTACTACGGATGGATTTATCTCTGATTGTCCAGAGGATGTTCTAAAATCACTTGATTTATATGGATTTCGACCATTTTTGGAACAATCAAGATTATTCTTGACGGATGGAATTGATAAAGAATTGTGGGAAATTAAACATCATCAAGACGATTTAATTAATTTTACAACGAGGGGGAATATATCGCTACATACACATGGTGTGTGCGCTCATAACTCAGCAAAATCTGGCTATGAAAGTGACAGTTACGATGATAGACTATGGCTTATGACAAAGGTACTATCCCGAACCGGCACAGTGGATTGTGTAGATAGTCAATGGGCTTCATTTAAGGACATTACACAGGGTAAAACAGATTTCAAGGTAACACCTACAATACGCCATTTACACATGGACTTTGATCTTAAGCGTAAACCAGATAGAAGCACATTTCACACAGATTATCCTATTGTGGATGGCATTACATACGAAATAGCGCATTTTGACACAATTCCATATAATACCGTGGAAGAATTTCGGTTGTATCGAAAGAAAAAGAAACTCTGTGACTGTTTAAGAACACAATCTGAATGGGATGTATTTTTCCTGAAAGTTGACACAAACGCTTGTGGCATGAATGTAAAGGATCTTGATTGGTCTATCCTAATGAGTGTTATCATGGGTTATCGGGCCGGTAAATGGGATATTCCTGCTCTTAATGGTTTAACGGTCTTTGAGAAGTGTGAGTGGATTAATAAGCATAACACTAGCAAGAAGCAATTTAAACAGTCCGATTGGAAAAACTCAAGGCGTCCTGAGAGACAGGTTAATATGCTGCCAGACTCTTATCTGCTTGATAAACTTACGGAAATGCAGAATGCTATATAGATACTTTTGAAAGAGACTCAATTAACCGCAGATTATTATAAGCAGCCTGATCCCTACGTTAATGCACCGTCCTGAAATGTCTTGTAGATTTATCTGCAGAAGAAATTAATAGTTTTTCCGTTTAAAAATTAAAAAGGAATCGAATTCTTTTTTTGGAAATAGACATATTGAAAATGAAAATTGCATATGATATAATGCCTGTAGGCAAACGAAGAAATGTGTTCATAGTAACGCAGCAAAAGCCCCGGAGGCGCAAACTCCGGGGCTTTTTTTTTCCGTTTTGGCGAGGTGGATTAGTCCCCAGGCTGACTACCAGCTGCTTATTTTCTATCCAGCCATTTGCAAATGTAGTAGGCGATTACACTTGCCAGAATAGAAAGCATAAACGAAGAAATTATATTCACAATAACGCACCCCCTTTCCCTACCTGTATAAGGGGCGGTAGCCTTGATATTGTATCATGATTAT
>OLOZ01001380.1_pt1 | contig 16899 bp, 18 predicted proteins | sample 1673021 | NCBI WGS metagenome assembly OLOZ01 (sample SAMEA3136747, study PRJEB25190) | human gut metagenome | biome: human gut; feature: human-associated habitat; material: faeces | place: Austria | collected 2013
TGAATTATTCTCTTACGAATCTTTCAAGGTTATTTCACTGTTCAGTTTTCAATGTTCTTTGTCTTTTCGACAGCTTATTCATTTTATCAAAATGTTTTCGCTGTGTCAAGAATTTTTTTAACTTTTTTTATTTTTCATCACTCTGTCATCAGCAGAGCGATATACATCTTATCATGCCGTTCGTGTTTTGTCAACACTTTTTTATCTTTTTTTCTGTCTTTCTGTCTCCATCCGACAGTAAGTGATAAATCGGCATCCGATGAGCGGAGAAGGAGGGATTTGAACCCTCGCGCCGCTGTTAACGACCTGCACCCTTTCCAGGGGTGTCCCTTCGGCCAGCTTGGGTACTTCTCCAGTCGAATATTTTTCATATTCATTTTTTTAAACATTCATCTAAAAAAGATGAACGGAGAGAGTGGGATTCGAACCCACGCGCCCTTGCGGACAAACGGTTTTCAAGACCGCCTCGTTATGACCACTTCGATATCTCTCCAACAACATTTCCTCAATCAAGGGAATTGTGTTTGCAGCTGTCACGATGCTTTATCTCATCACCGCTTCTCAAATCAGCGCAAAAATGATTCTATCATCTCCTGGACCAGCTGTCAATATAATTTTTTCATTTTTTTCAAATTTTGATTAAAAATACTCTTTCAAGAACATTTCTGCAATTTTCATATCTTCCGGCGTTGTGATCTTAATGTTGTGATAACTGCCCTCGATCAGCTTTACCGGCATATGCGCAGCGTGCTCTAAGACCATTGCATCGTCTGTCACGGAATCGTCTCCGTCTGCAATGATCTTTTCGTATGCCTGCAGGATCTCAGGATAAGAGAATGCCTGCGGGGTCTGTATCATCCACACCAGTCTCCGGTCCGGAGTGACGGATGCGTAAGTATCCTCTGTGGCAATTTTTATGGTGTCTTTTACCGGCATCCCCACCACACACGCTTTTTCTTTTTTCACCGTATCGATCGAACGGCAGATAATGTCCTCTGTCACAAACGGTCTCGCTCCGTCATGGATCAGCACATAATCCGCCTGTCCGATTGCTTTTAAACCCTGATATACCGAATGATAGCGTTCCTTACCGCCTGCTACGACCCGGGTCACTTTCTGATACCCGTATTTTTTTACGATGTCATTCTTACAATAATCGATCTCTTTTTCTCCGGTGACCAGTATCACCTCATCGACCGGGCTGCGCTCAAACGCCTCCAGCGCATAGCAGACCAGTGGTTTCCCACCAAGGAGCATATACTGCTTCGCCGTACTGCTCTGCATGCGCTTCCCGGTTCCCGCCGCAAGCACAAGCGCCACTATTTTTTCTTTTTCCATCAGCGTTCACCCAGTTTCAGATTCGGAACGGCGTTAAGATCAAGCCCGGATCTGGTTCCCGCCAGATATTCATAATAGCCTGCCGCCCCGATCATCGCCGCATTATCGGTGCAAAGGATCGGTGACGGATGATAAAACGCCACACCTTTCTTTTCGCACGCCTTTCTTATTCCTTCACGCAGTGTCGCATTGGATGCCACGCCGCCCGCGATCGCAAATTTGTCCATTTTAAATTCATCGATTGCCCGCACCGCATGTTCGATCAGCGTGTCTGCCACTGCCTGCTGGAAAGATGCCGCCACATCTGCCGGTACGATCTCGATATCTTTCATTTTACAGCCGTTTAAATAGTTGAGCACTGCGGATTTCAGTCCACTGAAACTGAAATCATAAGGATCATCCGCGATTTTTGCGCGCGGAAACTCGATCGCATGCGGATCTCCCTCATGCGCGATCTTTTCGATCTTCGGTCCGCCCGGATACCCGAGTCCGATCGCCCGTGCCACTTTATCAAACGCTTCTCCTGCCGCGTCATCTCTGGTACGCCCGAGTATTTCATATTTTCCGTAATCCTGCACTTTTACCAAATGCGTATGACCGCCGGATACCACGAGGCATAAAAACGGCGGCTCCAATTCTTTATTTTCGATATAGTTGGCGCTGATATGCCCCTCGATATGATGCACGCCGACCAACGGAATGTTTCTCGCGTAGCTGATGGCCTTTGCCGCAGCGACACCGACAAGCAGTGCGCCTACTAACCCCGGCCCGTAGGTCACCGCGATCGCATCCATATCATCCAGTGTCATTTCCGCTTCTTTTAAGGCTTCCTCGATCACCTGGTTTATTTTCTCGATATGTTTTCTGGACGCGATCTCAGGCACTACACCTCCATACAGTGTATGCAGGGCGATCTGCGAGGAAATAATATTTGAACGCACATCCCTGCCATTCACCACGACCGCAGCCGCAGTCTCATCGCAGGAGCTTTCTATGCCAAGCACCCTGATTTCTTTTTCTTTATTCATGATCTGTACTGTCTCCATTTCCTTTTACCACTTCATACGCAAGGATCTTCCACTTTCCGTCTTCATCCTGGCGCAGCACATACTGCTGGTATGTCTTGGTATATCCATCCTTCCCTTTTACAAAATAGGAAGCTGTGACATAGGCGCACTCCGCCCCGTTCACCGTCTTTTTTACGATCTCATCACTGTCACACACATCCGTCGTATTGATCGTCTTTCCTGCATCTTTATAATTCTGGATGTCTGTCATGAGCGCGGAATAATACTGGTCTTCCGGATTGTTCTGAAGCAGCTCGTCATCCATCAGCTTTCTCGCCTGCGCACCCAGTGCCCGGATCTCATCCTCTGTACAGTCCTCGTTGTAATAGCATTTTAAAATATCATTGTACAGCTTAATCACTTCTCTGGGAGTCTGTGGATAGGATGTGTCCAGATTCTTTGTTGTGATCTTCGTGATCGCTGTCAGCTCTGTCGTATCTTCCGCCGTCTTTGTGCTCCGGTGTGACAGATGATAATAGTATCCCACTACAAGCGCCACACAAACCAGTCCCACGATTATCATGCGTATCTGTTTTTTCATGCTCATTCCTCCTCAAAATCAATTTCTACCGTCTTTCCGTCTTTTCCTAAAACGGTATTTGCAAACACTTTCTGTACTTCTTTTTTATAATCTTCCGGGCGGACCAGCGACGGACTGTAATGCGTGAGCCACAGTTCTTTTACTCCCGCTTCTTTTGCCATCTGCGCCGCCTCGTAAAATGTCATGTGTTTATACTGTTTTGCCTTTGTAATCTTTTCTTTTTCCGCATACATTCCCTCACAGATAAAAAGATCCGATCCTTTCGCGTGTTCCACAATGGATGCCGTCGGTCTGGTATCCGTACAGTACGTCACTTTTATGCCTTTTCTCGGCGGTCCGAGCACCATATCCGGCGTATAGATTCTGCCATCCTCCGTCAGGGTCTCCCCTTTTTGCAGACGGTTCCAGTATTTCTGCGGAATTCCTTTTTCGTGTGCCGCCTCTACACTGAATTTTCCGGTTCTTTTGATCTCGATCGAGTAGCCGTAACAGGTAATATTGTGATTTACCCGAAATGCATGTATGACATATCCGCACAGCTCTATCGTCTGCTTCGGCTCTGTCAGTTCTATATAGTTGATCTCAAACGGAAGTTCCGGCGCGATCATGCGAAGCGCGCTGACGACCCGCTCCAATCCCTTCGGACCTACTAAAGTAAGCGGCTCTGTCCGTTCCGCATTTCCCATTGTGAGCAGTATTCCCGGCAGTCCGCTGATATGATCCGCGTGGTAATGCGTAAAACAGATCACATCCACCGGTTTGAAGCTCCATCCCTTTTCTTTGACCGCGATCTGCGTTCCTTCTCCGCAGTCGATCATCAGACTGCTTCCATTGTATCTTGTCATCAGGGAAGTCAGCCACCGGTTTGGCAGCGGCATCATTCCCCCTGTTCCCAATAAACAAACATCTAACATCTTTTTCCCGTCCTATTATTTTGCAAATGTCATAATATAAGCATCTTCTTTCGGCTGTTCATAAAATCCCTTCCGCCTGCCCTGTATGAAAAATCCGTATTTTTGATACAGGTTTATCGCCGCTTCATTCGAGCAGCGTACTTCCAGAACGAAGTTTCGTGTTCCGCGTTCATACGCCAGATGTAAAAGCCGCTCGAGCATCCGGTCCGCGATCCGCTGTCTGCGGTGTACCGGCGCTACTGCCACGTTGGTGATCTCTCCCTCATCCGCCGCCTGATAAAGCCCGCAGTAGCCCTTTATTTCTCCATCTTCCCGCGCCACTAAAAAGATCACGTTATCCATACCCAGGGTATCCGCGAATCCCTTTTTGCTCCAGGGCATTGAAAATACCTCTGCCTCTATGGCTGCGACTCCGTCAAGATCCGCTTCTGTCATCTCCGTTATCTCAAGCATGCTTCGCATTCTCTCTTTCCATGCGTTCCCGCTCTGCCTGTGACAGGCGCAGGTAATCCGGGCGGTGTTCCGCCGCCGTCTCTGTCTTTCCTTCTTTATAGTAGATCTCTCCGAGTGCCGCAACTGCTGCCGCGCGCTGTTTGTTTACATGTGCCGGCGCAAAGGTATAAGGAACATTGATCTGCTCTCTGATATACGTCTCAAAGACCGGCACCCCGTCTCCCAAAAATACGACCGCGCGCTGTTTCTCATTGATCTTTTCTACGATCTCATCGATCCCGACCGCGCATTGTGCAAGCTCCACCTGCATTTTATTTCCATCAAAGGTATATAACCCGGTGTAAGTCTGGTTTCTTCTCGCGTCCATGAGCGGGCATACCATGTCCCGGTGTCCGCAGAGATTATAAGCAAGCGTGTCCACGGTAGGTATGTGGATAAGCGGTTTTTCCAGTGCGAGGCCAAGTCCTTTCGCTGTTGCGGAACCGATGCGGAGTCCGGTAAATGAACCCGGCCCGCCGGAAACCGCGATCGCGTCTATGGTATTTAAATCCAGTTCTATCATCTTTGCAAGCTCGTCCAACATCGGAAGCAGGGTCTGGGAATGCGTCTTTTTATAATTCATCGTAAATTCCCCAAGCAGATTGTCATCCTCTGTGACCGCCACGCTTGCGACCAGTCCGGAGCTGTCTATTCCGAGTATTTTCATGCTCCTACCTCCTCTATCGTAATTTTACGGTAATCAAATCCTTTTTCAAGATCTTTTTCTATGGTAATTTCTTTTCGCACCGGCGGCAGGATCTCTTCGATCAGGTTTGCCCACTCGATCATGGTAAGCCCCTGTCCGTAAAAATAGTCCTCATATCCGATCTCATCCATCTCCTCGATATCTCCGATGCGGTAAACATCAAAATGGTAAAACGGCAGACGTCCTTCCTCGTAGACCTGCACGATCGTGAACGTCGGGCTTGAAATCGGCTCCGTGATCCCGAGTCCCTTTGCGATCCCCTGGGTCAGCACCGTCTTTCCGACACCGAGGTCTCCCATCAGCGTGCAGACATCTCCGGGCTTTGCCTCCCGTCCTAATTTTTCTCCCAATGCGGCTGTTTCTTCCGCAGAATATGTTTCATAGATCATGTTTTCTTCCTGTCTTTTTCGTTTTGTTAAAAGTATAGCATTGTTTGAATGAAATGACAATTCCAACTAAAAAATGCCGGAATCCACAAATGGAATCCGGCAGAACAGCTCACTATTTGTTTGACACACCTTTTATGATCGGCGAAATATGTTTGTAGATCAAAAGGGTGATGATGACGCTTAGCATGCCTTTTACAAAGGTAAACGGCATATTAAAGATGACCAGGCATTTCAGTAATGTATCTGCGCTTGGCAGGATCTCCTGATACATCGCAAGGATCGTATCCATCGGCAGAAACGCCGTGTATACCGGATACACGATGAAGTAATTGGACGCCACACTGAGAAGCGCCATGAACGCAGCTCCGAGGACAGATCCGATCACCGCGTTTTTTTTGGTCTTCTTTCTCTGGTAGATCAGTCCCGCCGGAAGCACAAATGCCGCTCCCAGGATAAAGTTGGAAAGTTCTCCCACTCCGCCGGTCGTTGTGATCAACAGATGGATCAGGTTTTTGATCAGGCAGATGATCACGCCGTACCACGGCCCCATCGCAAATGCTCCGATCAGTGCCGGAAGTTCCGAAAGATCCATCTGTATAAAGGACGGTACTAAAAACGGAATGCTGAATTCAAAAAACATCAGCGCAAATGCCACTGCGGAAAGCATTGCCGTAACTGTCATGTAACGAACGTTGTGTTGTCTTGTGTGCATATCTTTTTTACTCCTTTTCGTTCCGGGACATTTCCTATAGCAAAACCCCCGGACAAAATATCCGGGGGCATTTTCTATCGCTATCTTCTCTCATCCAGACTGTACTGTCGGTTCCGGAATCTCACCGGATCAGCTGATCGCTCAGCTCACGGACTTTCCGGCAGTCTAATGACTCCGGTATCACCGTCGGTCGGGAATCTGTGTCCTGCACATCACCCTGCCCCGAAGATTTTATTCTTTTACATGCACAGTGTAATGCCGTTTTTCTCTTCTGTCAAGTTTTTTGTCCCTTTTGGGGGTTGCATGCGTATCAGGGTTCTTTTAATCTTAGCGTAAAGCAGATGATGTCGTCTTTTTCATAGGACGCGCCAAGTGTGCCCCCATGTGCCAGTGCGATCGCCCTCGCCGCGGAAAGTCCGATCCCGTAACCACCGCTTTTCTGGGTTCGCGCCGCGTCTCCCCGGTAAAAACGCTCAAACAGCTTTTCCGGCTCCACTTCTGGCAGCTTCTCACAGGTATTTTTTACCTGAAGCACCAGTTCCCTGCCGCTCTTTTTTAACGATACATCGATATATCCGCCCTCACTTGCGTATTTGACCGCGTTATCAAAAAGGATGGAGATCAGCTGGATCAGGTTCTCCCGTCTTGCATGGACATCCACACCCGCCGCGATCTCTTCGTGTATCTCGATGTTTTTTAACGCAGCCGACTCGTATAAGTACTCTGGTTTAACGAGACCCCGCCACAGGTCAGAACATTCGGCGTAAACTCCTCGCGTCTGCGCAGCATGGCACGCACACGGGCAAGCAGTTCCCCATGACGAATGGTTTGGGCAGATAATCATCCGACCCGAGATCCAGCCCTTCGATCCGGTCTTCCACCTCTGCTTTCGCAGTAAGAAGAAGGATCGGTGTCTTACATCCCTCCGCCCTTAATTCTTTTAACACCTGAAGTCCGCTCTTTTTTGGCATCATGACATCCAGAATGATCCCGTCATATTGTTCCGCATGAGCATAGGAAAGCGCTTCCTCTCCATCGTAAACCGCGTCTACAGTGTATTTGTGATAAGTCAGAATGCCCACAACCGCCTCGGACATTTCCTCCTCGTCCTCTGCATACAACAGTTTCATATTCTCCCACCTGCTTCTCTATTTTTGAAATTTCATGGTAAGCTGAATTCTCTGCTTCTTCACATCCACGCTCATGACCTGCACATCCACGATGTCCCCGACGCTCACTGCCTCTAAGGGATGCTTGATGTAGCGGTCACAGATCTGGGAAATATGCACCAGTCCGTCCTGATGCACGCCGATATCCACAAACGCCCCGAAATCGATCACGTTGCGCACGGTTCCTTTTAAGATCATGCCCGGCTTTAAGTCTTTGATCTCAAGCACGTCACTGCGCAGGATCGGCTTTGGCATATCCTCTCTCGGATCACGCGCCGGTTTTTCCAGTTCTTTTACAATATCTTTCAGTGTCAGTTCACCTACGCCAAGCTCCTCTGCAAGTTTGGGATAATCCGATATTTTTTTGCCGATGCCGGAAAGTTTTCTGTTTTTTACATCCTCCGTGGAAAATCCGAGCTTTTCCAAGAGTTTCTTTGCCGCCTTATAGGATTCCGGATGTACGCCCGTCGCATCCAGCGGATTTTTCCCATCCGCGATGCGCAAAAATCCCGCGCACTGTTCATAGGCTTTCGGTCCGAGTTTTGCCACTTTTAAGAGCTCACTGCGCGCCGCGAAACGTCCATTCTCCTCGCGGTAGGCAACGATGTTCTTGGCGATCACCTTGCTCACACCGGAAATATAGGACAGAAGCGATACGGAAGCCGTATTTAAGTCTACGCCGACTTTGTTTACGCAGCCTTCTACCACACCCTGAAGCGCTTCGCTTAATTTTTTCTGGTTCATATCATGCTGATACTGACCGACACCGATGGATTTCGGATCGATCTTTACCAGCTCCGCGAGCGGATCCTGCAGTCGTCTTGCCATGGATGCCGCGCTTCTTTGTCCCACATCAAAATTCGGGAATTCTTCTGTTGCGAGCTTACTTGCGGAATAGACCGATGCTCCCGCCTCATTTACGATGATGTACTGCACTTTCTGCGGAATTTCTTTTAACAGTTCCACAATAATCTGCTCTGATTCGCGCGATGCGGTTCCGTTTCCAAGCGAGATCAGTGTGATCCCGTATTTTGCGATGAGTTTCTTTAACACCTCTTTCGCCTCTGCCACTTTATTCTGCGGCGCCGTCGGATAGATGACTGTGGTATCCAGGACTTTTCCGGTCTCGTCCACCACGGCAAGCTTGCACCCGGTACGGAACGCAGGATCCCATCCAAGCACCACCTGATTCGCGATCGGCGGCTGCATCAGAAGCTGTTCGAGATTCTTGCCGAATACCCGGATTGCGCCATCTTCCGCGCGCTCAGTCAGGCTGCTTCTGATCTCACGCTCGATCGCCGGTGCGATCAGTCTGCTGTAACTGTCCGCGATCACTTCTTTTAATACACCGGATGTGACCGGGTTGTCCCTTTTTATTACTTTCCGCTCTAGATAGGAAAGGATACGATCCTCCGGTGCCTGCACCTTCACGGTGAGGATCTTTTCATTCTCTCCACGGTTGAGTGCAAGGATGCGGTGTCCCGCCAGTTTCGCGATCCCCTCTTCAAATTCATAGTACATCTCATAGACCGACTCTGCCTCTTTGTCCTTTGCCGAAGATACGATTTTTCCTTCTTTTACCGTCATTTCACGGATACGGATACGGTAATCCGCTTCGTCCGAGATCTGTTCGGCAAGAATGTCTTTCGCGCCGGCGATCGCGTCTTCTGCTGTATTTACTTCTTTTTCCGGATCTATGTATTTTTCCGCCTCTGCGGCAAGCGGTGTCTTTGATATCTGAAGCCAGATCAGATCTGCAAGCGGCTGCAATCCTTTTTCTCTCGCGATGATCGCTCTGGTACGGCGCTTCGGACGATATGGGCGATACAGATCATCCACTACAACCATAGTTTCCGCCGCAAGGATCTGTGTCTTTAATTCTGCGGTCAGTTTTCCCTGTTCCTCAATGCTGGATAAAACCTGTTCCTTTTTCTCCTCCAGATTTCTCAGATAGGTCAGGCGTTCTGCCAGACTGCGAAGCACCTCGTCGTTTAAGGCTCCTGTCGCTTCTTTCCGGTATCTGGCAATGAACGGGATCGTATTTCCCTCATCGATCAGTTTTACCGCAGCCTCCGCCTGTTTCTTCCGGATCTGCAGTTCTTCTGCAAGTTTTGCTGTAATGTCCATGTCTCTTTCCTCATTTCTTTCTGATAGCCATATTATACCCCGAAGCGTTCCGCGAAACAAGGAAACGTTTACTTTTCATCCGCGTCATGGTAAAATAAGAGAAATTTTAATTCTTGGGATTTTAAGGAGAAATTTTTATGAATTCTGACAAAAGTTCTTCCACCATGGCGTTCGCGTCGGTTGCCTTTGGCATCATCTCGATCATCGCAAGCTGTTTTGGCACTTCTCTGATCTTTGGTTCGATCGGGCTTATCCTGGCGCTGCTCTCAAGAGGCGGCAGCAATGCCTATCCGAAAAACACCGTGGCGGGACTTATTTTAAACGCGATCGGCATTTTCATCGGCGCTATGATGATCCTAATCAGCATCATCACGATCGCAAGTTTTGGAAGTATCGACAATTTTATGAACGCGGCCGAAAAATATCTGGATCACTATTATTCCACGCTCGGCTCCATGTAAAAAACGGACAGTTACACCTCTTCTTTCGTGTGACTGCCCGTCTTTTTTCTTCTTAATTTAATCGTTTTATTTTATCGCGATTGCTTCGATCTCAAGCATAACGTCTTTCGGAAGGCGCGCAACTTCCACACAGCTTCTGGATGGGAAATCGCTGGTAAAGAATGTCTTATACACTTCATTGATGGTTCCGAAATCATTCATCTCTTTAATGAATACGGTTGTCTTTACCACATTGTCCATGTTGGTTCCTGCTGCCAAAAGCAGATTAGAAAGGTTTGTCAGTGCCTGCTTTGCCTGTGCCTCGGATCCTTCCGGGATCTCTCCGGTCTCCGGTACAACCGGGATGATGCCGGATGTGTATACCATTCCATTTACTTCGATTGCCTGTGAATACGGTCCGATCGCTGCCGGAGCCTTTGGTGTACTGATTACTTTCTTCATGCTGATATCCTTCTTTCTTTTATTTTATATGCGGACCGCTGTCCGCTTACTGCCTTATTTCACTTTGCGGATCGCATGCTCCGTGATCTCTACCCTGCGTTCCTTATAGAGTCTTCCGACCGCGCGCTTAAACGCGTTTTTGCTGAGTCCGGTCTCACGTTTTATCACTTCCGGTGATGCCTTATCCGAAAACGGCAATACACCGGCGTATTCCTCAATGACCTTCATCACTTTCTCTGCGTCCGCGTCCATCTGGATATATGCTTTTTCCCGCAGGGTCAGATCCAGTTTGCCGTCTTCTTTGACATGCGTAACCTTTGCCGTGATGACATCTCCGATGCGGAGAAAACTGTGATCCTCATAATTCGGAAGCATTGCCGAATATTTGTCATCCACTGCCACAAATGTTCCGAAATTGTCGCTGAATTCGTAGACACGTCCCTCTACCGTGTCATCCTTTTTATACGGAGAGTCCAGGGACAGCAGATCATAGATCCCTTTCATGCTCGCGCAGAGTCTGTGGCTCTTGTCGATATAGAGTGTGACTAATATTTCATCGCCCTCTCCCACTTTCTGGGTCATTTCTTTATATGGAAGAAACAGATCTTTTTCAAGTCCCCAGTCCAAAAACGCGCCGATCTTTCCGACCTGTCCCACTTTTAATACCGCAAGATCACCGAGCGTAAGCTTCGGCTCTGTCAGCGTGGAGATCAGTCTGTCTTTGGAATCCTTATATAAAAACACGGTCAGTTCATCACCGATGCGGATCCCTTCCGGCACCTGCTTTTTCGGAAGCAGGACTCTCGTCTCGTCATCCTCCCGCTCCGCCAGATAGATCCCGAAATCTACTTTTTTTACAACCTGTAATTTCTGCTTTTCGCCCAGTTTTAACACGTCTGGCTCTCCTTTCCCTGCTCTGTCTGAAATTCGATGACCGCATACGGTTTTCCCGCCTCATCGCAAAGCGCAACCACGGTCTTATCTTTCATCTTTTTCGCCTGTGGATAGATCATATCCCCGAGCACCGCCGCCTTGCGGTAATCCACGCGCACTTCCCGCACACGCTCTTTCTCGGTGAGATATTCTTCTGCCATCAGGATATATTTTTCATTATTTACATGATGATTGGTGTCAATGTGGAATTTCTGCACCGCAAACGGTTCGCCCGCATCCATTTCTTCCGGCAGACGGATCTTGCGCTCCGCAGTTTCCATCGGGTACTGCTCCTCAAACACATATGCCTTTAACATCTCCTCGGACACACGCTTTGGTCTTCCGCTGTCCGTATCAAGAAAGATCCAGACGGAATTGGCGTACGCTACAACCTCGCCCTTTTCATCCTCGATCGTAAAATTACGGTAGCCGTAAAAGCTCTTGAACGCATACGGCCAGGTGCTTACCGTGATCTCCTCGCCCATTTTCGGATAGCGTTTTATGACGATCTGCCAGGAGGAAAGCAGCCATGCCTCATGATGCTCTTTTAAATACTCCACGCCGATCCGAAGATCCTCCGACTGAAATGTACAGCAGTCCTGCAGATAATTCACCAGCGCCGGAAGCGTGATCTCTGCTTTCGCGTTACATTCACTGTATCTTACCCTGCTTTTAAATTGATACATCTTTTTCGTTCCTTTCCCTGATAACAGAGACGGGATGCGTTCCGCATCCCGCTTAAGATTAGCGGTCGTCAAATGGACGCTCGTGCAAGCACGGCGTCCATTTTCCTCGTCGCCATTAAAATAAAGTGTGCGCTTACCGCACACTTTCGCGCGCGAGCGGTATGTTCAACATAAACTTCATCTCCGCGAGCTGCGCATCCCCGCGGAGCGTTTTTGAATCATAGGAAGGAATTTCCTATGATTCAAAAAAAGTACCACTCGCGTGGTACTTCTAACAAGTAGCTGGCCCACCAGGATTCGAACCTGGAAATGACGGAGTCAGAGTCCGTTGCCTTACCATTTGGCGATGGGCCATCAGGTCGTCTGCGCTGTTTGTTTTGCGCTGTCAACAATGGATATTATACGTACCTATTTGAGAAATGTCAACACTTTTTTTAAAAAATTTTCAGTTTCTTATCCATGAAGGCATATTCCACTGTTTCACCCCAGGAAATTCCCGCCTTTCCGTTGGTTCCCTCCATCAGTGCTTTCTCGATCTGCTCCTTTTTTTCTTCCGGAACCATTGCCGTGATCCGAACCGCATCGGTATACTCGGTATCCAGTATGGAGATTTCCTCCTGCGCGAACAGATACTGGATCTTGCCGATCCCGTTATAATCGGTGTCGATCACGAGCCGGCTTCCTTTTCGCTTTTCAACGATCTGACTGTTTGAAAGCCCTTCCTTGACCGCCTGCTGATACGCCCGCACCAGCCCGCCGGTTCCAAGCAGTGTTCCGCCGAAATAACGTGTCACCACCACCGCCACATTATGGAGTTCTTCTTTTAGCAGCACATCCAACATCGGGCGTCCCGCTGTTCCGCTCGGTTCTCCGTCATCCGAACAGCGCACCAGTTCATTCTTTTCCCCGATCACATACGCAAAGCAGTTGTGTCTCGCATCCCAGTATTTCTTTTTCATCTCCGCAAGAAATGCCGTCACTTCCTCTTCCGATCCGACCGGCCGTACCGTTGCGATGAACCTCGATTTTTTCTCTTCGATCTCGCCGCTTCCGCCCTCATATACGATCTTATATCCTTCGCTCATAAAACGTCTCCTGCCGCCTCTTTTTTTGTTTTCTTCTTTCTATATTAACATGGCAAAAATGGTTATTCAATCCAAAAATGGTTATGCTATGTATAAATCCGGTCACTTTTCGCTTTATTAACCGTGACAAATTTGCTATAATAGTGAAATAATGTTTTTATAAGATTGCCATAAAAAAGGAGGCTCACTTATGAATTATGGAAGAAAAAGTACTGCAAAGAAAGAAAAAGAGCTTCTTTCCAAGGGTACCATGATTCGTAAAAAGTTTACCGTCATATTTGCGAAAACACTTCTGGTGTGTCTGATCGCTTTCACCGTGGTTGGCGGCTGTGCCGGATATGGTGTGTACAAGGGCATTGTGGATTCCGCCCCTAACATCCATGATATTGACGCTACTCCGACCGGATATCTTTCCACCGTATTGGATAACCAGGGAAATGAGACAGCAACTCTGGTCGCATCCGGTTCCAACCGTGTCTATGTGACGATCGACGAGATACCGCTCGATCTGCAGCATGCTTTTGTCGCGATCGAAGACGCGCGCTTTTACGAACACAATGGTATTGATATAACCGGTATCGTCCGTGCCGGGATCACCGGTATCACTTCCGGCCGATTCTCGCAGGGTGCCAGTACCATTACCCAGCAGTTATTAAAAAATAATGTTTTTACCGACTGGACCAGCGAAAGTTCTTTCGCGGATAAAATGGAACGTAAGATCCAGGAACAGTATCTCGCCATTCAGCTTGAAAAAGTGGAGGACAAGGACTGGATCCTGGAAAATTACTTAAATACCATAAACCTCGGTCAGAACACCTTAGGCGTTCAGGCCGCATCCCAGCGTTATTTTAATAAGGATGTGTCCGAGCTCACTCTGTCCGAATGTGCTGTGATCGCCGGGATCACGCAAAACCCTTCGCGTTATAACCCGGTCAGCAACCCGGATGCCAATGCGGAGCGCCGTACCAAGGTTTTAAACAACATGCTCGATCAGGGATACATTGATCAGGCTGCTTATGATACGGCAATGGCGGACAATGTATACGACCGCATCCAGATCGTAGACTCCGAGACTGCTTCCGACAATATCAACTCCTACTTTGTAGATGCTCTGACAGAGCAGGTGATCGATGATCTGATGGAAGTCAAGGGCTATACGGAGACACAGGCGTACAAAGCGCTCTACGAGGGCGGTCTTACGATCTACTCCACACAGGATCCGTCCATTCAGCAGATCTGTGACGAGGAAGTAAACAACGCCGATAATTACGGCAGTGAAACGAAATACTCCTGCTCCTATCGTCTGACCATCCAGAAAGCGGACGGCACTTATCAGAACTACAGCGAGCAGACCATGTTAAGCTATTATCAGGGCAAAAACAGCAAGTACAACATTGACTTTGACTCGAAAGAAGCTGTGGACGCTGCGATCGAGCAGTACAAGGCGGATATCATGGAAGATGGCGACACGATCGTACCGAACGGAGAATCCATCACCTACACCATGCAGCCGCAGGCTTCGATGACTGTGATCGACCAGTCTACCGGCGAAGTAAAAGCCATTGTCGGCGGAAGAGGTGACAAAACCGCGAACAAGACCTTAAACCGTGCTACCGATACCAAACGTCAGCCCGGTTCTACGTTCAAGATCCTGTCCGCTTACGCCCCTGCACTGGACATTGGAGGCATGACGCTCGCATCCGTTCAGGATGACGCGCCGTATACTTATTCCAATGCAGCGCACACACCGGTCAATAACTACGATAAATCTTACCGTGGTTTCACCACGATCCGGGAAGGTATCACCTACTCGATCAATATCGTCGCAGTAAAGACCCTGACGGATATCGGTGTGGACATCGGTTATGAATATCTTCAAAATTTTGGCTTTTCCACACTCTGTGATTCCGACCGCACACAGGCGCTCGCGCTCGGCGGTATCACAAACGGTGTGACCAACCTGGAACTGACCGCGGCTTACGCAACGATCGCAAACGGCGGTACTTACACCAAACCACGTTTTTATACCAAGATCTTAGATCATGACGGCAATGTGCTGATCGACAACACGCCGCAGACACATACCGTTTTAAAGGAAACTACCGCATGGCTTCTGACCAACGCCATGGAGGATGTTCTGACAAACGGAACCGGTCGTCCGGCGCATTTTAACGGAATGCCGCAGGCCGGTAAATCCGGTACGACTTCGAGTGACCGTGATGCTTTATTTGCCGGATATACTCCTTATTATACCTGCGTGGTATGGGGCGGCTATGATGACAACGCCGAACTTTCCTACACCACCTATCCGAAAACCCTGTGGAAATCCGTTATGGGACGGATCCACGAGAATCTGGACTATAAGGATTTTGATAAGCCGGACGGCATTACGACCGCGACGGTCTGCAAGAAATCCGGAAAACTCGCCGTTGCCGGTCTGTGTGACAGTGATCCGCGTGGCAGCATGGTCGAATCCGAATATTTTGCTTCCGGAACGATACCGAAGGATTACTGCGACCACCATGTACGTGTAACGATCGACCTGTCTACCGGAGGCATTGCCACAGATACCTGTCCGGAAGAACTGCGTTCCTCGAATGTATATATTACCGGTGGAAGCGCCGGCACGCAGGACGCGCCGTATCTTTTGACGGATGATCTGGCAAACAGCCTGAATGCTGCCGGAAGTGAAGATCCAAACGCCCCGACAACCGGAGGCGCCGGTGATGCTTCTCCTGATGCAGGCGCCGCCGCACCGACGGGCGATGTACCGGCCGCGGAAACTCCGGCAGAAACTCCTCCGGAAACACCTCAGGATGTCCAGCCGGAACAGCAGGCTGCGGACCCGGCTGCACAGTAGATGATCTGTAGTTGGGAAATGAAGCAGCACCACCAGCTAGCTTAGCTGGTGGTGCTGCTCTGTCCCTGTAAGCAATGATTGTTACTAGTCCTTACACATACTTTTCTATTTGCCTTATAGTGGAAACCTTCTGAAATTACTTTCACGTAATATTTTTAACTCATTACTCTTTTCCTACAAAATACACTTCATCCGCATATTGCTCCGGATGAAGATAATATAGTCTGCTCCATCCCTCAACATTATTTTGAGTTATAATTTTCACCCATGGTTCTACATGATCGCCTTCTGCTTCTGCAAATACCATCTGTCCTGTCCATACAACTATGTCATCATTCTGCAGCCGATCCAACACTGTACAATTTTCCGTTGATGGAATATCTCTGACTAACAGGGAACTATTCACCCCTGAAACCACCAACATTATTTCCTGCGCTTCCCTTTGTTCCCCTGTCTGTCCCATCTGTTTCGTCTTATGTATTTCCTTCTGGTTTTTGGGATCATACCACTTGTGTTCTTCCAGCCAGTTCACACAAGCCATTTCCCCTCTTGTATACAAGGTCTGTCCCACTTCTAAGATATCATTGTTTATGTTCATGTAAAATGGAACTAATACAATAGCAATACATACCAAATAAACAATCAGACACTTCTTAAATTCTATTTTCCTATTGGTATGCCATCCACTATACCAACAGCCGATCACATAATCTATATGCTCACCCACTGTGGACATTTTATTTTCCAGTTTGGCTAAAAAAATTGATCCAAATTTACTGTGAATGGTTGTCACAGGAATTTCTACAATCCAATACAACAAGCGGAACAGTAACCTGAGCAGAAACGGAATGACCGATAAACCATATCGGATATAGTTTCCGAAAAACTTCCATAAAACAAGAATCCATACCGCAAGCGAAACCGGGAGTATCCTAAAGTTTGTGTAAACCTCCAAACTGATGTAAGATAAAATTACTC
>OLOZ01001386.1_pt1 | contig 16853 bp, 16 predicted proteins | sample 1673021 | NCBI WGS metagenome assembly OLOZ01 (sample SAMEA3136747, study PRJEB25190) | human gut metagenome | biome: human gut; feature: human-associated habitat; material: faeces | place: Austria | collected 2013
GCATATGTTCTTCGGTGAGGGACGTATCGATGCATTCCGTGAAATGATCTGCTCCACAACAGTAGAAGAAAGAGAAACAGCTCTTGCAAAAATTCTTCCATATCAGCAGGAAGACTTCGAAGGACTGTTCGAAGCACTGGAAGGCAACCCGGTTACTATCCGTTTCCTGGATCCGCCGCTTCATGAATTCGTTCCTACTGAAGAAGCTGACATCAAGAAACTTGCAGATGCTCAGGGCAAAACCGTTGAAGAAATCAAAACTATCATTGATTCTCTCCATGAGTTCAACCCAATGATGGGTCATCGTGGATGCCGTCTTGCAGTTACTTATCCAGAAATTGCCAAGATGCAGACAACAGCAGTTATCCGTGCAGCAATCAAAGTTAAAAATGCTCATCCGGATTGGGCAATCAAACCGGAAATCATGATCCCGCTTGTTGGCGATATCAAAGAGCTTAAATATGTTAAGAAATTCGTAGTAGAAACTGCAGACGCTGAGATCAAAGCAGCTGGTTCCGACCTTCAGTATGAAGTTGGTACTATGATCGAGATCCCGAGAGCAGCGCTTACTGCTGACGATATCGCTAAAGAAGCTGACTTCTTCTGCTTCGGTACAAACGACCTTACACAGATGACATATGGCTTCTCCCGTGATGATGCAGGTAAATTCCTGAACGCTTACTACGATGCTAAGATCTTCGAGAATGACCCATTTGCTAAACTTGATCAGGTTGGCGTTGGCAAGCTTATGAAGATGGCTATCGAACTTGGCAGACCGGTTAACCCGAACCTCCATGTAGGTATTTGTGGAGAGCATGGTGGAGATCCGTCTTCCGTAGAGTTCTGCCATAAGATTGGTCTGAACTATGTATCCTGCTCACCGTTCCGTGTACCGATCGCTCGTCTTGCAGCAGCACAGGCAGCTATCGCAGAAAAGAACGCTTAATAGCAGTTTTGTCAACAGGCAAAGTAAAATATCCTGTTAAGGGGCAAAAAGCCCAACCAACAGAATAATTGTCCAAGCATAAAAATTGACCTTGTAGCTCTGTAGAAATACAGATCCGCAAGGTCTTTTTTGTTATCATAGAGCAGCCTTAACAGCGATTTTTCCCAAAACCAATTTCCCAAAAATGATTCTCCCAAAAACAAAACATAAAAAGGCAAAAAACAAAAAAGAGAGGATCAAACAATGAAAGAAAATAAGAAATTAGAAACAAGTAACACAGGAGCAGTGGCAGAACCACCCATCCAAATAATCGACAACCGAAGAGAAATAGACTATTTATCAGATGCCGAGTTAAAAGAGCTAGAAAAAGAGCTTGAGCAATATGATAAAGACATGTGGCAACATTTAGATTGTCTCCAAAAGTATAAACATATAGGTGAGGAAATCCCAAAGGATGTGCCGTTTACGGAGTATTTCGGTTACATCTTTCAGAATTTCCGCAATCCTAAACCTGAAGAAGAATGGACAGTCAGAGACTACAAAGTGGATGCTGCCAGGGAAAGAAGGCAGATGGCGGCATTTATAATCAAAGACCACGGCTATAAAGAGCCATTAACAGACAGACAAAAACGTGTTATAGAGCGAATCCGAAACGGCACAGATTTCCACGTCTCATTGGATAAAATTTGGGAACTTTTTAAATAAGTCGATATAAGGAGCCAAAATGTCATATTCAGCTCGTAATTTTGCAAGAACTTCATTATTTTCGGTGTTTCTGGCATGATGGATTTCACCAACCAAATATTTGCGGTAGCCACTAACAGCAGGGGACATAATACTCCAGTTCCTTTTCATCCAATCGGTAGTGACTGGATTATGCAACAGATAATCCTTGCATTTAGAAATTGCATTGTTTGTGACGGTAATATTCACTTTGTAATCTCCAAGATTCAGTGAATATGTGGTTAATGCGGCGATAAGTACTGAATTAGCGTCCATAATTAACATTCCTTTCTATATACTGGACTGCTGCCAACAGCCTGTATATAGAATTATAGGAGTGTGAGAGCAAATAATCAACTACGAAAACATAGGCGACTTTTAAAATAATAGGAAAACGATTCTCCCTGGACAAAACATAAAAGGCGAAAACAAAAAAGAGAGGATCAACCAATGAAAGAAATAGAAAAAGTGCTGGCACAAGTACCAGACAACCGGAAAGAAATAACCGAATTAACGGAAACTGAGTTAAAAGAATTAGAAAAAGTGGCGAACCAATATGGACGAGATTCATTTGAATATCACAAATGTCTCATGCATTTCAAGCATGTAGGTGAAGAAATCCCGGAGGATGTGCCAGTTACCGAATATTACGACTACATCCTCAAGAATTTCCGCAATCCAAAGCCAAAAGAAGAATGGACAGATGTGGATTATAAGGCAGATTATTCACGTTGGCAAAGACTTCATGTGGCATCTGTACTTGGGCAGCAGTTAAGCAAACAAACAATACCATTGATTGACAGGCAAAAACGAATCATCGAGAGAGTGCGAAATGGCACAGACTTTGATATATTCTCATCGAAAAAATTTCTCGAAATGCTTAGTTAGTGCAATAAATGGTTGTAAATCATTGTATTCAGCCAATAATTTGGAAAGTTCATCCTCGCTACCAGTAAGTCTGGCATGGTCAATGTTATCTTTTAATGTTTTACGATAACGCTTGATTGCTGGAACAATGATTGTGAGGTTGGATTTTATCAATTCTTTAGTGTAACCATTAGTAAGGACAGAATCCCTAAGAGCGATGGTAGCATTAACTTGTGGTGTTACATCTCCACATGGATCAATTTGAATATGTAACAAATAATTGTCAAGGGCATTGATGAGAATATCTTTATTTGCGTTGTTCATAGAAAACCTCCTGTATATGGTATAAGAATTAGTGGCAGAACCACCCTGATTATACAGCAAACCGGACAAAACCGATAGCAAATTATGCCAATACGGGAGAAATATGGAAGTGGCGTAAAACCGCCAAATTCGACAACAAACCAGACAGATAATAAATTGAACGAATGTCAAGCCCGAAGCCGTATAACGGTGCGAAAGCAGGCTTTACATAAGGGAAATTTGTTATAAACTGAAAAACCGCCACATTCTTAGCAGGGAAATTAAGGGTAAAGGCATATTATTAACTCAATAAAATTCCAATTTTGTTTACCATGAAAACTGAACATCGAAAGGAGGCATTTTGCAAATGTTTCCATAAAAATATAACCAGGTGCATTACTTTGGAGGTTGTGGGATTTACCCCTTGAGAGGATAAATGGTTTTGTCCCATAACAATATATAACACAGAGTGTTAATTAGTCTATATAGAAAACCCCTTACATCAATTATGGTGTGAGGGGTTTTTTAGTGAGAAAAAATGTACAAAAGTTCGTTGGTGTGGTAGCCTGATAAAGGCAAATCACTATTTGTCGATTTGTAATACATAATACAAGGAGAAATAAAATGAGTACAAAAAAAGCAATTGGCATATCATTTGTTGCCATATTCATTTTAGTAATTACACAAGTTATTGCACAAGCAATTGCAAGTATATTTACTATAATACATGTTCCATATGGAATTTGTAATATTATCGCTGGAGTTATATATGCCGGATTGTCATATTTTCTTTTGAAAATATTTATTAGCAAGGTTATTAAGTTACCAGTGTCAGATTTTGGACTACCTAAATTTAAAATTAAAATAAGATGGAGTATAGTAGCTGTATTGTTACCAGTCATTATAAAAGAAAGTTATCTTTTAATATTCAACGGTAAGTATGTTTCTTCAAATATGAATGGAAATCAGATATTTACTACTTTAAGCGCAGGAATTGCATTCACTGGAATAGCGGCTGGATTTGTTGAAGAAATGGTGTTTAGAGGAGTTATACTTAATGCATTAAAGAAAAGATGGAATATTAAGGTGGCTGTAATTGTTCCATCAATGTTATTTGGTATTGTACATGTTCTGGGACAGGATTTTTCAATAGGCAGTTGTTTATTAGTTATTATCGCTGGAACTATGGTAGGCGTTATGTTTTCAATGATTGCAATAGAGAGTGGTTCAATTTGGAATAGTGGAATAGTGCATGCTATTTGGAACGTTATGATTATTGGTGGTGGATTGTCCATCGGAGAAAAAATGGATAAATATTCTGTAATGACATACGTCCTTAATTCAAAATCTTTTGCAATTACAGGGGGAGAATTTGGGATTGAATCATCTGTTATTTCGTTGATAGGGTATATAGTAGTGATTGGCATAGCATTTATTATGATTAAATCGAGTAAGAAAAATTGATATAAATTTATGGAAAACAATTAAGAAGAAAAATCTGTAAATATGATTCTTCTATGATAATGATTGAGCTGGAAGTATTAAATTGGAGCTTCCAGCTCTTGTTTTATATATACGACATGATTTCGGGCATGTCAAGAGCGGACGTCAAAAACGTCCTTCTCATCATGCATACAGATTCTGCTATTCCGGGAGTCTTTCCTCGTACATAATGCTGAGTTCACCGTAGACCCGTCCCCAGTTTCTAATGCTCATAGTCCATTTTTTGTGGCTTCAAAAGTTGCCAGATACAGGGCTTTCAGGAGTGCTGTATCACTTGGAAATACGCTTCTCTGACGGTTGAGCTTACGGTAGGTAGAATTCAGACTTTCAATTGTATTGGTCGTGTAAATAACCTTTCTGACATCCGGTGAAAACTTGAAAATCGGCGTTATTGCATCCCAGTTATCATACCAGCGTTTCATAGAATTCGGGTATTTTGCGGTCCATTTTTCAGTAACACGATCCAGAGCTAGTCTAGCTTTCTCTTCATCGGAAGCATGGTAAATCGTTTTTAGGTCGGAAGCAAACGCTTTTCTGTCCTTATCCGGAACATAGTGTACAGGTTTCTTTTCTCTTCTTGCCATAATAAAAGGCCTCCTATGATTTATATTTTACCATAGAAGACCTTGCTGTTATTAGCTATTTACAGAAAAAGTTTCACACACTCGGAAAGGCTTGTTTGTCAATCCTTTTCGCTTTAGATCTATTAGTGAATCGCTTTTATTATTAATCTTCTTTTAAACTAATGTAACGGTACACAGTGGATTCGGAAAGTTCTAATTGTTTGGCAATTTCTGAGATAGCACCTTTCATACGCGGAATTCCTTGGTTTGCAAGTTCCCAAACGATTTCCATTTTTTCCTGTCTGGTCATGCGTTCAGGTGGAATATTAGAATCAGCAATCGTTTTAGAAATAATAGATTCTGCAAAAGAAACAATTGGAACATCTAGGTTCTCTTCTACCATAGTGGTAGATCCAGTAATAGTTTCTCCCATTGTCATGGAAACTCCCATTGGTAAACAACCGACAAATTGATGAGCCGCTTTCATGAAATTTGTGATAATGGTAGTATCTGTATTTAAACAAAGCATGCCAATTAGTTCACCATTATTTTTTATATAAAAAGTAGAAGCGATAAAATCCTTTCCTCTCGCTTTTGCAGTGTAATTTACCAAATAGTCTTGTGTCGTATACACTTGATTGTGTGTGACTTGGAATGCAAAGTCTGTAAGGGAACTTCCAATGGTTCGTCCAGAGTGGAATCCGTTTTGAATTGCAATAACAGAATGTTCTGGATTAGATACATCATGTAGCACAATTTCGGTGTTTTCACCTAATATTTCACTAAGAAAATTGACAATAGGGACGAAAATGGAAAGAATCTCTTTATTGGTCATTGTGAACACTTCCTTTACTGTTTTTACAATTTCAATATACATGTTATACAAAAATAAGTCAATAAAATTGTAATAACAGTAAAAAATTATTTTTTGGATAAAAAATTATTGCAAATAAAAATGTAGGGGTGTAAGATGTGATTAACAGAAAAAAATAAGGGAGGTGAACCTAATATGAAGGAAAAAATTGAATCAATGAAAGCTCCAGCAGCAATTGGACCATATTCACAGGCAGTGAATAACGGAGGCTTGGTATTTGTATCAGGACAGTTACCAATCGATTGTGAAACTGGTGAATTTGTATCTGACGATGTATCAGATCAGACACGTCAATCACTCGAGAATATTAAGTCAATTTTAGCCGACGTTGGATATGGTATGGATCGGATTTTAAAAACAACTGTATACCTTCAAGATATGAACGATTTTTCGGCAATGAATCAGGTTTATGAGACATATTTTACAGCCCCATATCCTGCTCGAGCAGCATTTCAAGTTGCAAAGCTTCCGAAAGGTGCAAAGGTAGAGATTGAAGCAGTTGCGATGTGAGTGCTTACGAAAAACGAGTAAACTAAAGGAAAGATGAGAAGAGGTGCATCTTATGGATGAAAACAAAAAATTAGAGTTTCGTGGTAGTAGTTTTATGGCATTAGTTCCATTTGCAATCTTTATTGTTATTACAATTGCATTATCATTCTTTAATGCGGCTGATACAAACATGATGATCGGCGCAGGTGTTATCGGTTTGTTAGTCGGAATGTTTTTCGCAAAGAATCTTAATGATTATTGGGACATTATATTGGAAGGTTTAGGTTCAAAAGTTGCAATGACAGCAGTAATGTTGTGGTTAGTTGTAGGAATTTATGGAAATATTTTGAACCGTGGACAGATTGTAGAAGGTTTGGTTTGGTTAAGTGTAAAAACTCATGTTAGTGGAGCAGCATTTACAGTTGCAGCATTTATCTTTGCGGCAGTATTTGCAATGGCAACAGGTTCTGGTTTCGGAACAATTTCTACAATGAGTTTTATTCTTTATCCAGCAGGTATTTTGTTAGGTGCAAATCCGGCAGTATTGGCAGGTGCAATTCTTTCAGGAGCAGCAGTTGGAGATAATATTGCTCCAGTTTCAGATACAGCAATTATCGCTTCTTCCAGTCAGGAATATCAGAATAGAGAAGGAGTTGCTGATATCGGAAGTACAGTAAAAACAAGAGCAAAATTTGTTGTTATTGCAGGTGTTATTTCCATTATTTTATTCTTTATTTTTGGTGGTGCAGGTGAAGCAACAGATGCGGAACAGGCAGAAATGCTATTAGCTCAGTATCAGAATCCAAAAGGACTGTTACTTTTAATTCCGACAATTCTGGTTATTGCGTTAGCAATCAAAGGCATTAATATTTTTGCAGCATTAGGAACAGGAATCATTACAGCATCCGTAATTGGTCTTGCAGCAGGATTATTCCCAGCTTCAGCGTTATTCTCAATGAAAGACGGTGTGATTTCAGGAGCAATTCCTGAAGGTGTTGCAGGGATGACAACAGTAAGTATCGTATTGATTTTGGTTGTTGCTATGGGAAATATGCTTGTTAAAAGTGGTTGTATGGAAGCAATCGTTGATTGGATGAATAATACGATAATCAAGACTCCTAGAGGCGCAGAAGTAGCTATTTGGGTATTAGCAACAATTTTTGGTATTTTGATTGCAGCGATTAACACAATTGCAAATATTTGTGTGGCACCATTTGTTAATGCAGTAGGTAAGAAGAATAATCTTCATCCATATAGACGTACAGATATTCTTGCAACAACAATTTGTTCCTTCCCATTCTTCCTTCCATTCGGAGGATGTGTACTGTTATTGTTAGGTGGAATTTCTTCTATGATGGATACATACCCATTCCTTCCTAAATTAGGTGGAGCTGATATGATGTTTACAACATTTTATAGTTGGGCAATTTGGATTGTAATGCTTATTGCATGTTTGACAGGATGGGGACGAGCTTTTGAAGGCGAGAATGGAGAATATATCCCTGCAAAAGAAATGAAAAAGAATAAGTAATAGACGCACAAAATAAGAAGCAAGTAAATAAGGAGGTTTTTACTATGCATGAATTGTCACAGATGATCAAAGATGATATGAAGCCAGCATTAGGCGTAACAGAACCGGGCGCAATCGCATTTGCAGTAGCCAAGGCAAGAAGTTTCACTAAGGGCGATATTAAGAAAGTCAATGTTGCAATGAATAGTGGAATGTATAAAAATGCATTTACTTGTGGAATCCCAAACAGTAATGAAGTAGGTAATATGTTTGCAGCTGCATTAGGTGTAGTAGCAGGAAATGCAGACAAGGGATTGGAGTCTCTTGCAGATGTTACACCTGAAGATAATGTAAAAGCGCAGGAAATGATTGATCAGGGCAAGATTACAGTTGAACTGAGTGGCATTACAAGTCGTATTTTTATTGAAGCTACAGTGGAGACAGAAGAAGATAAGGCAATCGTAACAATTCGTGATTCTCATACTAATATCACAAAAATTATAGTGAACGATAAAGTCGAACTGGAAACAGAGGATGAGAAAAAGACAGAAGAAGATGGCGGTGAAGAAGAATCTCATTCTATTCATAAATATACTTTACAACAATTATACGATTATGTAACAACAGTAGATATTGAAGAAATTCGTTTTATTAACGAAGCATACAAAGTAAATCTGGAATTGTTCCATGAAGGTTTGGAAAATCCAAGAACAACATTTGCAAGACAGTTGTTAGCTATTAATAATGGAAAAGAAGTTTCTGACGATGAGCAGAAAACAGCATCTTTGATGTGTAATGCAGCAATTGAGGCACGAGTTATTGGTTTGGATAAACCTGCTATGAGTATTACAGGTTCTGGAGCACATGGAATTATCGCTACAATGCCATTATATGCAGCGTATAAAGTAAATGGATACACAGAAGAACAGTTGCTTCGTGCAACAGCCTTGAGTTATCTTGTATGTATGTACATAAAAGAGTATTCAGGACGATTATCAGCATTCTGTGGCTGTGCTATCGCTGCAGGTTCTGGTATGGCATGTGCACTGGTTTATTTACGCGGTGGAACAGTCGAAATGATGGCTCATACATTGAATAACATGGCAAGTAGTATTACAGGTATGATTTGTGATGGCGGAAACCAGGGATGTACAATGAAGGGAGTTGCAGCGGTAGATGCAGCGTATAAATCAGTTGAATTTGCAATGAATGGTATTTATATTTCAGAAGTGCATGGAATTAATGGAAATACACCGGAAGAGACTATGCGAAATATGGGACTGATTGCTTCACCTGGAATGGTTGGCACAGAGAAAACAATTGTTGAGATTTTTGAAGACAAGCTGAAAAAGTAATATTTTTTAATTTTTAATCCCAAAAAGAGGCGGATATCAATGGAACAACCCAGAGATATTCGCCTCTTTGGAAATATTACAACATCACATTATTTTTTACAATAATATTATATATTGATTTTGGATTATAATGTTCTGAAATCGTTGTAAGAAATTTATGATATTGTTTCGAAGTCATTTTTTTATTTGATTAATAAGATCACCTTTCATCATTTCTAAGTTAGTCATAAAGTTCCCCTTTTATCTATACGATGATTCTTGTAATCATTGTGCATACAGACATATGACTCTACTATACTTAACTTCAAATTAAGCAAGATTTTAAAGAAAATGCAATAAAGTGTTGCATGTTCCGGTAAAAATTTGGAATGTGCAATACTAAAATAACAGCTGTACACATGTTTTTAGCAGACTTATTATATATAGCATAATCAAAGCAGAAAATGTAATAAGTAGTATAGCAGCGTGTCATACAGTTATATTATCAAGAGATAACTTCCATAAATATTTCTCCAAGAACTGGTGAACTTCCTTATCTGTAGCAATCCAAGTATTATCATGGGAACTATCAGTGTTCTTCTTCCTTTCATAGATATGTAATTTGCCATTGAAAATCTTATATTCTCTTTTGTAAGCCTCACCTTTGTTACTATTATAGGTGGTGTTTATAATAAATCCATCATTCGAGTTGAGAAGTATTTGACAGTTGTTTTTTGTCAATTTAATTAATCTAAGTTTATCAAAAGTATCCATTTTCACCTATCAGAAATCATATTTTTTAGGATCTAGTCCAGAAGCTATAAGCAGTTTCTTTCGTTCTTCAGGATCCATAAATTCTAATTCAGTAGGATCCAGTCCGGATAATTCCAATTCAGTTTTTGTAGTATTTTGATCTTTTACGATTAAACGGAGGGCATTCTTTGTCTTTAAATTGTATTCAGCCATATCATTTCTTGTTTCTAAGGGAAGGTTTGATAAAAATGGAAGGTTATCTTTTACGGCTGTTATATTCCTTCTTAATTCGTTCACGACATTATATTCATTATTATACTCATTTGCAGAATCTTTATTTTCGGATGTAATTTTTTTAAAGTTGTTTTCTAGTTTTTTTAGCGTTTTGATAATAGTTTCTATGTTACGAAAAGTAATCAGGGAATAATTGGGGCAAGCCCACAAATCATCAGAATAATTATTAAATTCTTGCTTGAAATTTCCTTCTCTGACTAAAAAAACGATAGTGTAATCGGAGTTAGAGTGGAATTTTTTTGCTATGCTGTATAGCTATTTCATAAAGTTTATTAAAACAGTAGGCTAAATTAACTCTTTCTTTAGCGGATTGGGCAGAATATGAAAAGCTTCTAAATGGTTTACTTGGAATAGAAAAATCCGATAATCTGATTAAAGAGGCAAAAAATAATTCGTCATATCGGTGGCTTTTATGCGGACGTTTTTTATCAGTAGGAGAGATCTTGTAAGTTTTTTTTGTCATGAGTACAAAATAAAAATCCACAGGTTTTTTGATGTAATAGGAAAAGAGCCATTTGTATGAAAATTTAAATGGCGATATGATATAAGGATATTTTATAGGTGGATAATGAATTATTGACAAATGCTGATTGCTAGAGTAATATCCAATTAAGAAGGTGTGTTATATATGATTATGAGGGTGAATTGTGTCTTAATGTCCGGTAACCGTAATACACCCAACAGGCAGCTATCGCAGAAAAGAACGCTTAACAGCAGTTTATAAGGCTATTAAGTTAGCCTGATATTTGTGTCCCAACGGAGTAGTACCGACCCTCACTTTACAGGAAACTGTATCGTGGGGGTCTTTTTTATAGTTTTTTCTTTGAAAACCCGTTTGTTAAAGAATTTGACAGCATATTGTTTAAAAGAGTATAATAAATTTGAAATATTTTTAGTGATTTTAGGTAATCATTTCATGGTATTCGGGAGAATTACATATGAATATAGCAGAAACATATACATATATGAAAAGAAAGTTTATACATGAGACTTCAGAAAATGCAGGGCGATATGTTTGAACGTTAATATATATTTTTTTCTGGATGGGAATATGAATATGTATATGGGGAATGGAATTCTTTCTTCGAACAGCGAATTGCTTAATGAAACTTTTTACATTTATAAAGCAGAAAACGACAGTTCCATACAATGCGGAAATATCGATTCCTATAATGGAAAGAAAATCGGAGTTCTGAAAAATGACCAGCGTATGGTAGCTGTCCTTGAGAAATTGAAAAGCAGATATCATGTAAATATCGAGTGCGTATATTATACCGACATGCCGGAGTGCGCCGATCTTTTGAGCGCACTTCGTGTCAGCCATCTTCTTGCTATCGTAAATGAAATTCTTGAAATCAGCAGAATCGAAAGCGGACAGACAAAACTGGACGAAGCTGTCTGCAACCTTGAAGATATCATAAAAAAACAGATATTATCATCCGGGATCAGGCGCTGGAAACACTTGCAAACATTATATTTACTAAAGATAAAAAATCCAGCCACACTAAAAAGAGGTTGAAAAACAAAACACAGCCTCGTATAATGGCATATGGAAATTTACGTTACAAAGTGGGGGAGTAGTTTTGAAAAATAACAAATATGAAATTGATATGTGCAATGGATCAATCATGGACAAGCTGATCTCTTTTTCACTGCCTTTGATGCTTTCCGGTATTCTGCAGCTTATGTTTAACGCAGTAGACATTATCGTTGTCGGACAGTTTACCGGAAGCCAGGCACTGGCAGCTGTGGGATCGACCACTGCACTGATTGCAGTTTTTACCAATTTATTTATTGGTATATCACTCGGTGCAAATGTGCTCGCAGCACGTTTTTATGCTTCCGGAAAACATAAAGAAATGTCGGAGACAGTACATACTTCAATCACATTAGCACTGATCAGTGGTATCATTATGGCTTTTGTAGGACTTCTGTTTTCGAGGGCCGCTCTGGAGATTATGAGCACACCGGATAATGTCATTGACCAGTCCACCCTGTATATGAGGATATATTTTCTTGGTATGCCATTCTTTATGCTGTACAATTACGGTGCCGCCATTTTAAGAGCAGTAGGAGATACAAAGAGACCCTTGATTTTTTTGATTATCTCAGGACTTGCAAATGCAGGATTAAATTTACTTCTGGTCATTGTTTTTGATATGGGAGTTGCCGGTGTTGCGATAGGAACCGTTGTATCACAGTTTATATCCTGTGTGCTTGTTCTTCGCTGTCTGCATCATTCGGAAGGAAGCTATCAGCTCTGTTTTTCGAAGCTGACCATCAAAAGTTTCTATCTGAAACAGATTTTTCAGGTTGGTGTACCTGCCGGAATCCAGAGCACAGTTATCAATCTTTCCAATGCATTATTACAGTCCTCTGTCAATTCATTCGGTTCAACCGCAATGGCAGGATATACAGCAGCCAACAATATCTTCGGCTTTTTATATATTTCTGTAAACTCCATTACACAGTCATGCATGAGTTTCACCAGCCAGAATTACGGAGTGCGGAAGACAAAACGTATGGATAAAATTCTCATTGACTGCATAATCCTATCTTTTGTTTTTTCGTTTACACTTGGGTGTGGCGCATACTTCTTTGGAAATGAACTGTTACGATTATATACCAGTGATCCAAAGGTTATTCAGTGCGGGATTGAAATACTTGCCTATACAACAGTGCCGTATTTCTGCTGCGGACTGATGGATCTGTTTCCGGGTGCACTTCGCGGAATGGGTCATTCCGGTGTGCCTATGATCCTTTCTATCATTGGTACTGTAGGAACAAGAATTGTATGGATCTTCGGACTTTTTCCGAACCACAGATCCCTGTCATTTTTGTTTATTTCTTACCCTGTATCCTGGATTCTGACAATCCTTATGCAGGTAATCTGTTTCTATTTTGTCAGAAAAAAAGTACACAAAACGATGTTATCAGCAGACTGAAATCAATAATCATCCTTATAATAAACAGAAAAAGCTCCGGAGAGCTCCTGATCATTTCAGGAACTTCCGGAGTTTTTTTTCGTTCTTAGGGTTATATGGCTGATACCGTATGGAAAGGTCCGGCCAGGTCTTTTTATTTACAATACTCTTATAATGTGTAAAGGTACGGAAACCTTCCTCGCCATGGTAAGCGCCCATGCCGCTTTCACCAAATCCGCCAAATCCCATTTCTGACGTTGCCAGATGAATCAACGTATCATTAATGCATCCACCGCCGAAATCACAGCGTTCCATCACTTTGTTTGCAAGTCTTCCCCTGGAAGTAAATACATAAACTGCCAGCGGATGTGCCATGGAATTGATTTTTTCGATTGCTTCATCGATTGAATCATAGGTAACGATCGGAAGAAGCGGACCAAAAATTTCTTCCTGCATGACTGCGTCTTCGAAGGTTGCGTTATCAAGTACCGTAGGCTCGATCTGCAGCGTTTCCTCGTTATAATTTCCGCCGGCAACAACTTTTTCTTTATCGATCAGTCCGAGAAGCCGTCGGAAATGTTTCTCATTGATGATCTTTCCATAATCTGGATTTTTAAGCGGTTCTGTTGTATACTGCCGGTTGATCTGCCGGATGATCTGGCGCACCAGTTTGTCCTTTATTTTGCGGTCACAGTAAATATAATCCGGGGCAACACAGGTCTGTCCGCAGTTCAGAAGTTTACCAAACACGATACGTCTGGCTGCCAGTTTCAAATTGCATCGACGGTCAACGATACATGGACTTTTTCCTCCTAATTCCAGCGTGACCGGAGTCAGGTGTACAGCGGCCTTTGTCATAACCTCTCTGCCGACATGCTGACTTCCCGTAAAAAAGATATAATCAAACCGTTCGTTCAGAAGAGCCGTATTTTCTTCACGTCCGCCTTCGACCACAGCCACATAAGAAGGATCAAAACATTCTGCAAGAATTGCTTTGACAACTGCGGTTGTGGCAGGAGAGAAGACACTTGGTTTCAGGATTACCGTATTACCGGCGGCAATTGCATCGATCAGAGGATCAAGAGAAAGCAAAAGCGGATAGTTCCATGGACTCATAATAAGAACCACACCGTAGGGGACCGGTTTCTTATAACTGTGCGCAGCAAACTGCGCCATCGGTGTCGGGACATCCTGTCTCTCAGCATATTCTCTTACATGATGGATCATATGTGTAAGTTCACTTAAGACAAGCCCCGTTTCGCACATATAACTTTCGAAAGCACTTTTGCCAAGGTCTTTTTTCAATGCTTCATTAATCTCTGCCTCGTGCTGCAGAACAGCCGTTTTTAATTTACGAAGCTTCTCAATACGTTTTTTTACCGGAAAAGTATCACCGGTATGAAAAAAGTTTCTCTGATTTTCAATCAGCGTTTTGATTTCTGTCTCTGTCATGAAAATTTCCTCTTTTCGATAAATCTTAAGATTCTTATGTGAATATATAATACAACAATACAGAATAAAAAGTCAATCGTGCCATAATTCTTCAAAAATATTGTATATTCGACAAAAGCATGATAAACTGTCTATATCTATACAATCATCACATATAAATGGAAGGAGATTTATGATGAATCGTACCAGACAGATTTTAAAAAAGGCTGTTGTTACAGCAATGGGAGCTTCTCTGGTTGTTTCCGGCAGCAGCACCGTATTCGCAGCAGGTTCCTATCAGGAAACAGAAAAAACTGCACTTGCAAATGTAGTAAGTAAATTACCGGAAGCATGGAACGGCTATCTTGAGAATTACCAGAAAGCCTGCAAAGGAACAAAAAGCACATTTACACTGACTGTAGAAGATACAGGACGGGCACTTGCCGGTGCGCTTATGGGAGGTACCGATGTTTCCTGGCTTCAGAGCTTTACTTTTGACAGTGATATTACCATCAAAGATGGTGTGGAGGCCATTGCCGGTGGACTGCTTCTGAACGACACAAAACTGTGTGATCTGAATTTCTATATGGATCTTGCAAACATGGTCGAATACATTCAGATTCCTGAATTGTCGGACGGATATATTTCGGCACCAATTGAAGGCACTGTAACAACTTCCGAAGGAGTAGCAGAGAATTCACAGGAAATCATGAGCACCTACATGAATGCACTGTCAGATCTTTCTTCTGCACTTCCGGATTCTGATACACTCGGAACACTTCTTGACCGCTACGGAAATATTATCATTGATAATATCGAAGATGGATCTTCTGTTGAAGAGTCTGTATCTGTAGATGGTATCAGTGAAGACTGTACTGTATATGAGGGAACTGTTTCTGAAAAAGCTGTTACAGCTATGGCAGAGGGAATCCTTACTGCAGCCAAAGATGATGCTGAGATCAAAGGCTTATTTGAACAGTGGGCAGGTGCCTCCGATGGAGAAGACCAGTATCAGCAGTTTGAGGATGCTGTAGCAGATGCGCTTGACAGTATCGGATCTGCTGACGGAGAAGTTTCCGAAGATCCTGTATTTTCCTCAAAAGTATGGGTAAATGCAGACAATAAAATCGTCGGACGTGAATTTGCCGTCATAGACGGAGCAGAAACTACTCCTGTATTCACATGGAAAGCACCATCTGATGGTGATACTTCTGCATTACTTCTTGAAATTACAGCAGAGGATTCTTCCCTTACACTGACCGGAAGCGGCACAACCAGTGATGGACTTCTGAATGGAGATTATATCTTCGCAATAGACGGAACAGAGGCAGCTGATATTAACGTCGAAAACCTCGAAACAAAACCGGAAAAAGCAGGTTACTATAATGGAACCTTAAATGTAACCTTCCCGGTAGCAGAAGCTGATGCTGCAAATACAGACGGAGAAAGCGAAGCAGCATCCAACCCGCTGGCAGGATTTGGTATTGTGATCAATCTTAAATCTGATGCGTCTACAGATTCAAGTTCTATGGGTCTGACTGTTACAACTTCAGGTGCACCGATTGCCACACTTACAATAAGTGGTGGATATGGAGATGGCGTAGATATTCCGGATCTGACTTCTCTGGATAAGACTTATGATGGTTCTGACGATGCAGCAATGACTGAATATGTAGCAAATATCAACTGGGATACTTTCCTTGCAAATATCAAGGCAGCCGGTGTTCCGGATGAACTTGCAACACAGCTTGAGACTATCCTTACCTCAGCAGTTGAAAGCATGACCGCAACAGATGAAGATCAGGATACAAGCGCAACAGACAGCAGCGCAGATGGTGAGACAGAAGCAGCAGATGATGCAGCATAAATAAAAGAGAGCCACTTGGACTCTTATGTATAAGAACAGTAAAAAGGATACCCTCAGGCAGATGCCTTAAGGATATCCTTTTTTTTGACGTCATATAAAACATATTCTGCATTACACATAACGAATGCTGCAACTGTCGGTAAAATTGCGATCCAGGATCCTTTCAGATCAAGAAGTTTGCAGGAAAGAAAAGCAATTGCAGCTCCTCCGTAAAAGCAGATCAGTACCTTTCCGAAATAGATTCCTCTTCGAAGAGATTCTGTATCTTTGCTGCACAGATATTCGGTAAATCCTGTAACACACTGACGCAGATTATTTGTAGAAAAAATACTGGAACTTGCAAAACCATCGGCACCCTTAAAAGAACACCACTGAAAAGCAGTAGCAAAAAATATCGGAAACAATGCAACAAACGGATTCATTTCCTTGGGATAAAATCCAAGGATCAGTAATACTGCTCCATCAATCAGGA
>OLOZ01001390.1_pt1 | contig 16803 bp, 15 predicted proteins | sample 1673021 | NCBI WGS metagenome assembly OLOZ01 (sample SAMEA3136747, study PRJEB25190) | human gut metagenome | biome: human gut; feature: human-associated habitat; material: faeces | place: Austria | collected 2013
CCCTTCCCTTCTCATATTTTCTATCAATATGGAAAGATGAAGCTCTCCTCTTCCAGAAACTTTGAAACTGTCAGTGGAATCAGTTTCTTCCACTTTAAGTCCTACATTTACTTCCAGTTCTTTATCCAAACGCTCTCTCAAATGCCTAGATGTAACAAATTTACCTACTTTTCCCGCAAAAGGGGACTTGTTGACCATAAAATACATAGAAAGTGTAGGTTCTTCAATCTTAATCATCTCCAGAGGATGGGGATCTGAAGGATCACAGATAGTCTCTCCTATGGAAATATCAGGTATGCCGGAAACAACGACTATATCTCCGGCTTCAGCCTGATCCACTGCCACCCGCTTAAGCCCTCTATATACAAAAACCTGATTTATCTTTTTCTGCTCTATCTGTCCATCGCCTCTTGCAACAGCAATAGTGCTTCCGGATTTCACTATACCCTTTGTTACACGTCCTATTCCCAGTCTCCCTATATAGTCGTCATATGCCAGCGCTGATATTTGCAGCTGAAGAGGCTCTTCATTATAGTCAGGATATGGTTTTACATGGTTAATTATAGTTTCGAACAAAGGTGTGATATCAAGACCATTCATGCCTTTTGCGGATTTCTTTATCTTGCTTTCTCCGCCCTCTACATGTATATCCCTAATATCGTCAGGATCGTAAACCACTATACCCTGCCTTGCTACACCGTATAAAATAGGAAAATCCAGCTGCTGATCATTAGCCTCCAAATCCATAAACAACTCATATACTTCATCTACCACTTCATCTATACGGGCATCTTTCTTATCAATCTTATTTATCAAAAGTATTGGATTAATACCTTGTTCCAGCGATTTTTTAAGAACGAATCTTGTCTGAGGCATTGGTCCCTCACTTGAATCCACCAGCAATATAACAGTATCCACTGTTTTTATAATACGTTCGACTTCCGACGAAAAATCGGCGTGTCCCGGTGTATCCACGATATTTATCTTAACATCCCCATGCATGACAGAGCAATTCTTGGAATAAATAGTTATCCCTCTTTCTCTTTCGATATCATCACTGTCCATGACACAGTCAACTACCTGCTCGTTATCTCTGAAAACTCCGCTTTGATTGAGAAATGCATCTACAAGAGTAGACTTTCCCGCATCTACATGAGCTATTACAGCAATATTTATTATCTTCTGTTTATCTGACATAAATTTCTCCTGCTTTCCGTTATTTTAACAATATATTATAGAATAATATCGTGACTGTGTCAAAAAATCTCTAAATCTATGAAATAACCTACAATATCTGATACTTATTATATCGCCAACTGTTTCGCGAAATCTTTAATATATATCAAACAGAAAAGGTCACAGCCTCCGGCATGCCAACATATGATAAAGGAAAAAGGAGATTTTTATGCCTAATTTATTTTTAAGTCCCTCCGTCCAGCAGTACAATCCATACATCAACGGACTAGGAAGTGAAGAATATTATATGAATCTCATAGCCGATGCCATGGAGCCATATTTGTATGCGTCAGGAATAACCTTTACACGAAACAATCCAGATGATACGCTTTCTCAAGCCATAGCACTCTCCAATGCGGGAAACTACGATTTTCATCTTGCGCTTCATTCAAATGCAGCTCCGGCCAATCTGTCAGGACAGATCCAAGGGCCAGACATCTATTATTATTCCACCAGCACCGAGGGAAAAAGAGCAGCTGAAATATTTCAAGAAAACCTAAAGGTGATATACCCCGATCCAAACCTTGTAAATACCATACCTAATACGACTCTGGGCGAGCTGAGACTTGTAAAAGCACCTTCCAACTTGATCGAACTTGCATACCATGACAATCTGGAAGATGCTATGTGGATAATAAACAACATAAATGTTATTGCCAGAACGCTGGTATTGTCTCTTACAGAATATTTCGGTATTCCTTTTGTCGATCCTTATTAACTTCCAACTTTATCTTTTCTGTGATAATATAATCAAAGCGGTTTCTTTTAACCCCTCAAATATATGAAAGGCACAAATCATGGAAAAAATAATTCAAACTCTGTATTCAGCTGTAAGCAGCGATAAACTGGTAAAAATCATCATAGCTGGGAAACGCAGAAAATCGGTCCCTCAAAAAAAAGTAACTTTAAGACCTGTGGATATTAAAGGTGAATATATGTATCAAGCAGAATTCCATTTTGATAAAAAAGTCACCCACAAGAATATTCCATACTTTGAAGTCATAGATTTTGCAGAAAATTTGATACAAAAAGATTTCAAACAAATAAATATACTTATGGAAAATGAAGACATACAGATTCTTGCTGCCAAAGCGGATAACCCCAAAATAACCAGAAAACCATCTATACGTAAGGCAGGAGATCTGTCTCACGACAGAAAAAAACAATATATCATAAACGACGGAACACCTTGTGATTTTCTCATTGAGCTGGGCGTCATGTCCCCTGAAGGAAAAGTATATAAAAAACATTACTCAAAGTTCAGACAGATAAACAGATTTCTTGAAATAGCCGATGACTGTTTTGATTATCTTCCTAATCAAGGAACCCTTCGGATCATAGATTTCGGGTGCGGAAAAAGTTATCTTACCTTTGCGCTTTATTACTACCTCAAAATTCAAAAAAACCGTGATGTGGAGATTATAGGTCTCGATCTGAAAGAGGATGTCATAAACTTCTGCAGTGACACAGCCCGAAAGCTGAAATATGACGATCTGCATTTCATCACAGGAGACATTGCAGACTACGAGAGTGACGGAGCCGATATGGTCGTCACTCTCCACGCATGTGACACCGCCACAGACTTCGCGCTCATTAACGCTGTAAAATGGCACAGCAAAGTAATACTTTCCGTACCCTGCTGTCAACATGAACTCTTTTCTCAAATAAAAAACCATATAAATGAGCCGATGCTCAAATACGGTATAATAAAGGACAAGTTCACGGAGCTTCTAACAGATGCTTTGAGGGGACTTAGACTTGAAGCGGCAGGATATGAAGTCAACATGACAGAGTTCACATCTTTGGAACATACAGCAAAAAATATCATGATAAAAGCTGTAGTCCCTGAAAAGTCAAATAAATCTGCTGAAAAAAAAGCTTTGGATGAATACGAAGCACTCAAAGATTTTTACCATGTCTCTCCTGCCATAGATCATCTGAAACTTTAACGTTTTCCATTTTTTAAGAAAGGATATCCGATAATAATGAGTTTAAAAAAAGGTTTAGAAGACGGGATTCCTATTGCATTAGGTTACTTTTCCGTGTCCATAGCCTTTGGTCTCATGGCCGTCCAATGCGGCTGCACATGGATCGAAGCTCTCCTTATATCATTTACAAATCTCACCTCAGCAGGGCAGTTTGCCGGAGTCACAGTAATAGCCGGCATGGGATCATATATTGAAATGGCGGTTACTCAGCTTGTCATAAATTCAAGGTATGCCCTAATGGGAATTGCTCTTTCACAGAAAACCGACAGCAAATTCCACGGTTTATGGAGGGCTGTGTTAGGTTTCGCCATAACAGATGAAATCTTTGCCGTAGCAATAGGCCATGACAGCGAAATAGGCAGACGATATTTTGCAGGCCTGGCCTTCTTTCCCATAATAGGCTGGTCAGCAGGCACCCTCTGCGGTTCTGTGCTTGGAAATATAATGCCTGATATAGTGACAAACGCTCTGGGCATAGCACTCTATGGAATGTTTATAGCAGTAGTAGTTCCTAAGGCAAAAGAAAATGTCCATGTACTTATAGTTGTATGTATTGCCGTTGCCGTAAGCTCTGCCCTTTATTACATTCCGATATTTTCCGTCATATCGTCAGGATTCTCAATAATATTATGTGCTGTAGCGGCTTCTGCAGCGGGTGCAATACTTTTTCCTGTAGATGAAAAGGAGGCCGAATAATGGATTTTCTGAGATTTCTCCCCTATCTGTTTATAATGGCAGGTGTCACATATCTCATACGAGTGATACCTTTTCTTCTTATAAATAAAAAAATAGAGAACAAATTTATAAATTCGTTTCTCTATTACATTCCTTATACTGTTCTGGCATCTATGACTTTCCCAGCTATTTTATACGCTACGGGAAACATCATATCCGCCGCTTTTGGATTTTTGACATCTATATTTATTTCTTTTAAAGGAAATGGCCTTCTGCCAGTAGCTATCGGTGCATGTGCATCGGTTCTTATATCAGAACTAATTATGACAATCTTTTAATATGTTCATTCAGGTATATCCCAGTTTATAGGCTCTGATCCCGCGGACATCAGAAACTCATTCGCTCTCGAAAAATATTTCCCTCCGAAAAATCCATTGCCGGCAGAATATGGACTCGGATGAGCCCCTTTTAAAATACAGTGTCTCGTATTGGTTATGAGAGTTTCCTTATTCTTAGCATTCTTACCCCACAAGATAAACACCATAGGCTCCTCTCTCTCATTAAGAAGCTGTATTACTCTGTCGGTAAAAATTTCCCACCCCTTTCCGGCATGGGAATTAGGACTGCTTCTTCTTACGGTAAGAACTGTATTGAGCAGCATTACTCCATTATTAGCCCAACTTTCCAGATTGCCGTGACTTGGAGGATCTATCCCAAGATCGCTTTTTAGCTCCTTGAATATGTTGACAAGAGAAGGTGGTGTTTTTACTCCTTTCTGAACCGAAAAGCACAGTCCGTGAGCCTGTCCCGGCTGATGATACGGATCCTGTCCCAGTATTACGGCCTTCACCTTCTCATAAGGAGTAAATTTAAGCGCATTAAAAATATCGTACATATCCGGATAGATTACCCGGCTTCCATACTCTGATTTAAGAAATTCTCTCAGTTTCAGATAATAATCTTTATCAAATTCTCCCTGCAGGACTTTGTCCCAACTATTTCCTATATTAACCATATTACTATTATATTGATTTTTTCCGTCAAACACAAGGAAAATCGTGATATACTCATAAATAATGTTCTGTTATTTTAACAAAAGGCAGGTGTTAACAATGAAAAAACGAGTTTACCTTTCTTCTCTGGCAGGCGCACCATTGATCAAATATCTGAAAGAACACGGTCTGCAACCTGTTCTTCTGACAGGGAAAATGTCTGATGGAACCGTATCCCCTGTATACAAAGAGATATCCACCCATGCTGATATACATATGTGCCGTTTGGGTCTGTGGGAAAACAGCAAACTTTTCTCGGGAAATACAGCCTATCTTACCTCTGATTACCCGGGAAATATAATCTATAACGCAGTATGTACCGGGAAATACTTTATCCACAACCTTAAATTCACCCATAAGGATCTCTTAGCCGCAGCAGACCAATGGAGCCTTGAAAACTATCCGGGAACTACTCTCATAAAAATTCACGTATCACAAGGATATACGCGGTGCTGCTGCCTTCCTGTAGATGATTCATCATTCATAACATCCGATGAAGGCATAGCAAAAACTATGAAAAATTCCAAAACAGATGTTCTGCTCATCCAAAAAGGGCATATCCTGCTTCCCGGATTCAAATACGGATTCATAGGAGGCTGCTGCGGTCATATGATATTACAGGATAAAAAATCACTGATTTTCAACGGAAATCTGAAAGCTCATCCCGACTTCAAAAAAATTACGGCCTTTGCAAAAGACCGTAATATAGATATTGTATATTTCGAAAATTATCCTCTCACTGATATAGGCAGTATCCTTCAGGAGTAAAACGCTCTTTAAGGACTTACCTTATCCTTAAAGCTTTCAAGGCTCTGCCCCATCACCATCCTGATCCTCGGCAAAAGAAGCGGATCTGTTCCGGGTCTTGCCTTTCCGTATTCAGTCGTCACAGCACACAGGAAACCTGCTTCCTCGACCATGTCTCTGCTGCTGACATTATAATCACCGAAAGGATAAGCGAAGGCCTCCCCGCTGCCGCAGATCTTTATGGATTCTTTCAGATCTGCCATACCCTCTTCTTCAGAAATAGCGGTGAAAACCCCTCCATGCCCTATATTGCCTCCCGGTCTGTGCATATTATGAGAATGAGATTCATACACAAGATAATCACTCCTATATTCATCCACTTTCTCTTCCCCATTTTTCGAAGTTATCATAAAACATGTGGCCGGAATCTTATATTTTTCCAGTACAGGTATACCATTTTTAAGAAAACTCACAGCTCCGTCATCAAAGCAAAGAACTATACTCTTTTCCGGCAATATAAGTTTTCCGTCGATATATTCTCTGACCTCCTTCCATGTAGGATAATAATAACCTTCTTCATTGAGCCATTCGAGCTCTTCTGACAGATCCTTAATCGATATATAATTCCCGTATCTTCTGTTGAGATCGTCGGGAGGTTTTTTTTCATCATAAACATAATGATACATGCAGATAGGCAGCCCTGCAGAATCATAATGCACATTAGGCTCCACAGTTACCTCTCTTGAAACCTGGGTAATATTGCCTTTACCGTCGCTTACAGTATATGTAACTTTATTCTCCCCCGCTTTTTTAAAATTGTCTCCTGTGATCTTTACCTTCCCGGTTATATCCCGTCCGTCCTCATCTACTGCGTGATATCCGGGATCTTCATACTCTTCCCCCAGCTTCACCGTCACCGCTTTACCGCTGTCTTCCAGTATAATCTGCGGGTTCATTTCATCGAGAACTTTCACCGATCTTTTTACAGACAAGTGCCCTGCTTTGTATGTAAGATCATAAATACCGGGAGAGGATGTATCTATTTCTCCGATGACTTCCACCTCGTCTGAAACGTTCTTTCCGTTTATTATGGCCTTTGCTCCCGGGTCATCAAATACAGAATTAAGATTCACCGTCATATCTTTTTCACCATTAAGAGTCATGGAAAAATGTGTGATATAGTAAGCTGTTATGACAGCAAAGATCCCCAAGACCAGTATCGCTAATGCCAGTACCGTAAGTAAAGTTTTCTTGCTTCTAATGTTTTTCATATAAGCTGCACCATTTATCGCCAAATTATCTAAAGTAAATTATTTGCAATCAATTATACATATCATACCATGTTTATGATAGAATGTTAACTATGAAAACACATGCTATAATACCGGTTTTTATACCTCATAAAGGCTGTCCCAATGATTGTGTCTTCTGTAATCAAAAGGCTATAACAGCAAGGGGCGCCGATATAGGGCCAAAAGACGTTAAAAATTTAATAGAAAGTTATCTTCCCACACTGCAAGACCGAAATCTCAAGACTATCGAAATAGCATTTTTCGGAGGAAGCTTTACAGGAATACCCATGGAGGAGCAGTCAGCATTTCTGTCAGTGGCAAAAGAATATAAAGACATGGGTCTTGTGGACAAGATCCATATGTCCACAAGGCCTGACTATATAGATGAAAGGATACTCGATAATCTGAAGAAATATGATGCAGATATCATAGAACTGGGTGTCCAGTCCTTTGTACCGGAAGTTCTCTCAGCTTCCAACAGAGGTCATACCTCAGATGATGTATATAAAGCCTGCAGCCTTATAAAATCATACGGTTTTGATCTGGGTATACAGCTTATGATTGGACTGCCAAAAGATACAAAAGAGCGGTGTATATTTTCAGCCCGAGAAACAGTGAAGATTGCTCCTGCAATAGCCCGCCTTTACCCCACCATTGTTCTCAACGATACGGAGCTTTGCAATATGTATAAAAAAGGCCTGTATCAACCTCTGTCCGCAGACACAGCCGTTGATATCACAAAAGAAATGTATAAGATACTTGATGGAGCCGGTATCAACATAATAAGAGTAGGGCTTAAAAGTACTGATCTTATAACTGAAGGCGGAGAAATACGCGGCTCTACTTTTCATCCTGCATTCAGGCAGCTTGTAGAAGGCGAGATCGCAAAAGAACAGTTAGAGCTGCAGCTTAGAAGCTTCATTGGACAGAATTCCAAAAACCCATGTCTGTCATACGAATTTCGCTGCAGCAGAAACTCTTTTTCTAACATGGTTGGCAACGGCAAAAGAAACAAAAATTACTTTGCCGAAAAATACAAAGACCTCAAAATAAAATACAAGACAGATCAAAGTCTTGAAGACGGACACTATATTGTGATAAAATGTTAAATTAGTATAAATGGAATTTTCCAAGTTTGAATTCAGGAGGATATATATGAAAGCAGTTATTACAGTAATCGGTAAAGATATGGTTGGAATACTGGCAAAAGTCAGTACTACATGCGCTCAGGCCAATGCCAATGTCGTAGAAGTCACACAGTCGATACTTGATGAATATTTCGCCATGATAATGCTTGTGGACATTGATAATATGAACTGTTCTTTAGAAGAACTGAAAAACGATATCGAAACTACAGTACCTACAATGACTGTCCATGTCATGCATGAAGATATCTTCAATTCCATGCACAGAATATAACGGAAAGACAAAGGAGGTAAGAAATCATGCTGAACACTAAAGACATCATGGAGACTATAACCATGATACAGGACGAACACTTAGATATACGCACTATAACTATGGGTATCTCACTCATGGACTGCTGTGACAGTGATATAGATGTATCATGCCGAAAAGTCTACGACAAGATATACAATAAAGCGAAAAACCTTGTGAAAACAGGTGAAGAAATAGAGAAAAAATACGGAATACCTATCGTAAACAAAAGAGTATCCGTTACACCTGTTTCCCTTCTGACTGCAGTCTCCGGAGGCGATCCGGTCAAATATGCAAAAATTCTTGACAAGGTTGCCAAAGACATAGGCGTGAATTTCATCGGAGGCTACTCCGCTCTGGTACACAAAGGTTTTGCTGCAGGTGACAGAGCTCTCATAAATTCCATTCCAAGAGCCCTCGCCGAAACTGACTTTGTATGTTCGTCTGTAAATATAGGATCAACAAAATCCGGTATCAATATGGATGCAGTAAAAATAATGGGACAAATCGTAAGAGATACGGCAGAACTCACAAAAATGAATCAATGCATAGGCGCCGCCAAGCTGGTGGTATTCTGTAATGCACCTGAGGACAATCCTTTTATGGCTGGTGCTTTTCATGGTATAGGAGAACCTGACTGCGTAATAAACGTCGGAGTTTCAGGGCCGGGAGTCGTAAGATCAGCACTGTCAAAGATGCCAAAAAATTCATCGCTTTCGGAAGTAGCCGATCTCATAAAGAAAACCGCTTTCAAGATCACCAGAATGGGTCAGCTTGTAGGAAGTGAAGCTTCTCAAAAGCTGGATGTGCCTTTCGGAATAATAGATCTGTCACTGGCGCCGACACCTGCTGTAGGTGATTCAGTAGCATATATACTGGAAGAGATAGGCCTTGAGCAATGTGGTACTCACGGTACTACGGCAGCTCTTGCCATGCTCAATGATGCTGTGAAAAAAGGCGGTGTAATGGCATCGTCAAACGTAGGCGGGCTTTCGGGAGCCTTTATTCCTGTTTCTGAGGATGCCGGAATGATAAAAGCAGCCGAAAACGGAACCCTTTCTCTGGAAAAACTGGAAGCCATGACAGCAGTATGTTCAGTAGGTCTGGATATGATAGTTCTGCCGGGAGATACTCCTTCCGAAACCATATCGGCAATAATAGCTGATGAGGCTGCCATCGGTATGGTGAATTCAAAAACCACTGCAGTGAGAGTCATCCCGGCTATAGGACAAAAAGAAGGAGAGATGTTAGACTTCGGCGGCCTTTTAGGAAAAGGACCGATAATGAAAGTGAATAAAAAATCTTCTGCCATAATGATAAACCGAGGCGGAAAAATTCCCGCTCCTATGCAAAGTCTCAAAAATTAGTAAAAGTATAAATAACCGTCTTGTTCTTATAAAAACAAGACGGTTATTTTTATACTTTATATAAATCACTCATATAGATCGGCAAAGCATACTCTTTTCAGGTCCATCAGCACAGCACTTCCGGATAATGTAGTTCCGAAAAACAACACTTCAGTATCGATATCAATATAATCTACTATAGTTCCATTGCATACTGTACTGCCTGTACACAAGATAAGATCTGCATATCTGTTCACTACATCATCATAGACCTTGCTTCCATCTTCTACAAGCACACCATACCTTATCTGTCCTATATTGGCAGGATTCAAATCAAGTACACGAACATCATATTCACTGTGAGACAGCATGTCCAAAAGGGCCGGCTGATACCCTATCAGTCCTATCCTTTTTCTGTCAGGATAGTTTTCTCTCAGAAATTGATACATATCTTTAGCGCAAAATTCAGGCCCCTCAGTACGGCAGTGGACTGCTCCTTTACACAGATCAAGATAACTCATCACAGCATTAACCGCCGCTATGAAAATTCCTCTTTCATGAGGTTCGTTTATTATATCCATGTTCATCACTTCCCAAAGGCCTCCCTTGAAAGATGTCGGAGCCTCAGTAAAGGCTTGGCCGAAACAATTTCGGAACTCTGCCTGTATCATTACATCCTTGCCTGTGATAATAGGAAAGTCCTGTCTTTTCGTTTTCCCTATAGCCTCTTCTGCCGTCAGAGAGCGACATATGATTTGCACAGGATCATTTTCTATATTATTTTCTTTCAAAACATCTGTGAATCTCTTTTTTAAAGTCTCATAAAAAGTTTCTGCTTTCATGGATTACGATGCCTTTCTGCGAATTACAGCCCCGGCTGCCGTTCCTCCTGCCAGCATCAAAGCCAACATCAAAACTATTGGAGTTTCATCTCCCGTTGCTGCCGAATTATCCTTATCAGCATCTTCTCCTTTATTCGAGTCTTGGGTCTTCTCCCCTTCCTGCACTCCAGGCTTTTGTTCCTCCTGTCCCGGGTCTTTACCTTCCTCGCCTTTCTTAACAAGCGCATCTATATTGGTTTGTATCCTGTCAGCCGCACTGTTTACATCTGCTTGGGAATAGTAAGTCGTATCTTGCATTATTACACTTGCCAAATATGCAGCCGCTTCTACTTTATCAAAACTTTCATCAGTATACAGACTCTTGTCTATAGCCGACGCATCAGTTCCTGCTTTTTCCAAAACCGAAGTATCTATATTTTTGGATCCATTGTTCAGATATGATAATACATGTAATTCCAATACATCGCCTGCCTTGGAATCTTTGGCAGTTATGGTTATCTCATCGCCGTTTCCCGTAACAATATAATTTTCACCCAGTGTATCCTGGATTCCGCCACTATACATTTCCACAAATTCTGACGCTGTAATTTTCAGATAATCATGCCAATGTCCTGTATATGTTCCTCCGTATGAAGTCAGACTTCCTTCAGGAATCGGCTTTCCGTTTTTCAATACTACTAAATGGACCATTCCTCTTGTAGAACTTTCAGGAGCCACTATCTTTGTTGTCACAGAAGCGTTATTTTTCTCATCTGCCGCAACCTGTTTTATAATTTCCGTTGTAAGTCCGTTAGGCATCAGCATCGTTACATCTGATTCTGCCAGTTTGCTTCCGTCCTTTGTAGTAAGATTCTGCCAAATCCCTGAAGATGTTATCTGCCCGCTGTATGGTGCCACCCATCCGCTTATCTCAAAGCTAAAGGTTTTGCCGTCTGCACTCAAGGATACATTTTTCACTTCCCCCTTTTTTCCTCCGAGGGCCTGATTATGTATCTTCACAGTCTTCATCAGTTCCTGTATAAGAGCATTTTCATCAACTATTTTCATTTCTTCTGCAAAATCCAGAGAAATATAAGCTGTCTGTGTATCCGTACCTACCGGTCCCATAGAAAGCTCCGGAACATTAGGTCCTTTGTGATCTGAAGATACATCAAAATCAGATATAGATATCACATCATTTACCTTAACAGTAAATGTCTTTTCAGTTGTGACCCAGTCGCATAAAGACGCCGATACAGTTACCTCTGTCTCGCCTGTTCCTGTTGCTGTAAGCTCAATCTTACCATCAGCTGTGCTTCCTGCTTTGCTGCCGGCATCTTTGACAGCAGTCGCTTCCGAAGCTTTTACAATGGATTCATCATCAGATTTTACCGTAACTTTAGCTGTTCGCATCACAGGACTACTCGCACACGAACACCCTAATCCTTTTTTAAAGCAAAACTCTCCCCCACACTCGTCAGGGCAGGCAACACCATCCACCTCCATCTGACAGCCTTCATACTGAACATGAATATAAGGAGAAATACTGATAGATGCCGTACCCCCGGGCATCATTGATATCGTATCTCCTCCGCCATCTGCAGTCACTGCCATAGTGCCGTGATTATAGGTAGGACTTGTTACATTTTCATTTGCAAAAGCCATCGTTGCCGATAAACTGAGTACCAGTAAAGCACTCATCATCCATAAAAACATCCGTTTGGGAAATTTTTTCATCTTTCCGCTCCTCTCTTCTTTTAATTCCTATACCATAATAAATAATTTATTTAATCTCCGTAATGGAGTTTAAATCTTCTGAAATTACTGCTCTAATCTATCCCTGCTGCTATATATTTCATCATTTTTCCGTTTTTACCCGTATAAGTGTGAACAGATGCGTTTACATCATACATACATTTAAGCAGTTCTTCTGTGATGATTTCTTCTGCCGGTCCGAGGCTCCAGTCGTTTTTGCCTTTTAGCGCCAGTACTGATGCATTGACGAGAAAAGCCTGATCCGGCTGATGAGTAGAAAAGCACACTCCTATGCCCTCCTCCGTCAGTTTTTTTATTTCTCTCAAGAGTCTCATCTGATTGCCAAAGTCAAGGCTGGCTGCAGGCTCATCCATAAAGATATACTTTGTCTGCTGTGTAAGAGCTCTGGCTATGAGCGCCAGCTGCCTTTCTCCCCCGCTGATTTCTGTGTAAAGTTCATCTTTCAAATGAAAAATACCCATACGTTCCAGCATCCGGCAGGCGATTTTTTGATCCTCTTTTCCCGGTGAGCCAAACGGCGAGATATGAGCACCCCTCCCCATCAGCACCACATCATATACAGAATAAGCAAAGGGAGGGGTATGATATTGTGGTACATATGATATATATTTTGCAAGCTGATTACTTGAAATATCCTGCATATCACTGCCATCTACAAATATGCTGCCTCCTAAAAGAGGAATAAAGCCCAGTATCGTCCTGTACATAGTAGTTTTCCCCGCTCCGTTGGCTCCTAAAAAGCACATCAGCTTTCCCGGCTCCAAAGCAAAAGAAATATTTTCAATCACAACTTTTTTCTTCTGTTTTCCTGTATATCCAAATACAGCTTCTTTTATCTCCAGCATTTTTATCAAGGATTCTCCCTGTTCAATATTTTTTCAGCATCTTCTCTTGTAAGAGAGTAATCAAAAAACTTTTCGTAAAAAATCATTATTTCCTCTTCCATATCCAGATCTTCAAATTCGTCAGGATGTAAAATCTTTGCCATATTCATGATTAACAGGATCTTTTGTATCCCCATATCCCAGTAAAATACCCCTGATGGGCTCGCATAAACCTGCTGATTTTTTACGGCGTTCAAAGATTTGTACACAGATTTGCTCTGTATTTCCTTTTTAAGTTCTTCTGCAGTCTTTCCGTCATTCATCCCTCCATGATCAATGAATATAATATCAGGGTTCCATGCCATAAGCTGCTCGTAATCTATCTGAGTTCTGTTTCCCGCATTCAGTTCGCAAGACACAGGATTGCCTCCGGCGCTTTCTATAACCTGTATTATATCCGAATGTTTTCCATAAGTTGTAAGTATGTCTACTCCTGCATAATAAACATCCGGTCTTTCTTTCTCATCTATTTTATCTATCCGTTCTTTTATCCAGCTAAGTTTTTCATCAAAATATCTGCAATACTCCTCTGCACGTTCTTCCGCATCTTTTCCCAGTGTAGCGGCATAATTTCTTACTTGATTCTTAACTCCCTCAAGAGTCTCTTCCGTCTCTGCGGACAAAACCGCAACACCTGCTTTTTTCAGCTGAGTAAGCTCATTTTCTCTGGGAAATGTATAGACAATCTCCGGTTCATATTTCATAAGCTCCTCAAAATTTACAGACGTATGAACATTATTCAAAACAGGAATTTTATTAATTCTGGAAAATACTTTTTCTGCCCACGGAAAGTCAGCAGTCTGAACATCAGCCCGTACAACAATCTTATCTTCAGCGCCTAACATAGTCAGAAGTTCATAAGAAGGCCCATATACGGCAGCCAGGCGCTGGGGATTCTTCGGAAATTCAACCTCTGCCTCCTGCTGTTTCCCTGATATTACAGGAACATCTCTGCCGGATACTGTACCCGTAAGTGTTATCCCTTCAGGAGCAGACAGCATTCCTATACTATCTACAGTGCCGGCTTCCTTTTCTCTGAGAACAACTGTGTTCCCCTCGCATGACACGACTTCCCAGAGATCATCTGCACGTTCTACTACGTCTCCTATAGCTTCTGTAACTTCTTCAGAATCTGCTCCCGCATATAAATGTACCGGCTGATCCACACAGTTTCCGCAGCTGTTGCTTTCAAGATCCTTATACACATTTATGCTATAATCAAGAACAGTAACGATACCTGCTTCTGCCGAATCTCCGCTGGCCGTAACTTTATACTCCACTTTTTGCTGGCCGCATGATGACAGTATTGCTGCAACAGCTGCCATCAGACCGATACACCATATAAAACATTTCTTTTTCATTACAAAAACCCTTTCCTGCCTCTTGCCAGCAACACTACAAACACCGGAGCCCCCACAATGGCGGTCAATATTCCTATTGGAAGTTCCTGAGGAAACGCACACCTTGCCACATCATCTACCAGAAGAAGAAATATAGCGCCAAGAATCGCGCTGCACGGCAGCATATGCTTATAATCCGACCCTACCATCAGGCGAGCGAAATGAGGCACTATCAGACCTATCCATCCTATCATTCCTCCTACTGCCACACAGGCGGCAGTCATAAATGTAGCGCACAGAATTATGATTCCCTGATATTTTTTAACCGGCACCCCCATAGCTCTCGCCTCGTCTGCCCCGAAAGACAGCAGATTAATCCTCCACCTCAGCATCATGAGTATTGCTGTGCCTAAAATAATAGGAATCAAAAGAAACAGCATGTCTGACAATGTGACATATGTAAGTCCTCCCATAAGCCAAAATGCTATGGAAGGCATAGTATCAAAAGGATCCGCAACATATTTAATAATTGATATAAACGCCTGAAAAAGCGAACTTACTACAATACCGCTCAACACCAGAAGAAGCCTGTTATTATCTGTATGTCCTCCCACCATACGACTTATCAGCCTCGTGACCATTACAGCTGTTATTCCTGAAAAAAACGCCGTCAGCTGTACTGCTAAAGTAGGCATGCCGCACAAGAATCCTAAAGCGGCTCCAAAACCGGCTCCTGCTGAAGCTCCCAGAAGATCGGGTGAAACCATAGGATTCCTGAAAATACCTTGATAGCCGGCTCCCGATACTGATAATCCACATCCTATCAATATAGCTGCTGCTATTCTTGGAAGCCTTGATTGAAACAACACAGTTTCATGTCCTGAAACACTTAAACTACTTCCGTCTATTTTCGATCCCACAATCTCTACGATATCTTGTAATGATATGGAGAAACGTCCTGCCATCACCGACAGCATGACAAGCACCGCCAATATAATGCTGAGAAAAAACATAATATTTTTTCTTTTTTTCATTTTCGTCTCTCCTTATTTTCGAACGAAATCCGGTACATAAATCTCCGGAAGGAACATATATCTGTATCCATCTTGGCCATCCAGTTTCACTGCAGCCAAATATCCTCCCCTGCTCATATAATAACCGTTTCTCAAACCGGCAGTCACTTCCTGTATCTTGTCAGGATCATCTATCACATACTTGTTGCCGAAATCCTTTTGTATCATGAAGTCATCTGAGCTGTCAGCAAAATATGACATAAAGTACATTCCCATTGGATAATCCGGTATATTTATCCCTATATAAGGATTCATACGCTGAAGTGTAATTGATTCTATCTTCTGTTCTCCTTTCACATATTGAAGCAATTCATTTTCCTCAAGCCATTTAAGCGTATTTTTATATCGGCTGGTCAAATATAAAAATGTATTATCAAGATGGTAAGCAAAATATTTACTGTCATCCTCTCCTGTCTGGGAAAACATTAAAACTGCTTCTGTACTTTCCTCCGGAAAATACCTTTCATCAAGAGTCATCTGACTTATATCTTCGCCTATGGCTTTTAAAAGCTGTCTTCTCATATCTTCACCCAATGTCAGCTCATATGTTTCCGAAAGATATGGATCCGTTATATATATTGTCCCCACATCATAGGCTTGCTTTGTCAATACTTTCACGCTACCGGAATCGGAAACTTCAAACAGGCCTTTCTGTCCGCTTTTCACTTCAGAAAGATTCTCAATCTCCAGCATACTTTCAAGCTGACCGTAAGAAGCTCTGTCATAATACCACGTACGCTCTGTTCCATCTTCTTCGATATATGAAAATGATATGTCATAAGGAATGACTACTTCCTCCGGATTATCAGAACCCTTCATCGGCTTTCTCCCTGACTGCTGAAACATCATATGAAGATCCTTAGTTTTATTTATAGACTCAATGTCTTCAAGCTTCAGATGACTGACTACATAATATCCGTGTCCTGTACTGCTTCCCGTTGCCTCCTCATAAAGACACGACGGATCTCCTGTATAATTCACCTTGACTTGTGCTACTTCAGATTTTTTTATAAACCTCTCCGTCCCTCCAAAAAAGCCTGTGGAAAAAACCACACATATTACTGCTATGACTGATGCCTGCAGCAAAGCAGATATAAACTGACTTCGTTTTTTTACGCTTCCAAAAATCCCCGCTT
>OLOZ01001391.1_pt1 | contig 16798 bp, 10 predicted proteins | sample 1673021 | NCBI WGS metagenome assembly OLOZ01 (sample SAMEA3136747, study PRJEB25190) | human gut metagenome | biome: human gut; feature: human-associated habitat; material: faeces | place: Austria | collected 2013
GCACACTCGGCAGGCTCCACGGCGACGATGCGCGCCGCCGGCCCCTCCCACGCCGCGGCCGCCGCCTCGGCAGCCGTGAGACTCGCCTGGTCGCAGGCGGCGCAAGAGGCGCAAGAGGCCTCGCGCTCGATGTCTTTTCCGGGGTAGGTGGCCATGGCTACAGGGCGCGCAGGAACGCTTCCACGGCGGCGATCTGGTTCTCGGGGGTGCTCGCGCCGGCGGTGACGCCCACGCGGCGGCAATCGGCAAAGGCCTCCGGGTCCAGCTCGTCGGTCGATTCGATGTGGAAGGTGCGCGGGCAGGTGAGCGCGCACACCTCAGCCAGCCGCGTGGTGTTCGACGAGTTGCGGCCGCCGATGACCACCATAGCGTCCACGGCCGAAGCCAGATCGGCCGCGGCCTCCTGGCGCTGGCGCGTGGCCGAGCAGATGGTGTTCTTCACGATGGGCTCAAGCCCCGCCTCGCGCAGGGCGGCCACCACCGCCTCCAAGTTCTCGCGGCGCTGGGTCGTCTGGGCCACCACGCCCACCGGATCGTACAGGCCCTCGGGGATCTCCTCGGGCGCGGCCACCACGTCCACCTTGCCGCCGGCTTCCTCGGCCCAGGCAGTGAGCCCCTCCACTTCCGGGTGACCCGCCTCGCCCACCACGATGACGCGACAGCCCTCGGCCGCGAGCTCCGCAGCGGCGTGCTGGGCCCGGGACACATGGGGGCAGGTGGCGTCGACTACGGAAAACCCGCGGTCTTCCACGGCGGCCAGCACCTGGGGCGTCACCCCATGGGAACGGATGACCACCGCCGGCACGTCCCCGGCTGGGCAAGCGGCTCCTTCCGCAGGAGCGCTCGCTTCCGCGGCACCTTCCCAGCGGATTTCCCCCACGGAATCGACGGCCTCGGCGCCGCGAGCGGCCAGATCGGCCACCACCTGCGGGTTGTGAATGAGCGGCCCGAGCGTGTAGGCACGGCCCCCGTCGGCAATGACCTCGTCGGCCATGTCCAGTGCCCGCTGCACCCCGTAGCAGGCTCCGGCCCGTTTCGCGCGAATCACTTCCACGGTTAGCTCTCCTTCGCTTTCGCGGCGGCCTTGGCGGCTTTCTCGGCGCGGGCGGTGCGGGCGGCGCGGGCCAGCTCCTCGCTCGTGTGGCGCGGGATGGGGTGCTCGGCGAACACCGGGGCGTAGTCGCGCGTCTCGGGGAACAACGCCGCCATGTCCACGTCCTCGGGAGCGCAGCGGTAGTACAGCGCGAAGCACTCGCGCATGGCGTACCAGGTGCAGGCTTCCACGCGCTCGTCCTTCGGCAGGAAGTCGAAATCGCCGACGAGAATGGGATCGCCGTAGTCGACGGTCACCTTCGGGAAATGGACACGCTGGCCCTTCTGCTTGATGCGCTCCACACCGCGCACGGTCATGGGCAGGATGGGCACCTTCGCCATGCGGGCGATTACCGACACGCCGGCGTGGATGGAGGGCACCCGGTCGGTCTTGCCGCGGCGCGTGCCCTCGGGCAGGATACCCACGAGCTCCTGGCGCTTGAGCATGCGTACGGCGCGCTTGATGGAGGTCATGTCGGCCGTGTCGCGCTTCACGGGGAAGGCGCCCACCCGCGAGAGCGCCTGGCCGAGCAGGCCGTGGGCGTTGTCGAAGAGGCTATCGCGGCCCATGAGGCGCACCCACTGCTTCGGGCGCGCGGCCAGATACATGAACACGACGTCGAAAAACGACGTGTGGTTGCAGATGACGAGCGCCCCTTCGGCACCTTGGAAGGCACGGAGCTTCTCGCGGTTGTCCCCCCGGTAGCGGAACAGCAGCTTGCACAGGCCGCCGACCACCACAAAGGCCGCATTGCCGAACCAGTGTGGGATCTCGTTCTTGCTGGGCGCGCCGCCCAGATCCATGTCCCACATCTCGGAGTATTTTAGGAACATCAGCGCGCCTCTCGGGCCAACGAGCAGATCTGCTCGATGACTTCCTCGATGTAATGGCCCGTGGAGTCGATGCGCACGGCGTCGTCGGCGGCGCGCAGGGGCGCGGTGGCGCGGGAGGCGGCGCAGATCGGCCAGCACCTCGTCGTAGTCGATGGAACCGATGCCGCGATCGACGTTCTGGCGCACCCGACGATGGGCGCGCTCCTCATCGGAGGCGGTGAGGAACACCTTCACGGCCGCATCGGGAAACACCACGGTACCGATGTCGCGGCCCTCCACCACGTAGTCGCCGGCGTTGCCGATGCGGCGCTGTTGGTCGAGCAGGGCCTCGCGCACGGCAGGCGCGGCGGACACCGGGCTCACGGCGCGATCGATCTCGGCAGTGCGGATGGCGTCGGTCACCTCATCGTCGCCGATGAACACGCGGCGCGGCACCGGGTCGCCTTCCACATGCCCGAAGGCAATGTCGTAGGTGCGGGCGATAGCCCCCAAGGCCGGCTCGTCATCGAGCGCTACGCCGTCCTGCAGGGCGCGCCAGGCGATGGCGCGGTACATGGCCCCCGTGTCCAGGCAGGAGAAGCCGAGCTCTTTGGCCACGGCCTTGGCCACGGTGGACTTTCCGGCCCCGGAGGGCCCGTCGATGGCGACGATCACTATTTCACCAATCCCTTCAAGTCGGCGAGGAAGTCGGGGTAGCTCACGGCCACGCAGGTGAAGCGGGTCACCGATACGGGCACGCGCCCGCAGGCGCCCACGAGCGCCCAGGTCATGGCCAGACGGTGGTCACCGTAAGACTCGAAGACGAGGCCTTGGGGCACCTGCAGCTGCGGGTTGCCCTCGACGAACAGATCGTCGCCCTCTTCCCAGGCGTCCACGCCGAGCAGCGCCAGGCCGTCGATGATGGCCTTGAGGCGGTCGGATTCCTTCACGCGCAGCTCCCCCACCTTGTGGAACACCGTGATGCCCCGGGCGTGGGCCGCCACCAGGGCGAGCACGGGGATCTCGTCGATGACCGAGGCGATGTGCTGGGAGGGAATCTCGCAGCCGCGCAGCACGGGCGTGTAGTTCACCGTGATGGTGCCGCGGGGCTCCTTGCCCTCATGCCCGCCGTAGGACTCGCGAATGTCGGCGCCCATGCGCTCCAGCGTGCGCACGAACCCGATGCGGGCCGGATTCAGCGACACGTTCTGAATGGTGACGGAGCTGCCGGGCTTCAGCAGGGCGGCCGCGGCCACGAAGGCGGCCGAGGAGGGGTCGCCCGGCACGACGACGTCGGAGGCGAGCATCTCGGCGGGGCCGGTCACCGTGGCCACGCGGGTGCCGGCGGTGGTGGGCACGTTGAACTCCGGCAGCATGAGCTCGGTGTGGTTGCGCGAGGGCGCCGGCTCGTTCACGGTGGTGGTGCCGTCGGCGAAGACGCCGGCCAAAAGCACGGCGGTCTTCAGCTGGGCCGAGGCCATGGGGCTCGCGTAGTCGATGGCGCGCAGGGCGCGGTTGCCGCACACGGTGATGGGCAGCGTCTCCGGCGTCTCGGGCACAAAATCGACGCCCATCTTCGCCAGGGGCGCCACGATGCGGCGCATGGGGCGTTTCTTGAGCGACTCGTCGCCGGTGATGGTCACCTCGATGTCCCAGGGGGCCACGACACCCATGAGCAGGCGCGCCGTGGTGCCCGAGTTGCCGCAGTCGATGGGGGCGGCGGGCTGGCTGGGGCCCTCGGCGCCCCAGCCGGTGACGGTGCCGGAAAGCGATCCGTCGGGCTGGGCCTTCAAATCGACCTCGGCGCCCAAGGCCTCCACGGCGCGGATGGAGGCGCGCACGTCCTCGGAGTCGAGCACGCCGGAAAGATGCGAGGTGCCCTCGGCCATGGCCGCGAACAGCACGGCGCGGTGCGAGATGGACTTGTCGCCCGGCACCGTGACGTCGCCTTTGAAGGGCCCCCCGAAAGGCTCGATGATCGTGTAGGGTTCTGCGAATTCGCTATTCGACATGAGCGTACTCCTTCGGCATGAGCGGACTGAACGATACGGAGAAACCAGCGTTGATCAGCTGCATCGAGAGCTGGCCGATATCGCCTTCATCGGTGAGGATGAGGGAGAGCACGGCGTTGCCCTCGCTGATGTGGTCGATGTCAATAGATTGTATATTGCAACCCACCGAGCTGGCAATGGTGCAGACCTCCGCAACGACGCCGGTGCGGTTCACCATGGGGATGCGCACCTCGAGCAGCTTCTCGGTGGAGGGCACCCAGGCGGCCGGCAGTGCGCGGCGGGCGTCGGCGGCCTCGGCGAGCAGGCGCGTGAACGTCTCGCGGTCGCCGGTTTCCAGCGCGGCGGCGAACGAGCCCAGGATGGAGGCCATCTCGTCCAGGCCGCTTTTCAGGGCGCAGGCGTTGTCGAAGGCGATGCCGCACCACAGCTTCGGGCTGCCCGCGGCGATGCGCGTGGTGTCCTTGAAGCCGCCGGCCGCGAGCCGCATGATGGAGCCGGTGTCGTCGGCGTGCGCGCTCGCCAGCTGCATGAGGGAAGAGGCCACCATGTGCGGCACGTGGCTCACCACGGCCACAGCGGCGTCGTGCTCCTCGCGGCGCAGCGACACCACGCGGGCGTCGAGGCCGGTCACCAGCTCGTGCAGGTGCTGGAAGTCCTCGGGCACGGTGGACTCGTCGGGGCAGAGGATCCAGTTCGCGCCCTCGAAGAGGTCGGCGCGGGCGCCGGCGATGCCGCTCTGCTCGGAGCCGGCCATGGGGTGTCCCGGCACGTAGCGCGCAGGGGCCGGCAGAAGCTCGGCGGCCGCGGCGAGGATGTGGCCCTTGGTGGAGATGGTGTCGGTGACGACGCCGGTGTAGCCCCAGTCGCGCAGGCGGGCGAGGTAGTCGTCCACGGCGGCCACGGGAGTGGCGATGACCACGAGCTCGCAATCGTTCTCGATGAAGGAGCGAAAAGCAGGGTCGTCAGGGCCTGAGGCCGCCGCGCACCAGCCGCGATCGGTGGCGGCAGCGCAAGTGGCGGCGTCGGTGTCCACCCCGAAGACGCGGACACCGGGCATCTTGCCCGCGAGCGCCCCGGCCAGCGACGCCCCGATGAGCCCGAGCCCTATGACGGCGACGGCCGAGAAGGGGGCGACGTTCAATTCAGCAGATTCAGTCATGGGAGTGTCTGTTTCCTCAATCGATCAGGTACCAGTCACCACCCATTGTATACGAACGAACCGCCCCCGCGCCCAAACACCCGCCAGCGCCGCATTTTCCGCACGTCTCAAAGCACTCGTCGGGGGCTATTCCACTGGCGGTCCGATGTGAAACTCTCCGGCGAAGATGTAGTAGCGCGGGTTCTTGCTGTGCACGGACACGCGGCAGTATTCGTTGAGGGGAAAACGAGAAAGAGGCTTGCCCAAGGAGAGCCCCTTGCTCCCATCGCGGCGCGTATAGTGATGCCATTCGTAGATGCCGGGGATACTCTTTCCCACATAGCGCCAGAAATCGTGAGCCACGTCGACGAGATTCTGCGGCACGTTGACGAAACGAACGGAAGCATCGCGCACGGCAGCCTCATCGATGGTGGTCAGCGAGCGCGGGAGCCTGATATGGAGTTGGCTGCAACTCGACGATTGACCCATGATGCAGTCGGTTTTCAGGCGCGTCACTCCCTCGGGAGGCGCGAACAGAATGACGCCGGGCTCGGGAATGTATTCATCGTAGTACCCATCGTAACGCCTTTTGCTGTCCATGCGATCGGTGTACCAGTAGGGGTAGTAGTAGGAAAGCAGGCTCACCTCGTCGCCGATTCGCTCGATGAGACAGTCGTTCACCACCTCGTAGGGACCGGAGTTCTCCTCCATGCGCAACCGCGTGGGCCCATCGCACTCAAGGAGGTAATCGTCCAAGTACTTCGGGAACGTCCAGCCGAAGGCGCCGATGCCGATGGATTCAAGGCCTCCCGGCAATTCGATGTCCCTTATGGCAGAGCAGTGGAAGGCATAGGGCTCGATGACGCGCAGCCCGTCGGGCAAAAGCACTTCATGCACATTGCAACCGCTGAAAGCCCGCGAGCCAATCACCTTGACCGTATCGGGGATGCGCACCTTACGCTGCGGCTCGATGCAGGCGACGAGCGTCTCCTCGTCCTGGGTCAGCATGCATCCACTCTCGTCGTCATAGCAGACGGTTCGCGTCGCTGGGCGGAATTCCTCTTCCTCTTGCAAATCGTAAAGGAAACGTCGGGGAAACGGCTGCCCGGGAAACGACAGGTGCAGAAGCTTGCTGATCTGCCACCCCTCCAGGGAATCCGCGTCTAAGGAGCGCTCGTCCCAGTCCTCGACGGTCTCGCGCCACAGTCCGAACCCCGGACGATCCCAAAGCTTCAAGAAAATATCCTGCACCGCTACTCCCCCACGACGAACTTCCGCAGGTCGATGCCCAAATCCTCGGCGCGCTCGCACAGCTCGCGGCCGTCCAGCGCATCCACCTCCCCCAGATCGGCCATGGCCGGCCACAGGCCGCCCATCATGGCCGTGCCATAGTAGTCGCGCAGGTACTCCCGCAGCGCGTCAATGTCGATCGTGGCCAAACCCGGCCTCCTTTTACCCTATGTCTCCAGCACTCTCGAATAGCGACGACGCCAATCGTCCGACAACGTGAAATCATTATCGGCGAGGACGCCTTTCTTTGCCTCCCAGGCTCGTGTCACATCAACACTTGCAATGTAATTGACCTGGCTGCAGATAGGCTGCGCACTTCCTCCCGCCAGTTTCCAGGTAGAGCATCACGGTCAGCGGAAGCTGCAGAGACCACACCTCAATTCCCACTCGTGAAGAAGTCTATCGCCATTAAGCCGCCCGACTCGGTTCCGCCGGGGGAAGCAGCCGCGCCCGCTGCCGCAGCCACTGAAGCACTCTCGCCGAGCTGCACACCAGCTCGCTTCAGCAGCATGCGCAACAGAGGCTTCGCAATTTCAACTCCGTGCTCATCGTTCAAGCGCTTGATCAGGGAATCCTCGGTAGGTTTATCCATTCGACCCACCTCCCAGGCCACTATATCGGGCGCGCTCAGCTGACCGCTCTTGCGACTGAAGAAACTCACACCGTTGCACGAGGTCAACTTAACACGATCACCCACATAGCCCGTGGCTATGAGCGAGCCGAAGAAAAAATCTCCCGCCAAAGCCACCACATCGCTCAAACCAAACACTGGATGCGTGAAGCCGGCGGTACGCAGCGCCTTCACCGAGTAAGGGCGCCCAGGCTCCATGAATTCTATGGCTGCGTCAACGAAATCGCGCAGATCTTCGGTCGTCACGCTTGCCCCCAATCGCGCGAGGGTGCTCGTGAGAACGAAGCGGTCGGGCTCGTACTCCACAATCTGAAAAGCGCGGATGCGCTTGTTCAGCTCAGATCTGAAAACCTCGTTGCGGAACACGTCTCGCCCCAAATCAGCATCGTCGACGCCAAAGGTGTCGCGGGAATCCATAATATCGCCGAACACGCTCGGCAAATCGACGTCGTCACGCACGAGCAAGTCGCCGGCAGTCGAGTAGCCCAACGGCTCCAAATTCCGCGCGCCCAGAGCAAGCGGCAAGGCATCGGGGAACGCCGACTCGAACCGTTCACGCACCTCACCGAAAGCTACAAAAGGTCGTCCGCGCAGCACGTTATTGACCAGCTCCCGTTGCGACGCCGTCAGCTCCACCTCCACAACCGCATATCGCCCTCCAGTTTCGTAGGAGGCAAAGTCCTTCAAGAACGATCCCCGGAAGGTGGCCTCGGCCACCCCGTAGCGTTCCTCATAGGCAGCAGCAAGCTCGTAAGCATCAGCTGGGCCCATCTCCTCAATAAGCTCCAGCACCTGTCGATTGCGATCAGCCCGTCCGAACTGCACAATGGGCCGCTTCTTCAGCGTCATGAAGTCAACATCGCCCATAATGCGCCGAAGCACGCAATGTAGCTCGTACTCGTTGCGCACATCGAGCGCAGCAGCGGCGGCATCCACGGCCTCATCACGCATGAGCAGCGCCGTCGAACATTCCACTCCCCTGCGCTCGGCGGCAAAGACCCTGATCGCTTCCCGCAGCGGAGTGAAATCCCGCGCATCCCAATCGTAGTAACGAATATCACGTCGCACCCCGTCGGCCTCCTTAGGAGCACCCGACTGCATCACGAATTCCCAACGATCCAGATTGGCAGCCATGGCGCGCGGGCCCGTTCCCTCGAACACCTCCATGTCATCCATACCGTGCTCCTCCACAAAAGTGCGGTACAAGGCGAGGAATTCGTCAAGCGAGACGCATTCCTCGCTTACGCGACTTTTCAGCAACGCCTCAATCACAGGCTTGCGTTGCAACGCCACACGCACGCCATCAATGTAGGCAAATCCTTCGCCGGTCACCTCGCGAATGGCAGCACGGACGGTTTCATCCAGAGCCTCGTTGTCCAGCGCCTCCTCCAAGGGACGCCTGTCAACACCCTTGGGCTTAGTGAGAGCCAAGTATCCATACACCTCGCCCGATTCGCCCGTTATGGCACAAAACTGCTCGCGAGTCATCTGGTAGCCGTCAAACAGACTCCGATACCGGTCCTCTTCCAGCGCAGGCCGCTTATCCAACGCCTTAACAGTAATCTGACGGATGCGCTCGCGCGTAAGCCCCAGTATATTGCCCGCCTGTTCCAACGTCTCGCCTTGGAGACGTAGCGAGAGCGCCTGGGCATGACCGGGCTTCAACGTGCCCAGCCAGCTTTTTAAAGTAGGCAGCCGCACAGTCAGGATCCGCGTTTCAGAGTCGAAGGAGAGCGTCGGATTGTCAGCCTCCACTCGATGAGCAGCGCCCGTCCAGCATGCGCCCTCGGGCACCACCACGGATATGCCACCCTTGCCTTTGCTCGTGCCCTTGATCAACTTGCGAGCGCGGCGACGAAGCTCGCACGTGCACGCAATAAGCGCGTGCTCGTCGGCCTCTAACTCGGTGACAAGCTGAGCAAATTCCCCTAAAGCCTCTTCGATATCCCCGCCATGTTCAGCCATAAGCTGCTCCATATGGGGAAGCATCGTCACGCGCAGAGCCTCCACATTCAAGGGCAGTCCCCTAAATGCAAGACAATCTTGCAGACGTCCAACAAGGTCGTTGGCCTGCTCCGAATAGGAGGAGCAGAACCGCTGAGGCTCTAGGAGTTTCCACCCGAAAACTGGTCTTCCCATATCTCGGTCAGCTGTCTCGCCGTCTGCGAGCGCATCTCCCCCAACGCCACGCCCGTCGGCGACGCATAACACGCCAAACATATCGAATACGAATTCCCGCGACCCGGAGAGCGAACATAGAGCACCCATCTGTTCTTCACCAGCAGGCCGAGAAAGCGGGCGCGCGGCGCGAGCCAACTTCGTTCGGATTTCTTCAATGCTGCCAAAGCCTAGTCCGCGCACCTCGCCTAACATAGGCAGAACCCGCACCAGATCCTCTATACGACGAACCCCATCACGCGTGCAGTAGTTCGCGGCGCGGGTCTTCAGATTAAGACACTTAACAGACGAGTCGGCAACAACCGGATCTGCCACCACAGACTCCTCCAACACCTTGGTCTTTGTATGGGAGCCATCATTACGCCCCTCATCACGCGCTGCAGGAGTACGCGAGGTTCCTGACTTTACGTATCCCATACGTTCCAGCATGGCGTCTATCTCATCTTCGGGGAGATAGGTGTCGGAGTAGTCGGGCTCATTCGTACTTCCCAACAGCTCTTCCTTTTCACCTATGGGAGGAATGAGAGAAGAGCCCAGATCGGATGCGTCACCTTCTGCGATTGCAGGAGACTCTTCGAGCTGTTCGATAGTAGGAGAACCAGCTCCTAAACCCTCTTCCGCAACATTGTCGATAGCACCGCATAGATGGACCCCTGCACCGTCAATGGCAACGGCTTCTTTCTCGCACAGCCTCACCAATGCACAACAAATCTGCTCTTCTGAGATGGAGGGCAATGCTGCGGCAATAACCCGGACCGCCAACACACCATTTCCCAATGCCAAAAGATCGCAGATTTTACCCTCAATCGCTTCGTTTTCTTCCGTACCCATCATTGCTCTCCTCCAGGATTCACGCACAAGCGAAATCCTGCTCTCTCTTAGCCGTTTCAGCTGGACGAATCGCGGCGGATGATTTGCTTATCAACCATTCGAAATTCTGCAAGTTTTGGATACCGCTCATAAAACTACAGTCTCGACGGAAGCGTCTACCGCGAACTTCCGCAAGTCGATGCCTATCTATACGCCCCGATACGTCGATCGTACGCTGTAGGCGACGCCATCGTCAAGGGCAGCGAAGTGCTTTCGGGCGCAATCGATCTTCGCGGCTTCGCGAGGGCGCGTTACCGGGTCGATATTGCCGCCGCCCTTGGTTTCCACCACGAAGAACACGCGCTTTCCGCCGTAGATGTCTTCCGTTACATAGGCCCAGTCAGGATTATATGAGCCAACGGGCGTATCGATGGTGAAGCGGGCGGGCAACTTGGCGAACACCTTTACCTCCTCTGCCATATCGAGGTCGTAGGCGAAGGGACGCTCCACCGTAGAGGAATCGTAGACCACGTAGTTGTAAATCGACTTATCGTTCGCCGGCTCATAGGCGTTCTGATCCAGATAGGCAGTCAGGTCCGCAACATCGAGTACTTCCATGGTGTACCACTCGGACTCCGGCAGCTTCGTATACTTGATACCCTTGGACAGCACCTCGAGTTTCGCGCGCTCGATCTTTGCCGCCACCTGGGCCAAGAACGTAGCCGGATCCACGGGGAACTCGTCGAAGCGCCCGCAGCCTTCCAGAATGTGCTTGATGGTGCAGCGCGTGAGCCCTACCACATCCTGCAGCTGGCCGATGGGGTCGGGTAGGTCGTAGGCCCTTACGGCCGAAGTCTTCACCAGAGCCGTGCCCACGCCCTTCGTTTCAACCCCGGCCCCGTCGATGGTCAGGTCGGCCCGCGAGCTCATCACTTCCACGGGCTTCACTTCGGGCATGCGGGCAATCTCCTCGATGGACTTCCCCACCAGAGTCTCGGTATCCACCGTGAGCTCGTAGCGCGTGCGCTGGCGAATCTTCTCCCACAGCTCCTGGAACACCGGATCATCGGTCACATCCTTGCGCAAGGTCACCGTCACCTCTTTGGCCTTGTCTTTCACTACGAGCCGCTTGGCCTTGTTCGCGATAATGGCCACGACGCTTTCCCTTGCCGGCTCTGCGAATGCGGGGAGTTCCACGACCCCGTACTCGACTGCCTCCTTCAGATCGAGCGTGATGCCGCCCTTCTCGGTCACTTTTCCATCGTCTACGAAATACTCGTACAGCATCCTTGACCGCTCGAAACCAAACAGGCTCTCTTCGCCTTCGGCCCCCACCACGACGATACTGCTAAACGACTCCGGCGTAAGCACCCCGAACTTGTAGCCGTCGCTCTCGAACTCCTTTTGCAGACCGCGGGCAAACTCGTCGTAGGACTCGTTGGCGATAACCGTGAGAACGTTCACGGACGGATCGTAGTTGCGCTCACCGTTCTGATCGACGCACAGGCGCAGGCCGCGACCGATCTTCTGGCGCTTCGTCATAGCATTGGCTGTATCTACCAGCGTGCAAATCTGGAAGATATTGGGGTTGTCCCACCCTTCCTTCAATGCGGAGTGGCTGAAGATGAAGGCGATGTCCTTCACGTCGTCCTTGCCGTCGGGGAAGCTAATAAGCCGCTCCTTCGACTGCATGATCGCCTCGAAGGTAGACGTGTCGGCTGCCGTGGTACCGCTGGTGTCCTTCAGGCGCCCCTTGCCGTCTTTGGAGAAATAGCCCTGGTGCAACGGTGCGGGATCCAAGGGCAGCGGCACGCCCTTCTTCTCGTAGCGACGAACCCAGCCGCCACCTTGAACTTCGTCCCGATACTCTTCCTCGAACATCCGCGCATATTCACCGAGGCCGAAGGAGCCGTCGTCGCCGTAAACGCGATATTTCTCCACCTTGTCGATGAAGAAGAGCGAAAGCACCTTGATGCCTAGAGGGTACAGGGCAAGCTGACGCTCCAGGTGATCGATAATCGTCCGGCGAATTTGAGCGCGCTTGACCGCCTCCTCGGCCACATCGCCCATCACCTCGCCGGTCTCCAGCCGCGTGCCGTTCTGAAACTCGACGAATTCGTTGCCTGGCTGGGCGCTGATGTTCGTAATGATCCAGCCGCCGCGCACACCCTCGTAGTCGGGGTTTTCCTTGCTCTTCACAAACAGATCGTTGCCCGTGGCGCACAGCACCGACTTACGCTTCTGACTGCCAGCTTTCTCGCGCACGTCCAAGATAATGCGCGCTTTGATGGACCCGCCGCTCACCTGTACCGATTCCAGCTTCACATAGGCGCCGTTCATGTCTTCATCGGAACGGATGGAATCAACGCAGACGCCCTTGACCAGGTGCTGATCGAAAGCATCCACGGGAGTCAGGCGATACACCATGTTATAGGTGTCCTTATGCGTTGCCGAGTAGCGCAGGACGAAAAGCGGATTCAAGCTGCGGATAGCGGCCTTAGCCTGCTTCGAGTTGTCCACGCTTTGCGGCTCATCGATGATGACGATAGGGTTGCACTCAGCCACCAGCTCTTGAGGGGAACGACCGCCGATCAGCTTTTCGCTACGGCGATGGAAGAGATTGCCCTTGTTCTCCTCGCCGTCTTTGGAAAACTCCTTATTGAAGGCCTGGATGTTGATGATCATAACCTCGATGGAGCTCGACAGCGCGAAGTTGCCCACCGATCCCATGTTCTTGGAGTCGTAGACAAACACGTCAAGGGGCGTGCGGTCGTAGAGCTCATCGAAGTGCGCCTTGGTGCTCTCGAAGGACTTGATCACACCCTCACGAATAGCCACCGAAGGCACCACGATGATGAATTTCGTAAGGCCGTAGCGCTTGTTCAACTCATAAATGGTGCGGACATACACGTAAGTCTTGCCGGTGCCCGTCTCCATCTCAACCGTAAAGTCGCGCAAGGCTCCATCGGTCAATTTGCTCGTGCGCTCAAGACAATGTTCTTCTTGCACCGCATGAAGGTTGTCCGTCAACTGACGCGCGGAAACTCGAACACCGTTGGCGTGGCCCACCGTGAAGGCTTGCTGCTGCGCACCCGAGCGCGCAACGCTACCCGAGAAATCGCGGGCGAGAAACTCCTGACCTTGGAATAGCTCGGCAACGGCATCCACCGCCTTTACTTGGTGCTCTTGGTCGGAGGAGTACTTGAACTGGAGTTCGGTCATGCTACACCGTCCTGAGTTCTATTTCGACGCCAGAACGTTCGCTTGCGCGCTTGAATATCTGAGCCGCATTCAGTTTTACAGTGTCTGTAAGTACCGAGTCGAGGAAAAACACGCGCTTGGGCTCGAGAGCGGCTATTGCCTCCAGGATTTCAATCGTAAGCCCCTCATCCATGCAGCAAATGAGCTCGTCTGCCGCAATGGAGGTTATGGGATAGCCGAGCACCTCCGTTTCCTCCATGGGAAGAGAGAGGTCAAGACCCCATTTGACCATCATCTCAAAAATGATGTCTTCGTGAGTGCGGTCGGCCTTCACAATGCTCTCAACAAGCGTCCCACCCTCAACTTTATCGAAGTTAGAGCTATCGAGCTTGAGCACACGGAAACCGATGTCGGGAACTTTCTTCGGCTCCTCACCGAGCTTGAGCCGCTTGTTTTCCTCTTCGATTTCAGCTTTGATTTTCTGACCTGCGCGACATATGCGCTCCTCCGCAATCTTTGTCAAAACAGGTTTTTTTGATCGCTTCGCAAGAAACGATGCCGCATTTTTTAGAATAGCTTTGTTTGATCCAACAGCGTGCTTCAGGTTGTCTTCAAGGTTTTCATCAAGCTGAACTAGAAGCCAACTTACAGTAAGAGATGATTCTCTATTGTATTGCATCACTGCCTCAGCGGTTGTGCCGCTTCCAGAGAAAAAGTCAAGAATCAGGTCTCCGCTGTCAATGCCGAATGCCCGAAACAACTTAACGAGAAGGTCGGGATCTTTGGGATTGGAGAACATTTTCTCCCCATCGAAGAGCGCAGCGAGTTTCTTCGATGCCACACGACCGTCACGATAGAAGACGCTCGTCAAGCTTTGTTTTTCTGTGTTGGCTAAGTATGTTTTGTTGTTAGGTACGGTAGTTTCATCAGCACCGAAGTGAATTAAACCTTCCGAAATCCTTCGTAACATTTCAGGCTCAGGGTAACGCCAGCCCGATGAAGGAGCCTTGACAACTTTTCCAGTTATTGGGTGGGTTACATCATAAACGTATTGGCCATGATTTGGACCAGAGATGTTGTCGGGGAAGTAAATGCCCCGCTCGTCCATCCATGAATAATGTTTGTTCCCATACACCGGACTCGAAAGCGGAAACTGCTTGTACCACTCGAGAGCTGCCTTGTGAATGGCTTCCCAGTCTTCCCCATACTGCTTTTTGAACCCCTCGAACGTGGCGTAAATCTCCTCAAGTCCTTCTTTGCGCTCTGTCCATTCACCCAAGTTGTATGTCTTGTCTTTCACATAAATTAGTAGGTATTCGTGCTGGATTGACACATACGCCTGATCGTTTTTGCTACTATTTTTCCAGATGATTTCGCCTGCGAAGTTCTCTTCGCCAAAAACTTCATTGAGTATCGCCTGCAGATTTAAGCGCTCGTTCTCATCGATACTCACAACTAATACGCCGTCATTCGATAGGAGCTCGCGCGCCAATCGAAGTCTTGATAGCATATTGCTGCACCATGCAGAGTGGTAGTGACCATTTGTCTTCGCATTCGACTGACCGCTCAAGCCTGCCTGCTCTTTGTAGTTCTCGATTGAATCCTGGAAGCTGTCCTTGTACACAAAGTCATGTCCCGTGTTGTAGGGCGGGTCGATATAGATCATCTTCACTTTGCCGTGATAGCCACGCTGCAAAAGCTTCAACACCTCGAGATTGTCACCCTCGATGTAGAGGTTCTCGGTGGTGTCCCAATCGACACTCGACTCCTTGTCGGGCCGCAGCGTTGCCGTGGAGGGAATCTGCGCTTGGCGGATGGCATCGGTCTTGCCCGGCCACGTGAAAGCATAGCGCTCCTGGCCCTCATCCACCTCCTCTCCCAAGATCAGCCGCAGCTTCTCAAAATCGATGGAGCCCTCCCCTTCTGTGACGATCTCGGGGAACAGCGCCTTCACCTGGTCGATGCGTTCAGCTACCAAATCTTTTGACTCCAAGCTCATCTTCTCGATCTCAGTTTCCATCACACAGCTCCTTAACGCCTTCGGCTACCGCCGACCTTTCCTTCTCCAGTTTTTTGATTTCCACTCTCAACTTGGTCGAATCGGCAAGAGACGTCTCCCTCGACCGCCGCCTTGCCTGTAGCTCCTCAATCCGCGTTTGCAACTCGCTCATACGCCGCACCTGAACCACGAGTTCGTCCGCAGCCCCCTCGCGGACGGCGGGGTAAAACCCCAAAGTGCCTATGCACCTCACCCCAAGCGTGCGCTGCGCAAAGGTGTGCACGAATTCGAGAAGCGTCGCCTGGGGAAGCGCGGGATATGCAATGCGCGCAACATAGTCGGCATAGGCGGCATCATCCGGATCGAACCATCCCGTCCCCGCGATTTGCTCAACCACCACAGCGCCGTGCTCCGCCAGGCTCTTGCGCTTAAGGGCCACCGAAACGCCACATGCCCCTTCTGTCTCGAACAGCAGCACCGTGGGATTCGGAAACGTGCGGTGCAGAAGCTCCGCCAACTCAGCCGTGCCGGATCGACGCTTCATGACGCAGCGCAGGTACAGAATGGCCGCCACATCGTGCTCTTCGTCCGAGACAGGCAGCATGGGCGTGTTCGATTTCTGGAGCGTGGCCACATGGGTCAGCGATTCCGCAGCCGCCAGCAGTTTTTCCTCGCGCTTGGTGTAGCGCCCCTGGGCGGCAAGTTGAGTCTTCGGTATGCGCCGATTACCGGCCAGAGTGGCAGCGGGCAAGCCGAGCATCTTCTCCCATTCCATGGGACCTACCTCAGCACCACGAAGCTCACGAGCGAGTAGTCGTCGAAGGACGCAGGTGCCGCAGCTCCCACCTCACCCAACGTAAAGAGCGATTCGAGGCCCTTCGCCTCCTGCACGCCCGTAATGCCCTCGATCATCTTTTCGAGTAGACCGGTGTAGGCGCTCATATCCAAACCGTCGTTTGTCTGACGCTTGAATAGGTCGCAGAGCGTTGGATCGGGCTCGGCGACACCTGCGCATGCCGCGCGCATAAGATCAAGCGCCATTTTGGGTTGCGTGTGCCCCGAAGCCACAGTGCCGTCTTCGGCGACGTATGCGACATAATAGGGAAACAGCGGGTTGGTGTCTTTCGGATCGCGCGTCTCGTCGTTCTGCCTCAGACAGAACACAACGCCTGGTCTAACCTCTCCTCGCAGATCATCCGGAACACGAGCCGACGCGACCATGCCGCACGGCGCTCCTTCTAAAAGCCCAGGATGATCGGCAACATAGCGCTGCAGCTCGACGCGGAAGTCGTCGAAGGCGAAGTCGGTGATGGAGATTCCTCCCGATATGTCCTCAAGATTGAGCACTTCCTCCTGCAACTGCTGCAGCTGCTGGCGACGATATTTCAGGTCGTTCATTTCCTGGTTCGCCTTGCCCTCGAGCACGTTCTCCTCACCGGTGGCGCTCGTGTCCAGAAGCACCATGCGACCCTTGACGCGACCCTCCAGCTGGATATATTCGTCCAATTCGATATCGGGCCAGAAGTTCACGAGCTGGATTCTTTCATTGGCCGAGCCCAAGCGATCGATGCGACCGAAACGCTGGATGATACGCACGGGGTTCCAGTGGATGTCGTAGTTCACCAGGCAGTCGC
>OLOZ01001398.1_pt1 | contig 16746 bp, 12 predicted proteins | sample 1673021 | NCBI WGS metagenome assembly OLOZ01 (sample SAMEA3136747, study PRJEB25190) | human gut metagenome | biome: human gut; feature: human-associated habitat; material: faeces | place: Austria | collected 2013
ATTTGTAGGAGATGCTTTAAGTCCTACTGTTGACAGATCAACCTGAATATCAGCCGCATTCCATACTTTAATATCCTTATTCTGATTATAAATACCGGATATTGACATATATCTAGGTGTATTCAGCTCTTTGATAGCAGTCAGCATACAAGGGAGCGCTATTTCTATAACTTCATATCCGTCTTCCAGCTGTCTTTCTACTGTTACTTTCTTTCTGTCATCACTGATTTCAAATTTCTGAACATATGTAACCTGAGGAAGATCCATCTTCTCAGCAATCTGAGGTCCTACCTGAGCAGTATCTCCGTCTATGGCCTGACGACCTGCGAAAATCATATCGAAATCCCCATATTTCTTTATCGCTGCAGTTATTGCATTGGAAGTTGCCCATGTATCAGATCCACCAACAGCTCTATCACTTATGAGTATCCCTTCATCAGCGCCCATAGCGATACATTCAAAGAGCATTTCTTCAGCCTGAGGAGGTCCCATAGTAATAACAGTAACGTGAACATCATCAAATTTATCTTTTATCTTTAATGCTTCTTCCAGAGCATTGGCATCATCCGGGTTGAGGATACTCGGCACACCATCTCTGATCAATGTTCCTGTTTCAGGATTGATTTTTATCTCATTCGTGTCAGGAACTTGTTTTGCGCATACTAAAACTTTAAAAGCCATGTTTCTTTCCTCCTATTACTATTTACCAAGAACAGATGCAGAAATAACCATCTTCTGAACTTCTGATGTACCTTCATAGATTTCAGTGATCTTAGCATCTCTCATCATTCTCTCTACCGGATAATCCTTCGTATAGCCATATCCGCCGTGAAGCTGCACACACTTAGTAGTTACGTGCATAGCTGTCTCTGCGGCAAATAATTTAGCCATAGCAGCATTAGGTCCGTAAGCCAGTCCTTTGTCTTTCATATCTGCAGCCTTGTATACAAGAAGTCTTGCAGCTTCAATCTCTGTAGCTAACTCTGCAACAGTAAACTGCAGAGCCTGCATCTGTGATAATTTCTTACCGAACTGTTTTCTCGCCTTCATATATTCAACAGTTACATCAAGCGCACCCTGAGCAATACCCAGAGCCTGTGAAGCGATACCTATACGTCCGCCATCCAGCGTAGACATTGCAACCTTGAATCCCTTGCCTAATTGTCCAAGAAGTCTGTCCTTAGGAATCTTACAGTTCTGGAAAATAAGCTCGGTAGTAGAAGATGCACAGATACCCATTTTATCTTCTGTCTTACCTATTGAGAAACCTTCATCACCTTTTTCTACTATGAAAGCACTGATTCCATGATTTCCCTTTGATTTATCCGTCATAGCCATTACCACGAACACATCTGCATATCCGCCGTTAGTAATGAAGACCTTAGCTCCGTTAAGCAACCAATAATCGCCTTTATCTTCAGCCCTTGTCTGCTGGCCTGAAGCATCTGTACCTGCATTAGGCTCTGTTAAGCCGAATGCACCCAGTTTCTTTCCTGAAAGAAGATCAGGAAGATACTTTTCCTTCTGCTCTGCTTTGCCGTATTTGAAAATAGGCCAGCAGCAAAGGGAAGTGTGTGCTGAACAGATAACGCCTGTCGATGCACAAACCCTTGACAGTTCTTCAACAGTGATCGCATACGAAATGTGATCTCCTCCTGCTCCGCCGTACTCAGTTGGGAATGGTACGCCCAAAAGACCATATTTTGCCATTTTTTCTACAGTTTCAACAGGAAATCTATGCTCCTTGTCGATATCCGCAGCTAAAGGTTCAACCTCGTTTACGGCAAACTCTCTTACCATTTTTCTTACGAATTCTTGCTCCTTCGTCAGTTGAAAGTTCATGTACATGCCTCCTTAATTACTAATAACGTTTTTAATCATATCCTTACCGTATTTTCTCATCGGCAAGTCGTTATGTTTGTAACAATCTACATAACCATTAAACCATTTTTTATATTTCATTTCAAGTTGTTTTTAATCAAATTCAGTATATTTGCAACAATTATGTATTTTACTTTTATTTGTACTTATTTTACAACAAGTTTATTATTTTAACTGTCACAATTTACCGCTTATCTTTCTTTCAGTTTTCCTGTTCTATATGCTTTAACTAACTCTTTCAGTTCCCTGACTTCCTGCTGCAGCTCTTCTCCCAAGTCAGTGTCCTTTATAAGCATTCTCTTCTGTAAAGTCCTCACTGTCCGTATCGCCGGCGTATGAAATTCCTGAGTGCCGTCCTTTTTCAGCGGACTGTAAGGTTTATGCTCAGCAAGCGCCATATACCTCGAGTTGAATATAAATGTATAACCTGCTATTCCGGTCTGTTTTTGATAAGCTTTTGACATTCCTCCATCTATTACTATGAGTTTACCGCCCCCCTTTACAGGGCTCTCACCATCTTTTATCTTTACAGGTACATGTCCGTTCAATATTATAGAAGTCTTTGGATCCAGACCAAATTCAGTCAGTATCTTTTCACAAATATCCTTCCTGTTTATCAGTTTATAATAAGATACCGTATACTCCTTATGAGTCCTTTTGTCAGCCACAAAACAACGTTCAAAAGTTGTCATCTGATCTTTTCCAAAAAGAGGAGATTTGCTTCCCAGCCACAAATACCACATTAAGTCTCCTGAACGTCCCGTTTCCTCCGACTCATCAGGATTAAAATAAGCATTCCTCAGCTGGGTATCCAGATAATCCATATACGCCTTTCCCGACGCAGTTATACCATTGACTGTACAGTTTTCAAAGTTACCATCCTCATCCATAGGTATGCAGCCATGATACATAAGATTGCCATTGACTATAGTATATAAAGCTCCGTGACTGTACATAAACTTTATATGTGCCTGCAGCTTCTCACTTTGAAGAAAAGAAGCCTCAAGAGCATTAAGAACATTTCGCTCATCTTCCGTAAGTTCATATGGATTATTAGGATTCACAGTAGGAAAATTAGCGTCTCTCAGCGGAAATTCGCCATCTCTGAGCATCACCGTACCTTTATCAAAATTTATCTTATCAAGAAGCAGCCTGTTTTCAAGACCATATTCAGGATGAGCTTTTATCCTCTGCCCTTCCACCTTAAACTGACATATAGAAATAGCTTTGTTCATTTTAGCAGCAAGCATATCATCTATAGGATCAAATTTATTTTCCTCAAGACGCTTAGGCATAAAAAACTCACACGGATCATCTCCATATATTTTTTCCGCCATGATAGCTAAAGGTCTGAGATTTATCCCATAACCGATCTCAAGCATATCAAAATTATTATAGCTTATATTCATTCTCAGGACATTGGTTATGCAGGCCCAATTTCCCGTCGCTGCGCCCATCCATACGATATCATGGTTGCCCCACTGAAAATCCACGTCATGATGTCCCATAAGATAATCCATGATAGCATCCGGATGTGACCCTCTGTCCCATATATCACCAATTATGTGAAGTTTATCCACTGCCAAAGAGCTTATGACATCTGTAAAGGATATAATGAAATCCTCGGCTATTCCGCATTCTACGATAGTAGCTATTATCTGTCCGTAATAATTCCCTTTATTGGCTTCATCAGATGTATGAAGAAGCTCATCCAAAACATAAGCATATTCTTTAGGCAAACGTTTCCTTACCTTTGACCGAGTATATTTATTAGTAACCGATTTAAAAATAAGCACCAGTCTGAAAATCGACATTTTACACCACTTGCCGAAATCTTCCTCACTTTTTTTTCTTCTCTTTATTTCAGCTTCTGCATTATATATAAGAGCAGCCAAAGCATCTCTTTCATCTCTTGTAAGTTCCGGTCCGAAAATTTCTTCTACCTTCGATCTTATGACCCCCGAAGCACTCTTCAGCATATGTATAAAAGCTTCATGTTCTCCATGCAAATCACTCAGAAAATATTCAGTTCCTTTGGGCAAAGATAAAATCGCATTTAAATTTACAATTTCTTCTGTTGCCGCTTTGACATTAGGGTACTTCTTAGACAAATGCCTAAGCAGCTGCTGGTCAATCATGATGAATCCTCCTTATTTAATTCAATAAAGATATTATACATCATATCAGAAGCTTTTGAAACAATTTAAACACCCCTCATCTTCTCTTCTGTTAAAATTTTATTATAATTGTCCGTTTCGCATTAAAGCAATATTAAAATAACAAATAAAGGGTAGAAATCCCATTGAAAAAAAACTATAATCCCATCAAATACTATTACAGAAAGAAGGTTTCTTTTATGAAATTCTACCCCGCATGGGCGGAAATCAATTTAAATTCTTTAGATGAAAATATACAAGCTATTCGCGATGAAATAGGATCCAATGTAAAAATTGCTCCTGTTCTTAAACATGATGCCTTTGGTCATGGAGCAGTTACCATAGCAAAACGGCTCATGCAGACCAAAAATATTGCCATGTTTTGCCTTGAGACTGTCGAGGAATGCCTCGCTCTGAGAAAAGAAAACATTAAAGTGCCCCTCCTTCTTCTCTCGGAGTTTTACGAAAAAGAACTTCCTCTGATCATGGAGAATAATATCACTGTAACAATATACGATCTGGAAGGCGCTCAAGAACTGAGTAAATTTGCAAAAAAATCAGGAAAACGTTGTAGCGTTCATCTCAGAGTAGATACTGATGAAGAATGTGATGGAATTGACATGGATGAATTCAAAGAAATCTATGCACAAATGCGCCAGATAAAAAATATAAAAATTGATGGAATATATACACAGATCTATAGTAGCTATTCTGATGACGAACAAGACAGAATAACAAGTCAAATAGAAGATTTCAAGACAGTTGTCGAAGAAATACCTCAAAAACAGAGAAAATCCATTCTCGTTCACGCAGCAGGATCGGAATGCCTGTTCAAATATCCACAAGCATACTTCGATATGGTTCGACCCGGAATGACGATGTTTTATAAACTGAAATCCACCGTTATAAAAGAGAACGGTCAGCGCCGCCAAAGCTTTGAAATAAAACCTATCATGAAGATAAAAACACGAGTAGAAGCAATATACAACGTTGACCGTGAAGTCCGTCAGTGCCTTGGACGTCTGGATCTTACTGAAAGCTGTCAACGCGTGGCTGATCTTTCCATAGGATGGTGGGATGTATGTTATCTTTTTATGGAAAAAGACGGTTATGCTATGATACGTGACAAAAAAGTACGAGTTTTCACATCTACACAAATGGATCGTGTTCTGATTGATATTACCGGGGTAAAAGATGCCCACATAGAAGATGAAGTCACACTTCTCGGTGAACCTGACAATAACTTTGCGGACTCAAGAGAAACTCTGGAATTCAACAACTTCAGGCGAATACTACATACTGGAGAACGCATGCCTAAAAGATATACCAACTGGTCCGAGCATGCAATAGAATTTCCTGCTTTCGTCTTATACCATATAAGAAGAGAACTTCCTAAATTAAACGAGCTTCTGGATGATTACGGAAACAAATCTCTGGAACAATATTTGGCATCTCTGGATGTGGCTGGAACCGAAGCGCTGGAACCAAAAGAAGATATGGCCCAGTCAGCCTATGAACACACATTACCACTTTTCGGAGCAGAAATCGCCGAAGAAGTAAAAGATTATTTCACTACGCCGGACTGTCTGGTATACACAGCCCTTCACCACGGCGTGGATTTCGATTCAAATCAAATACAAAGTAACTTGATTTACTATCGTTATCTTCAGCGAAGCGGTCGTAGCAGTACGATCGTACCTATGCTTTCATGCGGAGGTGTCGACATGTCTTCTGCTACATACCCAAGAGGACTCGAATGCTACAGTACAGTTACTCCGAAAACAGATAATGACATGGAGGTTTTCCGCCTTCCTATATTCGACAACAGATACTCAAACATGGTTGTATATGATACACCTTCGTATACAAAAGAGATGGTAGAAAAAGTTATAGATGCATTAATGAAAGATGAAACCAGAGCATTCCTTAAAGAGCCTGTTTTAGATGTATTTTTATCAGTTTTAAAAAATGATTATCTTGACCCCTATATCATAAAGCAAGATTCTTATGCTAAGCAGGCTTCTCTTCTTAATCACCGTATTCAGAAAGGGTTCATAGACGGGAAAACCTCGCCTGATTTTATTTATCTGCAGATGGAGGATATCGTCACAGATTTAATAATAAAAGATATCCAAAAAGAGACTTCACTCACATGGAAAATACTGTTCAACGATAAAGTGCGCCGGGAAGTTGCAGCACAACTCGACGGAGAAACAGGCTGCTGGACGAAAACCGCTTTGGAACACATGATTCAGAACCCGCAGGAAAAAAGTACTGTACGGCACCATGGTTCATATTTCTTCTGGGGTATAAACAGCAGTAAAAAAAGGATCCCTCTCTTATTGGAAGAACATGAAGGAAAACCATATCTAATCACAGTAAGTGGAGGAGAGGAAACAGAAAAATGGCTTCTTTCCCCTGAAAACATATCATTTCTTCTCAAAGAGAAACGTATATACCCGGGAGTTTTCATGATTATGTTCATGCTTAAATTTGTAAGAGGTTTTGCTTTAGCAGGAGGCTGTTTTCAAATCGAATATACAAAAAAAATGAAAACAGGACTTTGCAAAGCCCTCCGCAAATTTTCAAAACTGCAGGATACAGCAGAGCAAATAAATCTCGCTATGGATGATCATTATATCAATGGCCCTATGTTTGGACTTGTTGAAGATGCTTTTGGAGGATATGTTCAGGCAGGCCCTGCTGAAATTCTTGCACGCGGCGGAATAAAAGAAAATGAATTTCACAAACTTCTCAATATCAGTTTTCATGATGCAGCTATGATCGGAACACTGACAATGTATTCCGATGTGTTTGCTCAAAAAGACCGAATGAAAAACTGGCACAGCGAACTTTCCGGAGGTCTTGAAAAATTATATCAGCAAATTTGTCTTTCATAGATAAAACACCTTATATAAAAACAGTGCGGATAAAACCGCACTGTTTTTATTCTTCTTCAAACTCCCTATCCAAATTTTCAAGTATCTGTTTCAAGAAAATCCATACCTTATTTACAGATGAAACACTCACACACTCATTTACTGAATGGAAATACCAGCAGTTAGCCCCTATTGAAATAGCATCAAGATGAGGCAATTTTTCCAGCAAACATCCGCATTCTATACCTGCATGTACAGCTACCGGTTTAAGTTTCTCATGGAAAAGTTCCCGATAAGTACGCACAGCAAGCTGCCTCAGATCCGATCTCCTTCTGTATTTCCATGCAGGATATGGGGCAAACAGTTCAACTTTAGCCTCCAACAACTCAGACAGAGCCATAATTTTTTCAATGATAAAATTTCTGGAAGAAATATGCGAATATCTTATTTCTCCTACCAAAACAAAGAAATTATCACCTGCACGCATCACTCCCTGATTGATGGAACTTTCCACGAGCCCCTTCATATCAAGTGCCCCATTCATCTCCATAATACCGTTAGGTACCAGATATACCAACTTTAAAAGCTTCCTTAAACTCGGATGATACATATATTTTCCCTTATACGGACCTAAAGGCCGGATCTTTACATTCAACTCCGGTGCCGTAACCTGATATTCCGAACGAAATTCATTTTGAAGTCTAAACGTCAATTCCTCAAGCTGCCCGGCCTGTTCTTCATCAATCAATATAACCCCTTTTGTCTCTCTTGGTATGGCTACACGTGAAGTCCCTCCTTCAATAGACACAAGCTCGGCATCCAGATCCTTTTCATACAAACTTAAAGTTCTCCAAAACAGCTCATTGGCATTTCCTCTGGCTTTATGTATGTCGCCCCCGGAATGCCCTCCCGTAAGATTCTCAATCTTCACCTCATATGCCATCATCTCATAATCCGTAAGCTCATATGAAATAGGAAGTTTTATCTTTACACCTATTCCTCCGCATCCGCTCACAAGCACTTGATTATCGACAAAATAATCAAGATTGATAAGATAATCTGCATTAAACCATTTCGCCTCTACAGTCTCTATCCCTTTAAACGTAGACTCCTCCTGGACAGTAAACAATACCTCCAGTTTTGGATGTTTCAGCATTTTATCTTCAAGAACAGCCAACGCCAAAGATACACCAATTCCATCATCTGCCCCAATACTTGTTCTCCCCCTGCTGGAAAGAATATCATCATCTAAATAAAGTTTAATAGGGTCCTTTTCAAAATCATGATCACAATCAGATGCTTTTTCACATACCATGTCCATATGAGCCTGTAAGATAACAGAAGGCAATCCTTCATAACCTGGCGAAGCCTGTTTGTATATAATGATATTCAGATTTTCGTCCTGCACACACTCCAGTTTCCGACTCTCTGCCCACTCCTTAAGATAATCACTTATAGCTTTCTCATTCTTTGTGCCGTGAGGTATCTGGCACAGTTTGCCGAAATGATTAAAAACCGGATGTTTCATCAAATCATCCATATTTGAAAACATTACTTTTCCCATCCCTTACACCTCCGTTTCGCTCTCCATATTCAGGCCAAAATCAATCTTCTCTCTTACTACACAGTTCTTCAAGATCATATGGCGTATCCTGATAAACATAATAATTAAGCCAGTTGGAAAAAAGAAGGCTGGCATGACTTCTCCATCTGAACAAGATCTCATTTTTAGGATCATCATTTTTAAAATAATTCTTAGGAACATCTATTTGAAGCCCCTTATTGATATCCCTGAAATATTCTCCCGCTAAAGTCTCCTTATCATATTCCTGATGCCCCAGTACGAAAATCTGCCTGCCGTTCTCTGTAGATATGATATGGGGCCCTACTTCTTCAGAATCCGCCAGAATACGAAGTTCTTCATGCTTTTCTATATCTTCACGCAAAACTTCCGTATGTCTTGAATGAGGTGCATAAAAAGTCTCATCAAACCCACGCACAAGAGGATTATGAGGCCTTATTACCCTATGTTCGAATATCCCGAAAACTTTACTGTCCAGCAAATGTTTGCCTATGCCATAATGATAATAAAGGCTGGCCTGAGCTCCCCAGCATATGAACATATTACTGTACACATGTGTTTTGGCAAATTCAAAAATTTCACAAAGCTCTCTCCAGTAATCAACATCTTCATAAGGCATTTGTTCCACAGGCGCCCCCGTAAGGATCATCCCATCAAAATAATCTTCTTTGATCTCATCTATTGTTTTATAGAACGAATCCATATGTTCCTGAGATATATGTGTAGACTCATGAGAATCCATCGTGATCAATGTCATTTCAACCTGAAGAGGGCTGTTGGATAAAACCCTCGCAAGCTGCGTTTCAGTTGCTATTTTAGTTGGCATAAGATTAACTATAACTATCTTAAGGGGTCTTATATCCTGAGTAACGGCCCGACCCCTGTTCATGGTAAATATATTCTCACTCTGCAAAGCTTCCGCCGCCGGAAGCCCATTAGGTATAATCAATGGCATCGAGTTCAATCTCCCTTTCATCTATTTGGCCACTAAATACAGCCATTTGCTAATCTTTACAAAATCGCTATTTTAAAGCCTGCTCAATATCTGCAATCAAATCTTCAGCGTCTTCCAGTCCGCATGAAAATCTCACAAGATCAGGACTCACACCCGCTGCAGCAAGTTCTTCATCGCTCATTTGCCTGTGAGTCGAACTTGCAGGATGCAGACAGCAAGTTCTCGCATCAGCTACATGAGTTTCTATAGCAGCAACTTTTAATTTCTGCATAAAATCCTCGGCAGCCTTTCTGCCTCCCTTTACTCCGAAACTTACCACACCGCATGAACCATTAGGCAGATACTTCTGTGCAAGCTCATAATCTGTGTCACCCTCAAGACCGCAATATTTCACCCATGAAATTTTCTCATGGCTATTGAGGTATTTAGCTACAGCAAGACCATTTTCTGCATGTCGTTTCATCCTAACATGCAGACTCTCAAGCCCCATATTAAGCAGAAAAGCATTCTGAGGCGACTGAATAGACCCTAAATCTCTCATAAGCTGTACCGTCGCTTTAGTTATGAACGCTCCCTCAAGGCCAAATCTTTCGGTATATGTAACGCCATGATAACTATCATCAGGTTCACATAGCCCGGCAAACTTTTCAGGATATTCAGTCCAGTCGAATTTACCGGAATCCACTATACACCCTCCTACACCGGCTCCATGTCCGTCCATATATTTAGTAGTTGAATGTGTCACTATATCAGCTCCGAACTCAAAAGGCCTGCAATGCACCGGTGTAGCAAACGTATTATCTATTATAAGAGGCACTCCATGTTTATGAGCAGCATTTGCAAATTTTTCAATGTCAAGTACTACCAATGCAGGATTTGCAACGGTTTCTCCAAACACAGCCTTTGTATTCGGCCTGAATGCAGCCTCCAGTTCTTCCTCAGTGGCATGAGGAGAAACAAAAGTAAATTCGATCCCCATTCTCTTCATGGTTACCGCAAATAAATTAAACGTCCCTCCATATATAGCTGAGGAGGCCACAATATGGTCTCCACATGAAGCTATATTAAACACAGCATAGAAATTGGCAGCCTGCCCTGACGAGGTCAGCATCGCCGCGCTTCCCCCTTCAAGAGAAGCAATTTTAGCCGCAACATGATCGTTAGTTGGATTTTGAAGCCTCGTATAAAAATATCCCGATGCTTCAAGATCAAATAGTTTCCCCATATCCTGACTTGTGTCGTATTTAAAAGTTGTACTCTGTACAATCGGTATCTGTCTTGGTTCACCGTTCCCCGGTCTGTATCCATCCTGTACACATTTAGTTCCTATTCCCATATTTATAAATTCCTTTCAAAGTTTTTCAATTAATAATACACTATTTACCTATGAATTTCAAATACTCTTCCCTGCCCTGCTCATATAGATTTCCCCCCACACTGTCCAGAACAACAGTAAGGGGCATATCCTCCACATAAAGCCTTCTTATTGCCTCTGCCCCCAGATCATCAAAAGCAATCACCTCAGCATCTTTTATCTGCTTTGCCATCAGTGCTGCAGCCCCTCCTATTGCAGCCAGATATACTGCTTTATTTGCAACCACCGCTTCCATCACTTCCTGTGATCTTTGTCCTTTTCCTATCATGGCAAGCTGCCCCAAATCCAAAAATTTCGGGGCATACGCATCCATTCTGTAACTTGTAGTAGGTCCTGCCGAACCAATCACATATCCCGGCTTTGCCGGAGTAGGCCCCACATAATATATAATAGAATCTATCATATCAAAAGGTAAAGGCTCACCCTTATCAAGAAGCTCTGTCATTCTTTTATGCGCCGCATCACGAGCAGTATAAATCGTTCCTGTGACAAGGATTTTATCACCTGCTCTGAAATCCTTGATTTTTTCCTTACAAAAAGGTTCCATCAACTTATATTCCATAATATCCACCTCCCGCCTGCTAAAGAACAGCCTCTTTATGTCTGCTGACATGACAGTTTATATTTACCGCAACAGGCAGCCCTGCAATATGGGTAGGGGCTGCGATTATCTTGACCGCCAAAGCAGTTGTCCTTCCGCCAAATCCCTGCGGCCCTATCCCCAACTCATTTATCCGTTCCAGCAGTTCCCTTTCCATATTTTCATAATACGGATCATCATTCTTTTTATCCACCGGAATTAATAAGGCCTTCTTTGCCATCAACGCAGCTTTGTCAAATGTTCCGCCTATACCGACTCCAACCACTATAGGAGGACATGGATTAGCCCCTGCATCATTACATGTTTTAACAACAAAATTCTTTACACCATTTTCTCCCGCAGACGGCGGAAGCATTATAATACGGCTCATATTTTCGGAACCGAAACCTTTAGGAGCCACTGTGATTTTCACTTTGTCACCATCCACGATTTCTGTATTTATATAAGCGGGTGTATTATCACCTGTATTTTTTCTCCTCAAAGGATCTTCTACCACAGATTTTCTTAAAAAACCTTTTTCATACCCTCTTCTGACTCCCTCGTTTACAGCGTCTTTGAGCATTCCTCCGACAAGGTGAACATCCTGCCCTATTTCCAAAAATACACAGGCCATCCCCGTATCCTGACACAAAGGAAATATCCCCTCCTCAGATACTGTGATGTTTTCCTCAATACTTTCAAGTATATCTTTGGCTATATTCCAGTTTTCTTCACAAAGCCTCTGATGTATACAGGCCTTCACATCTTCTCCGAGATAATGATTTGCCTCTATACACATCTGTGCTATCTTATCTTCAATATCTTTCACATTTACTTCTCTCATGATCATACTCCGTACACCTGATCTATCTCCTGCATAGTATTCTTAAGTATACCTTCCACATCAGCTCCAACTATATCCAGCATCTCAGCTTTATGGCAAACTATATCTCCAATTCCGTACAGTCCGCTGCACACTGCTTTCACATAATCAAATCCAAGATTAAATTCACCTATAGGACCGCCGGCAGTAGTAACATATATCACCTTTTTCACATTGCCCAATCCCTCTGGTATGCCTTCCTCCGTGTAATGAAATGTCAGGCCCTGTACCGATACCGCTTCAATATAACTTTTAACAACAGCCGGAAACGACAGATCCCAATAAGGTGCAGCTATAACGACAATATCTGCTCCCACAAACTGTTTTGCATATCTGAACATATCATCAGAAAAGTCCTTATTGCTTATATACAAATCTCTTTTTTCCAATCTTTCAAGATTGAGAGGCTCTATATCTTCTTTTCCGAGATCAAGTTCTTCTGTCTGTCCATCAAGTTTATCCAACAGATACTTAGCTAAAACATTAGTCCTCGACTGCGGACGTACACAAGCATTTACAAATAATATCTTCTTCATCGTTTTCACCTCATCATTATAATCATTTCTCAAAGACTATCTCTTTGACTCCATCCTCCTCAAGATAGCAAAGCTCCTCATGAGCTTCAGCATCCTCAGCAATCTTATTAACATCAAGCTTAAAATACTTAACTGTGCCATTCGCCAAAATTGCCCCCTCAGCATCCATTATACATGCTTCCGTAACAAAAATTCTTGAATTTTCCCTAACTGTAACACCTCTTCCTATAAGCTCCTGATCATAGACTACAGGTTTTCTGTACTTAGTATCTATAGAAAATGTTACGCCAAAAGACTCTTCTGACAGATCTTTTGCCCACAACGCTCTTAGTCCCAGTTCATCAATCATAGCTGTTATAAGTCCGCCATGAACACGACCCGGATAACTTTGATGCTGATATCTGTACCGAAACAAAGTCATGACACTTCCATCCTCCATATTATAAAACGGTGCCTTTACTCCATATTCATTATCTAGCCCACACATTATACACATTTTACTGTTTCTCTGCTTACTTATAACTCTCATCTTTATCTCCTACTATAATTTATTATTATACACCATATCAGGTCATAGTTTTGGAATTTTATCATAAACTTGTACAAATATATTTTAGGAGACTGCATGATGAAACGAAGAATAAGAAAAAAGAGAAAATTAAAAAAACATATCAATTCATTTTTGGATATATGGGGATCTGCTATGGACATCCCTTTCATAAAACCCATATTTATCACAATACTTACCATCTGCATACTGCTTATATTCATCCCCTATATTCTGACAAAGATATCTCCCAATACTGATGAACCGGAAAAAGAACTTATACCTCAAGCGGAATTTCAATTAAAAGAAGTTCCCGAAACAATAAACATATACAGAACTGAATCCAAAAAAGTTGAAACCGTAAATTTTGAGAATTATGTAAAAGGTGTCATATCTGGAGAAATGCCCTCCGATTTTCACATAGAAGCTCTAAAAGCTCAAGCAGTAGCAGCCAGAACCTATTCTCTTGCAAGAGTCCTTAAAGCTCAGTCCGGAAGCAATCCCGAGGCACATCCAGATGCACCACTCTGCGACAGTACCCACTGTCAGGTATACAAAAATGAGTCTGAACTTGAAGCATTAAAAGGAAAGGACTGGATGAATGATGGCTGGAAAAAAATATGCCGTGCTGCTGATGAAACAAAAGGGCAGCTGCTATATTATAATGGAGAACTTGTAGAACAAGCTCTCTTCCATTCTTCAAGCGGAGGAAAAACAGAGAATTCAGAAGATGTCTTCGCCTCTGCCGTACCATACCTTGTGAGCGTAGACAGCCCATATGAGGATGAAGCTACTCATCAGGAAGAGCAACATTCCTTTTCTATAGCTGAAATTTCCGCCGCAGTAAAAAATAAATATCCCAATATATCATTTGGAACAATAACCGCCGATACCATCAAAATCATCAACAGAAGCAACGGAAACAGAGTAGAAAAAATGCAGATAGGAAACGGAATACTAAAAGGCAGGGAAGTTCGAGAAGCACTTAATCTTCCATCAGCCAATTTTACAATAAATATTTCCGAAGATACTGTGACATTCACTTCCAATGGTTCAGGACATGGAGTGGGTATGAGCCAATATGGAGCAGATGGTATGGCAAAAAACGGATATACTTATAAGGATATCCTTTCTCATTATTACAGCGGAACTCAAGTATATTAAAACGGGCGCTATGTTATTGGTCTCACCAGCAACATAGCACCCGTTCTTATTTATCTGTAAATCTGTATTTTATCATTTACTGCTGTGACAACCGCATCCACATCCTGAATGTTCCTGCTCCTTTTTAGGTGAACAGCATCCGGCATCAGGACAGCCTACACATCTGGCACCTCTTTTCTTTGCCCTTATTATATAAGCTACCGCGCCGGCAACTATCAGCAGTATTATCAATCCGACAATGATATCAGTTATCATACAGATGCCCCCGTTCCTTTATTGTGCAACGAATATTCCACATCAAATTTCTGTCTCGATCTGCGAGAAATCACAACTACGATAGCCGCCATGATCAATACAGCAATCAATCCAGGTATAAATGCATTTCCAAGATGTCCTTCCGTAAAAAGCGTACCAAACTGATATACCAAGAATGCTACTGTATATCCTGTACCCAGCTGAAGACCTATAGCTCCCCACAGCCACTTAGCACTCTTCATTTCAGAATTCATCGCTCCTATAGCTGCGAAGCAAGGAGGTGTGAAAAGGTTAAACATCAGATATGCCAGAGCAGTTACTGTAGTAAGTCCCATTGTAACAGCTACTTCATTTGCTCCTCCTGTAAGAGCCAGCTCATCAGTATCAATAAATCTTGTGATGGAATAAACTACAGCTAGTGTGCCAACAACATTTTCTTTTGCTATAAAACCTGTAATTGCCGCTGCCGCCAACTGCCAAGCTCCGAATCCCAAAGGTACCAGCAGAACTGCAAACGGTGAGGCTATAGATGCCAGAATCGAAGTATCTGCTGCATCTTCACCCACAACCTGGAATTTCCAGTTAAAGGTCTGCATCAGTTGAACTACACAGTTACAAACCAATATAATAGTAGCAGCCTTGATTATGTACGCCTTAGCTCGCTCAAGCATTGAGAAGCAGGCTCTCTTAAGACTAGGAAGTTTGTAGCTCGGAAGTTCCATAATAAAGAATGATTTTCTATATTTATATCCCGTAATTCCTTTAATAAGTAATGCTCCTAAGAAAATAAGCAATATGCCCACAAAATACATCAAAGCATTAACCCATGAAGCGCCTGAGAAAAATGCTCCTGCAAACAACGCTATAACCGGAATCTTAGCTCCGCATGGAATAAATGTCGTAAGCATTGCAGTAGCTCTTCTTTCTCTCTCATCTCTGATAGTACGGCTTGCCATTATGCCCGGTATTCCGCAGCCTGTACCGATTATGATCGGAATTATAGACTTACCTGAAAGGCCTACACGCTTAAATATAGGATCCATTACTACACTTACTCGGGCCATATAACCACAATCTTCCAAGAGTGCAATAAGGAAATACATTACCATTACTAATGGCAGGAAGCCAACTACAGCACCTACGCCGCCAACGATACCATCCGCTAATATAGCCTGAAGAAGCGGAGAGCTGTTTTCAAGAAGACCTGAAACCCATCCCTGGAAAGTTTCAATCCATCCCACAAGCCAGTCAGCAATAAGCGGACCTACTTTTGACTGTGATATCCAAAATACTGCCCACATGACAGCCGCAAAGATCAGAATTCCTGCAACCTTATTTGTAAGTACAGAATCCACCTTGTCTTGCGAATTTCTTTCTTTTGTCAGAACTTTACGCGTTTCCACTTCCTTTACGATTTTATTTACAAAATCAAAACGCTTTCTGTCTTCCGCTTCAACTGCTTTTTTATCATGAAGATCTATATCAGCTTGAAGATAAGGAGCTTTCTGACCGTTTCCATTCAATTCAACAGCCGCATTTACAGCTTCCTTAAGGCCCGTTTTATCCGATGACGTTGAAACAGTTTTTATAATAGGGCAATTCAGTTTTTTAGATAAAGCTTCAGTATCAATTTTCGTATTTTGTTTTTCATTTATATCACTCTTATTAAGAGCAACTACTACAGGAATTCCAAGTTCCAGAAGCTGAGTCGTAAAGAATAAACTTCTGCTCAGATTCGTAGCATCCACGATATTGATGATCACATCCGGATTCTCATTCTTGACGTATCCGCTGGTAATGCTTTCTTCCGATGTAAAAGGAGACATAGAATAAGCGCCCGGCAAATCTACCGCAACTAACTCCTCCGTCCCGTCATAATAACCTTTCTTGATCGGACTTTCTTTTCTTTCGACCGTAACACCTGCCCAGTTCCCGACATGTTCATTCCTGCCG
>OLOZ01001404.1_pt1 | contig 16654 bp, 16 predicted proteins | sample 1673021 | NCBI WGS metagenome assembly OLOZ01 (sample SAMEA3136747, study PRJEB25190) | human gut metagenome | biome: human gut; feature: human-associated habitat; material: faeces | place: Austria | collected 2013
CTATCAGTTCATTATAAAAGTCTTAGATTTTTGTCTTGACAACTGAACCACTATACATAGCGGCTTTTTCAGATGAAATCATTATCACAAGTGCAGGAAAAGGAAGTGGCGCATTGATTACAGCTCAGTACGGAGAAAAATATCATAGAAAAATTTGGATTATAACGAATGATCGTAAGAGTTCGGTATAGTCATTATCATAATCCTATATTCTTACTACAAAAATTGGTACTACAAATTGCACAAAATCCTTCTGTGATCAATAATAGTTCTTGAGAAGATTGCTGGTTATCTCAAGAAAGTCATATATATAGTATCGTCATTTCCTAGAAAATATCATAATAGATTGAATGAGTAGAAATAATTTGATAAAATATACATAGAAAATACATAATACAGAATACAAAAAATAAAAAAGGAGAATATGATGATTCATTTTTTAGGAACAGTCGCAATGATCTTAGTATTAAGCTTAATGATTACAGGACTTTTAAAATTAAATTACAAAGATTTATGGGTATCAGAAGATAAAAAAGTTGCTGAACCAAAAGTAAGAACATTAAGAAGTTGTTAGTTAAACCAAGAGGATGTCGAAAGAAACGGCATCCTCTTTTACATTTCGCACCATATAAATAACCACTCACACCATATTCGTTTATTTTTTAAAGAAATATGATAGCGTAAATTATGAATAGGGAAAAGAAAGCAAAAGAGAGGAGGCAGATAAGTTGTTACAAAAAATAAAATATCTTTCATTTTTTATAAAAGAGGATATGATGGAGCCATTAAGATATCTGATTGTCGCATGCAGTATCGGAATGGTATTTTTGATGCTGTTAAAGATGTTTGACATGATCTTTCCACAAGGGAAACATTTTCATAGAAAGAAATATGTTTGGACACTGATCGTGATCTATGCGATCGTATTTATTAATGTAGGATTTTTCTCAAGAGAACCAGGAACAAGAATGGATGTAAGTTTAAAATTATTTGAAACATGGGGAAATTCAATGATCGCTCATGCGTATTTTGTGGAAAATATCATCATGTTTATCCCATATGGTATATTACCTTCCAATTGCATTTAAGAGGATTCGAAAAATCTGGATGTGTGTAGGAAGTGCATGCATGATCAGTTGTATGCTTGAAGTAATGCAGCATATGACTGGCAGAGGATATACACAGATCGATGATGTGATGACGAATACTATAGGAGCCGCAGTTGGATATGTGGTGTGGAAGATTTTTGACAAATTGCGTCTGGTTTTTTTTAAGAAACCATGATATACTAACTAAGTTACTGAGGCGTTTTCCGAGACTGCTGAAAAGCTTATTACAGCTAATAAGTGAATAAAATCATGAAGATTAGCAGGTTAGTAGTCGGTTTTTCAGTTGTTTCGGCGCCTTAAGACAAAAGAATATAAAGGAGACGAACTATGACAAAACAGTTTAGCATGGAACTTGCAGGACGTACACTGATGGTTGAAGTCGGACGTGTTGCAGCACAGGCAAATGGTGCAGCATTTATGCACTATGGCGATACTGTTGTATTATCTACAGCAACAGCATCTGAAAAACCTAGAGATGGAATTGATTTCTTTCCATTAAGTGTAGAATACGAAGAGAAATTATACGCAGTAGGTAAGATCCCAGGTGGATACTTAAAGAGAGAAGGAAAACCTTCTGAGAATGCAATTCTTACAGACCGTGTGATTGACCGTCCAATGAGACCACTGTTCCCTAAAGATTACAGAAATGACGTTGCATTAAACAATTTAGTTATGTCTGTAGACCCAGACTGCAGCCCAGAGCTTACAGCTATGCTTGGTTCTGCGATCGCAACAGCAATCTCTGACATTCCATTTGACGGACCTACAGCATCTACAATGGTAGGACTGATCGATGGAGAATTCGTGATCAACCCAACTTCTGCACAGAAAGAAGTTTCTGATCTTGCATTAACAGTTGCATCTACAAGAGAGAAAGTTATCATGATCGAAGCTGGTGCGAATGAAGTGCCTGAAGATGTGATGTTAGAAGCAATCTTCAAAGCTCACGAAGTAAACCAGGAGATCATCAAATTCATCGACACAATCGTTGCTGAATGTGGAAAAGAAAAACATGACTATGAACATCACATCGTAGATCCAGAGATGTATGATGATATGGTAGCTTTCATCACTCCAGAAGCAATGGAAGAAGCTGTATTTACAGATGACAAACAGACAAGAGAAGCAAATATTCGTGCAATCGAAGAGAAATTAGAAGAAAGATATGCTGAGAATGAAGAATGGTTAGCACAGATCGGTGAAGCTGTTTACGCATTCCAGAAGAAGACTGTTCGTAAGATGATCTTAAAAGATCACAAACGTCCAGATGGTCGTGAGATCAAACAGATCCGTCCACTTCATGCAGAAGTTGACTGCTTACCAAGAGTTCATGGATCTGCATTATTCCAGAGAGGACAGACTCAGGTTATGACAGTAACAACACTTGGATCATTATCTGAAGCACAGCGTCTTGACGGAATCGATGTAACAGAAACTACAAAACGTTATATGCATCACTATAACTTCCCTTCTTATTCTGTAGGAGAAACAAGACCAAGCAGAGGACCAGGACGTCGTGAGATCGGACATGGTGCATTAGCAGAGCGTGCGTTAGTTCCAGTATTACCAAGTGAAGAAGAATTCCCATATGCGATCCGTACAGTATCTGAGATCATGGAATCTAATGGATCTACATCTCAGGGAAGTATCTGTGCATCATCTCTGTCATTAATGTCAGCAGGTGTTCCGATCAAAGCTCCAGTAGCAGGTATTTCTGTAGGACTTGTCACAGGAGAAGGAGATGACGATTACATCATCTTAACAGATATTCAGGGATTAGAAGACTTCTTCGGAGATATGGACTTTAAAGTAGCTGGTACAGACAAAGGTATCACAGCGATCCAGATGGATATTAAGATTCATGGATTAACAGAACAGATCATCCGTGAAGCGATCGCAAGAACAAAAGAAGCAAGAACACATATCCTTCACGATGTAATGAACCCAGTGATCCCAGCTGCAAGAGACCACGTTGGAGAATATGCTCCAAAGATTTCCCAGTACAAGATCGATCCTGAAAAGATTTCAGAAGTTATTGGTAAACAGGGTAAAACAATCAATGGAATCATTGATGAAACTGGTGTTAAGATTGATATTGACGAAAGTGGACGTATCGATATCTTAAGTGAAGATCAGGCAATGATCGACAAAGCGATCAGCATCATCAAATCTATCGTAGAACCATTAAATGTTGGAGATATCTACGAAGGTGAAGTTGTAAGAATCATGAACTTCGGTGCATTTGTACAGCTTTCTCCAAACAAAGATGGAATGATCCATATTTCTAAACTTTCTAACGAAAGAGTAGAGAAAGTAGAAGATGTCGTTAATATCGGAGACAAAGTAGCTGTCAAGGTATTAGAGATCGACAAGATGGGAAGAATCAATCTGAAATTAGAAGAGAAGATTGAAGACTAATTAAGAATCATCAAACAGCTTTTTGTATGCGAAAGTGTATGAAAAGCTGTTTTTCTATATGGAGATAACGTTTCTATACAAGAAACAACAAAGGAGATATACAAGTTTGAAACATATTATATTAGCATCTGCATCACCAAGAAGAAAAGAAATCTTAGAACTTGCAGATTTAGACTTTGATATTATGCCGAGTGATGCCGAGGAGATTACGACAAAAACAGCACCACATGAAGTGGTTATGGAATTAGCATCTATTAAAGCAAGAGATATTTATGAACGATCAGATAAACAGAGTATGGTCATTGGGGCTGATACAGTTGTAGCTTATCATGGACAGGTTCTTGGAAAGCCGGCAGATGAAGCCGATGCTAAAAGAACATTAATGATGTTAAGCGGACAGACACATGAAGTCTATACAGGTGTTTGCCTGATCGAAGATGGGGAAGCAAAAACATTTTATGAAGAAACAAAGGTAACATTTTATGAGATCAGTGAAGATGAGATAGAGCGTTACATTGAGACGGGAGAGCCAATGGATAAAGCTGGATCATATGGGATTCAGGGAAAAGCAGCGGTCTTCATCAAAGGGATTGAAGGAGATTACTACAATGTTGTAGGATTTCCGATTGCAAGATTTCTGCAGGAAATTAGAAAATAGTCATGTATTTTTTGAAAATATAAGGCAAAAACCTTTGACGATACTTATAGACCTCTGTTATGATGTAAGATAAAGGCAAAAAGCAGATAGACCGAAGAGTACGGTATTTATAAATGTTATTATGTATAAGTAGAAAGGGATTAGAAAAATGAGCAAGATTGCGATCGTAACAGATAGTAACAGCGGAATTACCCAGAAAGAAGGGAAAGAACTTGGAATCTCAGTGATTCCAATGCCATTTTATATTAATGATGAATTATATTTTGAAGATATCACATTAACACAGGAAGAATTTTATCAGAAGTTAGATGAGGATGCAGATATCAAGACATCTCAGCCAGCACCAGGAGATGTGTTGGATCTGTGGGAGAAATTATTAGAAGATCATGATGAGATCGTACACATTGCGATGTCCAGCGGATTAAGCAGTTCCTGTGCAACAGCAGCGATGTTAGCCGATGATTATGATGGAAAAGTACAGGTTGTGGATAATCAGAGAATTTCTGTTACACAAAGACAGTCTGTAGCAGATGCCATGAAATTGGCAGAAGAAGGAAAATCTGCAAAAGAGATCAAAGATATCTTAGAAGCAGATAAATTAGATTCAGGAATCTTCATTATGGTAGATACATTAAAATATCTTAAGAAGGGTGGACGTGTTACATCAGCTGGAGCAGCGATTGGTACAGTCCTTGGAATCAAGCCAGTACTGCAGATTCATGGTGAGAAGTTAGATGCATTTGCCAAGACAAGAGGTGTCAAACAGGCAAAGAAAAAGATGATCGCGGCAGTAAGAAAAGAATTAGAAGAACGTTTTCCAGATGGAGATTTTGCAAAACATGCTTATCTTCAGTCTGCATATACGAAAGATAAAGAAGCAGCGCTTAAGTGGAAAGAAGAATTGATGGCAGAATTCCCAGAAATGGAATTTCATCAGGATCCACTATCTTTAAGTGTTGCATGCCATATCGGTGCAGGAGCACTGGCAGTTGCATGGACACATAAGATTGAAGATTGATTAATTTAATATAGTAAAATAAAACTTTTTTTATATGTCATAATAGAATTTTAGATGAAATCCCTGTGTAATCATAGCACAGGGATTTCTTTTGTGTTACAATACAGTCAATTTTGGTAGACTAGATGGCAGGAGGTAATTCCTATGGAGATGAAAAAGGTTTTGAAATACGCAATGGAGATCGGAGAATGGATGCTAAAATCTGGTGCGGGTGTTTCAAGAGTGGAAGATACCATTTCAAGAATCTGTAAAGCATACGGGGCAAAAGAAGCTAATGTATTTTCTATCACATCGAGTATCGTAACGACGATCGAAGATGAAGAAGGAGAAATCATAACACAGACAAAACGTATCAGATATTATAAAACAGATTTTAAAAAATTAGATGAATTAAATCAGCTGTCAAGATATATGTGTAAATATCTTCCGGAAGAAGAGGAAGTTAGAGAAAGAGTTCTGAAAATAAAAAATGGAAATATGATCACATTTTTGGAAGAAGTGATCGTATCAGCCGTGATCGCAGCAGCCTGGACTTCATTTTATGGAGGGGGAATCACAGAAGATGTTATAGCGACACTAAGTGGAGCTTTAGCAACGATATTAGCCAGATACTTAAAGATACTTGCACCAAATGAAATGGTCCTAAATTTTTTATTATCATTTTTTGTAGCATCGTTAGCATATGTTTGTGCAAGCGTTGGAATAACACAGGATTATGGAAAGATAATTATCGGTAATATCATGCTGCTTGTTCCGGGAGTGGCATTTGTCAATGCACTTAGAGATATGATCGGTGGGGATATGATGTCTGGAATCTTGCGTGTGTGTGAATCCGTGTTGTTAGCAGTCTTTCTTGCGGCAGGTTCTTTTATGGCACTGATATTTTGGGGAGGTGTGTTATAAATGAAAACAGAGATCATTCAGGTACTTGCAAGTTTTGTCGGAAGTTTTGGATTTGCAGTGCTTTATAATCTTCGAGGAAGAAAACTTTGTATGGCTGGAATTTCAGGAATGGTATCCTGGATCGCATATTTAGTTGCATGGAATGAGATGCCAAGTGTGTTTGCAGCGAATTTAGCAGCTGCGGCAGTCGCAACGGTTTATGCAGAGACGATGGCCAGAATTTTAAAGACACCAGTTACGGTATTCTTGATCACCGGGATCATTCCGCTTGTTCCAGGAGGAAATTTATATTACACAATGAATTATGTTCTTGCCAAGCAATGGCATTTATCTTCTTTATATGGACAAAAGACAATCTTGATCGCAATCGCAGTTGCTGCGGGGATCATGATAGCATCATCGATTTATGGGATTTGTGCATTGGTGTGGAAGTATTGTAAGCAAGAAGTGAAATAGGAATGAACGCAAAGAAACAGGCATAAAATAAGACCATACCAATAGAAAGTGAAAGGATCTTATGGAACAAGATGAGAAATTTGATAACCAGTTCAATCTGGCACTGGATCTTACGAAAGAAGAACGGGAAAGGTCAGAAGATTTAAATGCTGGATATGATCAGACATTTGATCGATGGGAGATTATCTTTCGTTATGCAGGTGATCTAAAGACATTAAAAAAATCATCAACAACCAATATTGAACCATTGAGCATGGGATATGCGATCGCATATATGAAAGAAAATGATTTAGAAGCATTTTCAAGAAATGAACAAGTGATCTTTATAGAAAAACCAAAAAATTTATTATTAAACCGACAGGTATCAATTTCAGCTTCCTGTATGTTGTCGGTAAAGAATACACCTCTTTCATTGACTGGAAGGGGTGTTTTTGTTGCAGTGATCGATACAGGAATCGATATATTTCATCCGGATTTTATCAATGAAAATGGAGATACGAAAATTTATGAGTTATGGGATCAGACGATTTCGGGAATCCCACCACAGCCATTTATAAATGGAACTTTGTATACAAGAAAAGAAATCAATGCAGCAATTCATTCAGAAAATGGACGGCAAATGTTTCAAAGTCGTGATGATCTTGGTCATGGAACGCATGTAGCATCCATCTGTGCAGGAAGAAATGGTGTGGCACCAGAGGCAGAACTGATCGTTGTGAAATTAGGAGATATAAGCAAACAAGGATTTCCAAGGACGACACAGTTGATGACAGCACTGCAGTATGTGATCGATACAGCGATAAGGGAAAACAGACCAGTGGCAGTGAATATCAGTTATGGGCATAATTACGGGGATCACAGAGGAAATTCGTTGTTGGAGACATTTGTTTCACAGATCGCAGGGCAGTGGAAAAGCTCTATTTGCATAGGAACTGGGAATGAGGGAAACAGTGGGCGTCATAAACAGGGAAAGATCACGACAAAAACGGAGCTGATTTTATTTGATGTGGCACCATTTGAGCAGAACTTGAATCTACAGATCTGGAAAGATTTTGTGGATGAATTCAAGATCAGACTTGAGTCTCCATCGGGAATCACATATACGATCGTGGACCAGCAAGGAAAATCGCAATACACATATAAGGATACAACGGTTTACGTGTACAATGGGTACTCGACACCATATAATGTTAGGCAGGAACTATATTTTAGTTTTATACCGATGGAAGGAAATTATATAGAAAGCGGTCAGTGGAAGATAGAAATTTTACCAGTGAATATAAAAAATGGTGAATATCAGATGTGGCTTCCGGTATCTGCAGGAAGCAATCCAGAAACCAGATTTTTAGAACCAGATAAAGTATTTACTTTAACAATTCCTTCAACTGCAAGAAATGTGATTTCCGTAGGTGCTTATGATGTTAGATATCAGGCTTATGCAGATTTTTCAGGAAGAGGAGATCAGAAATTTTGTGTAGATAAGCCGGATCTTGTAGCACCAGGTGTTGGAATTTTGGCAGCAGCAGTTGGAGGAGGCGAGAGTGTAAGATCAGGAACATCGATGGCAACACCATTTGTTACAGGATCAGCAGCTCTTTTGATGGAATGGGGAATTGTAAGAGAAAACGATCCATATCTTTATGGAGAACGAATGAAGGGGTATCTTCATAGGGGAGCGAGACGATTACAGGGATATGATAGATATCCGAATGATGAAATTGGATATGGACGGTTATGTGTGTCTGAAAGTTTGTATCAATAACGATATTTTATGAAAAAATACAACTAATATCCGCAATTTTTGTATCATATTTCCAGTTTATATGCTAAAATTAATAATATATTGGGAATACGAAAGGGGAAGAGACAATCATGAAAACAGAAAGATTTGACAAGAAACTGTTCAAACAGGAAGTCATCAATAATCTTAAGACTCAGTTCAGAGTAGAGCTTGATAATGCTACCCAGCAGCAGATTTATCAGGCAGTCGCTTATGCTCTGAAAGAGTGGATCATTGAAGACTGGATGGATACTCAGAAGACTTATGAAGAAAAAGACCCGAAGATTTTATATTATATGTCCATGGAATTCCTGATGGGAAGAGCACTTGGAAACAACCTCATTAATATGAGTATGTATGGAGAAGTGAAAGAAGCATTAGAAGAATTAGGTGTAGACCTTAACATGGTAGAAGACCAGGAACCAGATCCAGCCCTTGGTAATGGTGGACTTGGACGTTTAGCAGCATGTTTCTTAGATTCACTTGCAACACTTGGATATGCAGCATATGGATGCGGAATCCGTTATCAGTATGGAATGTTCAAGCAGAAGATCAAAGACGGATATCAGATAGAAGTACCAGATGAATGGTTAAAGAATGGAAATCCATTTGAATTAAAACGTCCTGAATATGCGAAGGAAGTACGTTTTGGAGGAAATATCCGTACAGAATATGATGAAGCATCTGGAAGAATAAACTTCATTCAGGAGAATTATCAGTCTGTTATGGCTGTACCATATGACTATCCAGTTGTAGGATATGGAAATCACATTGTTAACACATTAAGAATCTGGGATGCAGAACCAATCACTGACTTCCAGTTAGATTCATTTGACAAAGGTGAATATGACAAAGCCGTAGAACAGAAGAACCTTGCAAAGAATATCGTAGAAGTATTATATCCAAACGATAACCACTATGAAGGTAAAGAACTTCGTTTAAAACAGCAGTATTTCTTCGTATCTGCAAGCTTACAGGCAGCAGTAGCCAAATATAAGAAGAATCATGACGACATCACAAAACTTTATGAGAAGATGACAATCCAGATGAACGACACTCATCCAACAGTATCTGTAGCAGAACTGATGAGAATCTTAATGGATGAAGAAGGTCTTGGATGGGATGAAGCATGGGAAGTTACAACAAAGACTTGTGCATATACAAACCATACGATCATGGCAGAAGCATTAGAGAAATGGCCAATCGATCTGTTCTCAAGATTACTTCCTAGAGTTTACCAGATCGTAGAAGAGATCGACCGCCGTTTTGTGAACAAGATTCGTGAGATGTATCCAGGTAACGAAGAGAAAGTCAGAAAGATGGCAATTCTCTGGGATGGTCAGGTACGCATGGCACACATGGCGATCGCAGCAGGATACTCTGTAAATGGTGTAGCTAAACTTCATACAGAAATCTTAAAGAATCAGGAATTAAAAGATTTCTATCAGATGATGCCTGAGAAGTTTAACAATAAGACAAACGGAATCACACAGAGACGTTTCTTAATGCATGGTAATCCATTACTTTCTGACTGGGTAACTAAAAAAATTGGAACAGATACATGGGCAACAGACCTTTCTTTAATGTCAGGACTTAAGAAATATGTAGATGATCCAAAATCACAGAAAGAATTTATGGAGATCAAACTGCAGAATAAAAAACGTCTGGCAAAATATATCAAAGAACATAATGGAATCGATGTTGATCCTACATCTATCTTTGATGTGCAGGTAAAACGTCTTCATGAATATAAACGTCAGCTGATGAACATCTTACATGTAATGTATCTGTACAATCAGTTAAAGAAGAATCCAAATATGAACTTCTATCCAACAACATTTATCTTTGGTGCGAAGGCAGCAGCTGGATATCGTCGTGCAAAACAGACGATAAAACTGATCAACTCTGTAGCTGATAAGGTAAACAATGATGCATCGATCAAAGGTAAATTAAAAGTAGTATTTATCGAAGATTATCGTGTATCTAATGCGGAATTGATCTTTGCGGCAGCAGATGTCAGCGAACAGATTTCTACAGCATCCAAAGAAGCATCAGGAACAGGTAATATGAAGTTTATGTTAAATGGTGCACCAACACTTGGAACAATGGATGGAGCGAACGTTGAGATCGTTGATGAAATCGGAGAAGAGAATGCATTTATTTTCGGTTTAAGTTCTGAAGAAGTTATCAACTACGAGAACAATGGTGGATATCATCCATATGAGATCTATGAGAATGACAAAGATATTCATGAAGTATTAGATCAGTTAGTTGATGGAACATATGCAGATGGTGACCATGAACTTTACAAAGACTTATATCAGAGTCTGTTATTTGGTGATACAGGAAGTCAGGCAGATATGTACTTTATCTTAAAAGACTTCCGTTCATATGCAGAAGCTCATGAGAAAGTGGCAAAAGCATATCAGGATACAAAGAAATGGGCGAAGATGGCAATGACAAATACTGCAGGATGTGGTAAATTCTCATCTGACCGTACAATTCAGGAATATGTTGATGATATCTGGCACTTAGATAAAATTAGATAAGTAGTGGAAATTGTGATATAATAGGAGAAGTCTCTTTTGGAGGCTTCTCTTTTTATGGGGAAAATACTTCAAAGAAATGATAACAAGTGACATAAAGATGAAGATAAGGGGAAGAATGTGAAGAAAGGAATAAAAAAGATTACAGCATGTCTGTTGATCATACTAATGACTATAACATTAACACCGATATACAAAGTCACTCATAAAGTATCGGCTGCACAGAATTTTAAAATTCATTTTATTGATGTTGGCTGCGCAGATGGAGCATTGCTTCAGTATGGGGAAGGAAGCAACGCCAAATATGCAATGATCGATACAGGAGCTGGAAAATACAACGGAACGAAAGACAAGACATATGCCAAGAAAAAAGATCCAGCTTATGAGTATCTTAAAAAAATTGGTGTAAAGCATTTGGAATTTGTGATTCTTACACATCCACATCGGGATCATATTGGCGGCTTGGTAAAGATCCTGAAAGATAAAACAATTACGATCAATACGATTTATGGCAATTCTTTAGAAATGACTTACTTAAGAAGCAATGATAATGTTAAGAAACAGACTTCAGAAACTGCGAAATGGACAAAATTTGATTCAGATACATACCAAAACGTAAAGGATGAAATTGAAAAAAGAAATAGTGAAGAAGATGAATCTTTGCATGTAAAATATGTTATTCCAAAGGCCGGCTCAAAGATTTATCTTGGCCAGGCACAGATTACGTTTTATGGGCCACTGGAGAATAATTATAAGTATGGAAGACAAGTGGATCTTAATGTAAGGCAGGAAAATAAATATTCCATCGTTACAAGAATCGTCTATGGAAAGAATTCATTTTTGATGACAGGAGATGCCCAGAGAGAAACGATAGAGAAGATTATCAAAAAAGGTTATAATCTGCAGGCACAGGTATTAAAAGAACCACATCATGGTTATCAAGATGTAAAGGAAAAGGACAAACTGATCGCAGGACGGACATCAGATCACAAATTATTGATCGATCATACCAAAGCAAATATTGCGGTTATCAGCAATGGATATAAAAATACAGGGGAAGTTCCCATGAAAAATGTTCTTACGGATCTTTCCAAGATGGATATTTATGAGACGGGTAACAGGGGAACGATCGTTATCACCTCTGATGGAAGTCATTTATATGTAAGAACAGAAAAAGGTGGAAATAAACCGAGTGTCAATGGAAAAATCATATCATCAGGAAAGAGTATTTCCATGCCAGTCTTGCAGTCCATTGATATCGTAAGCAATAAAAAAACAAAAATACTTCCAGCATATCCTGGAACAAAAGATGCAAAGAGTATCTATACAAACAAAAGTGTGACAATAAAGATCAATGCCAGTGCCAGAAGTTTTACGAAGATTAATAGTGTGCAATATAAGATCGTGAAAAAGGGACAAAGCAGTGCCAAACTTCAGTATCGTTATGGAAAATCTGTGACCTTAAAGAACGGAACGATTGCAAAGGTCTATGTAAAATATAATACGATGCTTGGAGAGAAGAAATTAAAACTTCCGCAGATCGTTGTTGATACCAAGGCACCGACAAAGCTTAGGCTTAAGAAGAAAAAATCAGGAAAGAAGAAAAAAGTAACTTTTTCGGCAAATTATGGAACTAGTGGCAAGAAGAAAACCGCGTATAAGTTAGTTCCAAAAGGAAAGAGTGCCAAAAAATATAAATGGAAAACTGCAAACGGTGTCAGATATGATGCGAAAAAATATAGAAAAGCAAGATTATATGTGCGTTTTATTGATAAAGCAGGAAACAGCAAGACAACGAAGATGTCAATATAAGATGAGGAGACAGACTGCTTGTATGATAAAACATAATTTGCTATACTGAAAAGTAACAACAATATAAGAACAGATCAGGAGAATGAGAATGAATAGCAGATTAAAAGGAATTGTAACAGTTATACTGATCGTGATCATAGGATTGGTTGCGGTCAGCGGTATTGGATATATCAGACAGAGAATGGCAGCAGATCAGGGTGTGAAATATCTAAAACAGAAAGAATATCAGAAAGCATATGAAGAATTTGATAGTGCGGCCTCAAGATTTACATTGATCTTTACAAAACAGAAGAAGAATGTTCTGTTTTATGAAGGAGAGGCATTGTATCAGATGGGTGAATATAAAAAAGCAGCTGAAATTTATGATCGATTGATCGATCGTGGAGAAGTTAAGGCATATTCTTTAAAAGCATATTGTCTGATGCAGAGAAATAAAACAAAAGAAGCACTAGAAGTATGCAATCTTGGAATTTCAGAATTTCCGAAAGAAGGAGAGATCTACTGTACCAAGTATGCAATTTATGCAAAACAGGAGAAATACAAAGAAGGACTTCAGGTTATTAAAAAAGCATTGAAACAGGATGAATTAAAGAATAAGAAAGAAGTGCTCTTTGCAAGGATTAGTGCATATGAGTCTTTGTTTGATTTTGATACAGCATATAAATATACAAAAGCTTATGTAAAGGCGTATCCAAAGGATGCACAGGGAAAGAAAGAACTGACATTTTTGGAAACAAGATAAATGGCAGACAAAAGCATTGAATGAGGGAATGTTATGGGCAAAGATATTCTGATAAGAGATCAGATTTTTTCGACATATGATAGTCTGTATGATGCAGAAAAGAAGGTTGCAGATTACGTGGCAGGACATCAGGAAGATGTGATCAATATGTCGGTGGCTGAACTGGCACAAAATTGTGCTACGAGTCAGGCTACTGTGATTCGCTTTTGCAAGAAGATCGGATGTGAGGGATTTCACAAGTTGAAGTTGAAACTTGCTGGAGAACAAAGCAAGCAGGAAGAACTGGCAGCATCGAATGAAATTAATATTGAGAATATGGAACAGTCTCTTCACAATATTATGGTTAGTAAAGTAGAAGAGATTAAAGCAACTTTTCACAATTTTGATCAGAAAGAACTTCGAAGTATTGTGGATGCAGTTTTGGGTGCAAATCTCATTGAATTTGCTGCGATGGGCAATACAATACCGATTGCGATGGACGGAACATATAAGTTTAATCAGCTTGGGCTACATGCTGTGACTTCTCCAATGTGGGAGACACAGGAGGCATTTGCAAGAACGCTGAAGAAAGGTGATGTATTTTTTGCGATTTCAGCATCGGGAGCATCTAAGCGTCTGATCCGCATGGCTAAGATCGTGAAGAAGCAAGGTGGAGTGACTGTTGCAGTGACGAATCAGGCAAAGTCACCGATAACTGAGATTTGTGATCATGTGATCATAACAGCAACAAGGGAACACATTTTTTATGATCAGGTTAGTTTTACAAGGATGGCTGCGATGGCAGTGATCGATACATTATTCATGTTGATACTTTCTATGAAGAACGATTTCTTTGAGAATGTTGCAGAACATGAACGCTCTGTGATAGAGGAAAAATTATAAGGAAGATGGAATAAGATGTTTATTTTGATAATAGGAGTGTTGATCATATTTTGTATTCTGTTATTTATCTGCTATTCTTATATGCAGAATCAGCGTTCAAAATATGTCTCACAGATGTATAAAGAATTTAAAGAACAATATGGGGCTAATGCAAAGGTTGCTATGGGATTTTCACAGACAAATGTGTTTTCTAAAGCAATGACATTGATGATCGCGGTAAATCCAGAAGATCATCGAGTTATTGATGCATGGGCAGTGACTGATAATGACATGGAAATAGAAGGAAGAACTTGTGCAGAATATCTAGGGATTGATATTAATAAATATGCGGAAGATGTCAGAAAAAGAAGTGATAAGGATCTTTTGATGAGAAAACCAACACAGATCAAAACAGCAAAAGAAAAGGCATTTGCGATGGCGGTAATGCAGATATTAAATCAGGAATAGGAAAGAGTCATTATGGAAGAGATCAGGAAAGAGATTGTTGAAAAGGTTATTCTTGTTGCAGTGGCCGATCAGGACGTGAGAGAGGCAGAAGAATCTCTCGATGAATTAGAAGAATTGGTAAAGACTGCTGGAGCAGTGGTTGCAGCAAGAGTGATTCAAGTAAGAGAAGCTCCGCATCCGGGAACTTATATTGGAAAAGGAAAGATTGACGAAGTTAAGGCATTGTTATATGGAACAGATGCGATAGGTATTGTATGTGATGATGAGTTATCTCCTGCGCAGATGGGGAATCTTAGTGATGTACTAGATACAAAGGTAATGGACAGAACTTTGATCATTCTTGATATTTTTGCTAAGAGGGCATTTACAAGAGAGGGTAAGATACAGGTAGAACTTGCACAGCTGAAATATCGTGCATCCAAACTTACCGGACAGGGAAAAGCGTTATCAAGGCTTGGAGGAGGAATTGGAACAAGAGGACCTGGAGAAAAGAAACTTGAGATGGATCGTCGCTTGATCCGAACGAGAATATCAAGACTTAAGGCAGAACTCCGTGATGTTGTAAAGCACAGAGAAGTACAGCGAAAACAGCGCCAGAAGAATCATCTTCCGGTTGTGTGTATTGTTGGATATACGAATGCTGGAAAGTCAACGCTTCTGAATCATTTTACAAATGCAGGTGTCTATGAGGAAGATCAGTTGTTTGCAACCCTTGATTCAACAACAAAGAGTCTGGATTTAAGTGGCGGGCAGACAATTCTTATGACAGATACGGTCGGATTTATCCGCAAACTTCCACATCATTTAGTAGAGGCTTTTAAAAGTACATTGGAAGAAGCAAAATACAGTGATCTGATCCTGCATGTTGTTGATGCTTCTAATCCGCAGAAAGAAAAGCAGATGGAGGCGGTATACGAAACCTTAAAGCAACTTGGTGCGAATGAATCGCCGATCGTGACAGCATTTAATAAGATCGATCTTTTGAATGGAGATGAGATTTTAAAAGATCAAAATGCAGAAGCGGTCGTAAGAATTTCAGGAAAGACAGGAGAGGGGACTGACCAGTTATTAGAGAATATTGAAAAGATTCTGCAGAAACAGAAATTATATCTGGAGAAATTATATGATTATCAGGATGCAGGTAAGATTCAACAGATCAGAGCTCATGGACAGCTTTTGAAAGAAGAATATAGAGAAGATGGAATTTATGTAGAAGCATATATCCCAAAAGAGATTCTTGGAAACATCTAGGAGGAATTGAAAGTGATCATTCAGAAAGTAATTAATAACAATGTTGTTAGTACATTTGATGCAAACGGCAAGGAAGTTATTTTGATGGGCAAGGGAATTGGTTTTCGAAAAAAAGCAGGAGATGAATTAGATAAAAACAAGATTGAGAAGATTTTTACATTGGATTTAAGCGGGAAGTCTTCTTTTGTTCAAGAAGTTATGGCAATTATTCAAGAATTCTACGAAATCGTTTTTAATCCAGAACATCCGGCATATCAGCGGTTTGCAACGCATCTTCAATATCTTGAGACAGAGATCATGTCAAAGAAACATCCGATGGAAGAAGATGAAGAAGCAGATGTTGAATTTTATGAAAGAAATCAGAAAAAATATCCGGAAGCCTATGTGTGCAGTCAGAAGATCGTGGAACATATTGAACAGCATTATGATTGTAAATTATCTGCGGATGAGAAAATGTATCTTATCATTTATGTAAAAAGGCTGATCCTTGAAACAAGTGGTCAGATATAAATCTAGGTTGACTTATGCGTCAGAATTTGATATTATAATGTTATCAGATTTTGGATTGTGACTGGTAAGGCAGGCAAGACCTATTTAATAAGTGTGAACATTTGTTAAAGTAGGTCTTTTTT
>OLOZ01001408.1_pt1 | contig 16624 bp, 10 predicted proteins | sample 1673021 | NCBI WGS metagenome assembly OLOZ01 (sample SAMEA3136747, study PRJEB25190) | human gut metagenome | biome: human gut; feature: human-associated habitat; material: faeces | place: Austria | collected 2013
CCGGAATTTATGAATTTGCTTCGCAAATTCTATTTTATGCGTGCTGCCGCACGAAACGTAAAAATTAAAATAATACTTTTTTGACAGACTGAAAGGACGCGTAAAGCGTCCTTTTTCATTCTACGGCTAACGCATCCTCGCTGATTACCGCCCGAATCCCCCATGACGGCACCTTATCCGGATAGGCTTCGCCTTCGAGCATGACAAACGCCGCATCGTACTTCGGACGTTTTTTCGGGTAGATGCCGAGTCCGTCCGTGAAGTACAGCAGGCCGCGCAGATGGCGGAACGCGCCTTCGGCATTTAAGCGGTCAACGTGCTCGAAAACCGGACGAAAATCGGTCGCAGACTGACCGATCAGTTCAAAATGCTCCATATATTCCGCGAGTTCCCGCGCATTTGTCACCTTTTTGTCCGAGCGCAGCTGATCGTCGCACTGCAGAATACGCAGGTTGAAATGCCGGAAAAAGCTGGTGTTCTCCTGCAAAAGCTCATAGGTACGGCTGAGGAATGCGCGCACGAGTTCACCGGAGGTGGACATCGAGGTATCAATGGCAATGACGAAATCCTCTATTTTCCGCACCTCCCGCGTTTCTAACGGCTCGATAAGCGGCATATTTCCGAAATGACGCAGTCCGTAGGCGTAGTAGCCGTAGTCGAACGAATCCGCATCCACCGAGACCTCCTCCCGCAGAGCGGCAAACCGGCGCAGGAACGCGCGGAAATCAGTCGTTTTGCGGGTGGAAACGGCAAGCTGCTCCCGCACAGCCTGACCGCCTTCCGCCTTGTTCGCGAAAACCGTCTCCATCGCGGTCTGCGTCCGTTCGGCCTGCTGCTGCCAGCGGCGCTCCTGCTGATCGTCGTCCTCCTTGTACCACAGCGTGTGCTCGTCTGTCGCAAACACGCGCGTGAGCGTGGCACAGTCATACGAATTCAGCCGCGTGCGGCGAAAGTGGCGATAGACCGCCTCAGCCGTCAGGACCGGCAGCTCGTCCTGCAGTTCACGGTAGATATTCTGCCGCCGAACTGACACCTTTTCCGCCTGCAGGCAGCGGTAATCCAGTGAATCCAGCATGCTTTCGACCGCAATATCGCACGACAGATCCCACAGATCGGCATCGCGTCCGCGTGTCTTTCCGGGATGGCGCAGCAGACAGTGGAACAGCGTGTGCAGATAGGCGCGGTTGACGTTCGCGCGGGAACGCTCGTACTGCTGCGCCAGCCAGGCACCGCTGAAAAACAGCACGCGCGTGTCGGTAGCGAGCGTGGGGGTATCGTAACCGTCTGCCGCAGGCAGCGCCGCCAGCGCGGAATCGAGGAACGGCAGGTTCATGTACAGTTCGGTGCGGGCGGAAAACAGGATTTCGCGTCCGATAGAAATCCAGCGGGAGGACTGCGACATAGAAAACATCACCTCACAGGTTCATCTTGCATCGTAGGGCGGGGTGTCCTACGGATTTATTGATAACTTCTATATATTTATATCATAATTCAAACGATTTGGCGCGTCCCTTGGACTGCGTTTTACCGGCGGCTGACAGCAGAACGGACAGTGCTGCCGTCTGCTCTGCTTCGCGGGCAGACGTGCACGCGGCATCCACATCGGCGGCAGAGAGCACACCGAGCGACAGCAGGAAGGTCAATGCAGCGGTCTCGCCTGCCTTGGCGCAGGACTGCGCCAGATTGCCGCCGTGTGCGCGCAAAACCGTAAGATACTCCGCTTTTGCGGCATCCGAGAGCACAAACGGTACGGCAAGCCGCCGCACGGCTACGCGTGCCGCGACCGAAAAATCGTGCCGCTCGAGCAGTTCGCTCAGGGCAGCATCATACTGCCGAAAATTCAGCACACCGCTGTCAAAGCACTGGCGGTAGCTGTATCCTGCACCGTGAATGCGCCGCTGAAAAATATGCGCCGGACTGAGATCCTCCAGTTCCTCGACGTACTCGGGGAACAGCAACCGCGCGTGCTCATCAAACCGCACATCGAGTTCTCCGGCGTACTCGCCGAGCAGCCTGGGCAGGCAGGTCGGCGCAGACGGTGCGGCGTGCAGGATGACTTCGCGCAGGCTCATGCAGTTCATCAGCGCACCGCCGCCGAATTCGCTGACGGAATCAGTCAGTTCGATGCGTTCAAGATTTCGGCAGTTATAAAATGCATAACTGCCAACACTTTTTGCATCCTTCGGGAGCATAACCGTGCGGATAGCTGCCGCATTGTGCTTCGGCTCCGTGCCGCCGCAGGTGATACGGACAGCGAACGTGTCCTTGCCTGTCAGATCGGGGACCCGCTCGCTGAGTACATACGCGCCGACCTCGGTAACAGGCACACCGTCTATCTCATCCGGCAGACGCACAATATCGTCCTGCGTTTCGCACCGCAAAAGCGCAATGCCGCCGCTCACACTCCGCGAACAGGTCAGCCGCAGTTCGTTTTCGCCCTCGATCACCCGCATTTGCACTCATGTCCTTTCTGCTTTTTCATTCTGCTACCCATTATAGCACAGTGTGCAGAAAAAGACGATACCGTGGTCTTTATTCTCATAATAAGAATTTATAACAGAAATAATATATTGTTTTTCGCAAATTGCGCTTGACAATCCACTGTTTTGCGAATATACTGTGACCATACCAAGTAAACCAACACAAACCAATGACGAAGACGAGTAGCAGGGAGACCGAACCTCCAAGAGAGCCGCAGGCGGTGTGATTGCGGCAGGCAAGGACCGTGTGAATGGACTTCAGCAGGGCAAGGCGAACGGCTTCGGCCAAGTAACTGCGACGGGGACTCCGCCCGTTATCAGGGGAGCGCGCATTGTTTGATGTGTGAGCAGAGTGGACGCAGTTTGCGTCAATCTGGGTGGTACCGCAAGAGCGTATTCGCTCCTGTCCCAAGAGAAATCTGGGACAGGAGCTTTTTATTTTGTAAAACAAATTGAGAATTGAAAATGGAGAATTGAGAATTGTGGTATCGCGCAAAGCGCGATGATTTAATAAACGCGCTCTGCGCGTCACATTCATTTTCCATTATCCATTATCAATTCTCCATTACTGCAAAGGAGTAATCACCATGGCTAAGATCCCCCACAGACTTTATTTGACCGAAGACCAGATGCCCAAGCAGTGGTACAACCTGCGGGCGGACATGAAGGAAAAGCCGGACCCGCTGATTCATCCGGGCACGCGCCAGCCGCTGGCGGAGCAGGATCTGTATCCTATCTTCTGTCAAAAGCTGGCGCACCAGGAGCTGGACAACGACACCCGCTACATTGATATTCCCGAGCCGGTGCTCGATATGTATAAGCTGTACCGTCCGTCTCCGCTGTGCCGCGCGTACAATCTGGAGAAGGCGCTGGACACCCCGGCTAAGATCTACTACAAGTTTGAGGGCAACAACACCTCGGGCAGCCACAAGCTGAATTCCGCGATCGCACAGGCGTACTACGCCAAGGAACAGGGCCTCAAGGGCCTTACCACCGAGACCGGTGCCGGTCAGTGGGGTACTGCACTCTCTGAGGCATGCGCGTACTTCGGACTGGACTTGAAGGTATTCATGGTTAAGGTCTCCTACGAGCAGAAGCCGTTCCGCAAGGCCATCATGCAAACCTTTGACGCGAATGTAACGCCGTCTCCGTCCAATACAACCGAGGCAGGCCGCGCTATTCTGGCACACGATCCGACCACCGGCGGTTCGCTCGGCTGTGCGATTTCTGAGGCCGTAGAAGTGGCTACTACGCACGAGGGCTACCGCTATGTACTCGGCTCCGTGCTCAATCAGGTGCTGCTGCACCAGTCCATCATCGGTCTGGAGAGCAAGCAGGCTATGGAAATGCTCGATGAGTATCCGGATATCGTGATCGGCTGTGCCGGCGGCGGCTCCAACCTCGGCGGCCTGATTTCCCCGTTCATGCAGGATAAGCTGCTCGGCAAGGCCGATCCGCGCATCATCGCGGTGGAACCGGCCTCCTGCCCGTCGCTTACCCGCGGCAAGTATGTTTACGATTTCTGCGATACCGGCCATGTCACGCCGCTGGCCCGCATGTATACGCTCGGCAACGGCTTCATGCCCGCGCCCAACCACGCAGGCGGCCTGCGCTACCACGGCATGAGTCCGATCCTCTCCAAACTGTACCACGACGGTTATATGGAGGCGGTTTCCGTCAAGCAGACCGACGTATTCGACGCGGCAGTTCAGTTCGCCAAGGTGGAGACCATTCTTCCGGCGCCGGAGTCCAGCCACGCCATCCGCGCCGCAATCGACGAAGCGCTCAAGTGCAAGGAGACCGGCGAAGCTAAGACCATCCTGTTCGGTCTGACCGGTACCGGCTACTTTGATATGGCAGCATACGAGGCGTATCACAATGGCACCATGCGCAACCACATTCCCACCGATGAAGAGCTGCAGATCGGCTTCGATACCATTCCGCCGCAGGAATAAAACGCAATATAAGGTATATGGCAGACCTCCAATTTCTCTGCTGTATATAGCCGCCTGTTCCCCCCACAGGCGGCTTTGTTTTGCCGAAAACAGGTTTCCGAAAAAACTTTCAAAAAATCTGAAAATAGTTGTTGACATTAGGCCCCACCCGTGATATTATAATAAGGCAGTCAGCGAGAGCGACAAAGCGAAACGCCGACAGCGAAAGAAAATAGATCTTGTATGCGCCAGTAGCTCAGCTGGATAGAGTGTTTGGCTACGAACCAAAAGGTCGGGGGTTCGAATCCCTTCTGGCGTACCAGATCAACCGGTTATTTCGTAAGAAATGACCGGTTTTTCTTATTTTCTGATATAGGTAAAAATTTTTATTCCGATTTGCGAGAGGCAATATAAAGATGCCGCCGCCATACCGGCATACGAGCCGAATACTTAACTTTAGCCCTAAAAGAAACCCTGTCTGTTCCAACACCAGACAGGGTTTTCTCACTTTTACAGCACTTTTACGCCCGCGTTCTCACACGCCGAAAGGAATTCCGGCGGCAGTCTGCCGTCCGAAATGACGGTATCTACCTCATCGAGACCGCAAATGCGGAATGTACTTCTTCGATCAATTTTAGAGGAATCCAGCAGCACCGCCACATGCTCCGCGCGATGCAGCACAGTCTGCTTGAGCAGCGCCTCCTCCTCGACACCGCAGGCAAAGCCGGTCTCCGGACTGTAGCTCGTCACGCCGAGCAGCAGCAGGTCAAAATGCACGCCCTCCAGTTCCTGAATGCCGCGCACGCCGCACACGCTGTGGCTGAACCGGTTGAGCGTGCCGCCGGGAATGGACACCTTGGGCTTTTCCAGCCGCGCGAGTTCGATCGCACACGTCAATCCGCTCGTGAAGATCAGCATCGGCTCATCCGGCACACAGCGTGCCACGGCGGTTGCCGTGCTGCCGGAATCCAGAAACACCGTGGTATTCGGCCGCAGCAGCGCCGCTGCCTTCTCCGCAATGATCTGCTTTTCCGACGCATTGCGCGCCGTGCGCCTGCCGAACTGGTCGTCCGTGCCGACGACCACCTCGACCGATTTGACGCCGCCGTGCACGCGAACCACTCTTCGCGCCTGATCGAGTGCCTTCAGATCGGTTCGCAGCGTCATTTCGGACACCGACGGAAAAGCCTCCTTCAGCTGTACAAAGCTCAGGCTTCCCTCTCGGTTGACCAGTTCGACGATTGCATTGCGGCGTTGTTCCATCGGTTGTTTCCTCCAATTAGTCGTGCTGCTGAAAGTTTGCCAGCAGATATTCCTCTGCCTCCGGGCACCACAGACCGTTGTGTGCATCCACAATGTCAGCCAGCGCGGTAAACCGCGCATCCTCCGCGCCCTTTGCCCGCAGATCGGTCAGCGCGGTAAGCGGCATGGTCAGGTGTGTGTAAATCAGCTTTTTGCCGCCCGGGATCTTCGGCAGATTGAGCGTAGTCTCGGCTGCCGCATCCAGACCGCCGATATGCGTCACCATAACCGCCGGGTCGATGCGGCCAGAGGCGGTCAGCTCGAGCGACTCGATCATATCCGCCGTATTGCCGCCGGTCGTGCCCATAACATGCGTGGAATTATAGTGTACATCATAAAAGTTGGCAGAGAACTGCTTGTCGGTCGGGCCGGCGAAGAAGTTCAGACAGCCGTCACGACCAAGCACGGCGCTGCACAGTTCAACGACTGCCGCAACCGGCGCGTAGCAGAATACATCGTCAAAACCGGTGCCGCCGGTCATTTCGCGCAGCTCTGCCGCCGGATTCTCCATCTTGCCGGTGTTGACAAAGTGCAGGTCGATGCCGTCCTTCTCCTTGACCTCGGCAGGCGGGAACAGCGCCTCGGCGCGTGCCAGGCGGTCCTCGTTCACATCGGTCACAACGACCATGGACGGACGGACGTCACGGTGCAGCGCATATGTCAGCGCACCCAGACCCATCGGACCGGCACCTGCCATGATGGCCAGCTTGCCGCCCTTTTTAATACCCATTTCGTGGTGATAAACACCCATCTTGGTGTGATAAGCAGCGTTGAACGCACCGATCGAGCAGCTCATCGGCTCGGCAAGAGACGCCTCATAGTAGGCACGCCCTTTGTACTCGAGCAGGCAGCCAAGTTCCATAACCTCAGCCGGAATGATGCAGTAGGTCGCATCGCCGCCGAAGAACTCGTAGGAGTATCCGGGGCTCCACATCGTGCCCTTGTAGTTGAGCGCCGGCTGCAGCGTGAACTTCATGCCCGGCTTGAACTTATCCTGATGCTTCGCGCCAACCTTGACGATATCGCCCGCAAACTCGTGACCCATGATGGCCGGATGCTCGGCAACATCGGGATGCACGCGCTTGTGCTCGGTACCAAGGATCGCGCACTTGTAGGTGGACATGCAGATGCTGTCGGATACGACCTTGACCAGAATCTCATCATCGCGGATTTCCGGCAGCTCAAAGGTATCCAGACGCAGATCATTCGCAGCATGCAGACGTACAGCCCTTGCTTTCATAATAATAACTCTCCTTTATCACTTAGGCAATAGATTTCAACAATTACAGCTTGGAAAAACGTACTTTCGGAAGCAGCTCCTCGATAACCGAGCGCTCGGCGGCCTGTGTTCCGCTGCACATGACATTCGCGGCTCCGGTCGCAGTCGAAAGACGGACAGCGTCCTCCTCGCTCATATCCTGCGACTCGGCATACGCCAGCGCGGCCACCACGCTGTCACCCGCACCGACCGTACTGCCGACCGGAACCTTGAGTCCCTCAGCATAAATCGTGCTGCCCTTGCGCAGATACAGCGCGCCGCGTCCGCCCAGCGAGATAACCACCCGTTCGATGCCGCTCTCCAGCAGCTTTTGACCCTCTGCGGTCAACTCTTCGATGGTTTCCAGTTTTTTGCCCGCCAGACGCGACAGCTCATCATCATTCGGCTTGATGAGGTACGGCGCGGCCTTTAAGCCTTCTGCCAGTAAAGCACCATCCGCATCGAGGAACACCCGCGCACCTGCTTTTTTGCATGCGCTCGTCCACACGCGGTAGGTGTCCTGCGGTGCGCCCTTCGGCAGACTGCCCGCCAGCACCACGATGTCGCCTGCGTGCACCTCAGCCAGAAGGTCGTTCAGCAGCGCATCTAAATCTGCGTCCGTGACGGTCAGCCCCGGCTCATTGATGTCGGTATTCGTGTGGCCGACCCGGTCAATGATTTTGATATTCGTGCGGGTCTGCCCCTCAACGAACCGGAACTGTGTGGTGAAATTCTCGTTTTCGAGCAGCTTTTCGAGCGTTCTGCCGCTCTCACCACCCAGAATGCCGACTGCGCGGCTGTCTCCGCCGAGTTTGGCAATCACCTTGCTCACGTTGATGCCCTTGCCGCCGGGATCCGTGCGCATTTCCGTGATGCGGTTGACCGTGTCAAGCGCCATACCCGGAATTTCCACCGTTTTATCCAATGCGGGGTTGAGTGTTACCGTATAGATCATGGAATGACCCCTTTCAGATATTTGAAACTGTTGAAACGAAAGCTATAATTATAATACCAACAGTCCGTGCAAGCGTCAATCTGTTATTTCAACAAATAATCACTTTCGTTTTTGTGATGATTCACAAGAGCGCATTCTCTCTGTAAATTCTGTTCTGCGCGCAAAAGGAGCGGCAATGCAGAATATTGTCCGCATTACCGCTCCCTTTTATGCTTAATTTCCGTGTTCTGAGAACAGACGATCCAGCTTTTCTTCCAACAGCTGCACGGCTGCGTCGCGCTGACCGGTCCGCAGGCGCTCGATCAGCTCAGGCTCCTCGATCAGCTGTGCGCTCACCATGCGCATGACCTCCACCGGAATCGGATCATCGGTATCCGGCGCAAGCAGCACAAATGCCCCCATAATCATCTTTCCGGCCTCGTAGACCGGCGGCTGTGCCTGTAAATAGCCGAATCGGCAGTCCGATACCGCCTTTGTCCTGCAATGCAGCAGCAGCGCGAACAGCGGCTTGATATAGGTATCGCCCATGGCTTCCCGTCGGCGCAGCTGCTGCGCCACCAGACGCGATGCGTCCTCATTCGGGCAGAACAGACGGCTTGCCGCGTCAATCAGGCCCTGCCGCGAAACCGGTTTGCACACAGTCCGGATGCATAAATGGTCGAGCATCTGCACCATCGAGCGCGTGAGGCGATAGGTGTAGCGCAGGCCGCCTTCGGCCGCCGAGGCGGCAGACGGCTCTGCCGGTGTGCCGGTCCGCATGGTGCCGTTCAGCCGCTGCACCGCATCCCGCAGAAGGGCGCGGTCCGGCTCGAGCAACGCGGGATTGACCGTAATCGACGGATACGCCAGCTCGAGCGGCACGGTTGCAATCACAAGGTCGATGCCGCGGCTGTGCAGCTGCTCCGGATCGAGTTCGCGCACCGAACAGCAGCCGTCCACCTTGAGGGTCGGGAATTCGCCCTCGATACGCGAAGCCAGAAATCGACTTGAGCTCATACCCAGCGGGCACGCAACCACCACGCGGGCGGCCTGCCGCAGTGCACCGTTCTGCTCGAGCACCGCGCCAAAGTGCATAGCAAGATATGCCGCTTCGCTGTCCGGAATGTGCGGCAACGCCATTTCCCGCTCGACCGTGTCGCATGCGGCGCGTGTTGCCGCCCATAGCTGCGGATATTCACGCTGAATCGTGTCCAGCTGCGGATTATCCATGTGAATCTGCTCACGCACGCGCAGCAGCATCGGCCGTAAATGCGTAAACAGGTTGTCTCTCAGCGATGCATAGCCCGAGAAATCCACGCGCATCGCGCGTTCTACCTCGCTGATCAGCCGTCCGGTCAGATGGCGCAGGTGCATCTCGCCGGCTCCCCATTTTTCGCCATCGTCACCGGTGATATACGCTGCCAGATACTGCTCTAAATACTGCACTTCCTCGGTCGGCAGCGTCAGGCCGAACGCCTGTCCCAAAGCTGCCCCTAACCGCTGTGCGGCGTTTTCCGGCGGGTGAACTGCGGCAGACGAGCCGCCCTGTTCGCGCAGCTGCTGCACTGCCAGCGTGCAGTGGATGGCAAGCGTCAGAAAACCCGCATCCGGCAGACAGAGCTTCTCCTTCTGCTCGAACTGCTGCAGCACCTGCCATACCCGCTCGGCGATTTTCGTATTCAGCAGCGCGGCAAATGCGCCGCCTGCAGCAAAATTACCGCGCAGCACCGCCTGCAGCTCTTCTTCGGTCAGGCTGCTCTGAAGCAGCGCGGCAGCGGCGCGGCGGCAGGACAGCTTTTCGCCCTTGAGCCATACGCCCACACCGGGTCGGCGGTGCAGCGTCACCGCATACGAGGATACCCACTGCCCGATTTCGTCCAGATCGGCGGCCAGTGTGCTCTCGGAGACGAGCAGCTCCCGCGCCAGTGCTGCGGTTTTCATCGGCTCACGCGCCTGCAGCAGCATACCGAGCAGCTTTTGCCGCCGCTGACGGCGCGGCAGCTCCGCGTAGACTGTGCTGCCGTTCAGCAGCGCGCGCATTTGCTCCCGGCGTGCGGGCGGCTCGTCCAGCAGCAGTCCCTGTCCCGGACTGCGTACAAAGCGATAGCCTGCCGCGGAAATCCATTGCTCCACACTCGGCAGCTCACGCAGCACCGTGCGGCGGCTCACGCCGATGCTCTCCGCGAGCATCGCCGCCGTCACCCAGCCCTGCGGCAGCGTCAGCAGACGGTCGATTAACTTTTGTCCGTTCGCAGTCAGCGAAGGCAGGGTTTCAGACATCGGGATGGCTCCTTTCTATAAAATCCAACAGGTTTAGAATGGAAAACGAATGTCACTGTCAGCATAGTGCATTCATTTGTAAATTCATTTGCAATCGTGTATACGTTAATTCTCCCTTTTCCATTCTCAATTACTTATCTCTATGATACCACATTCTAAAATGACAGCACAAGTGACACTGTTCCGTATCCTGCGTTTTTTGTCACCATCTTCCGGTGACACAACTCCGACAACCCGCTCTGCTGTCACCTCTGTTCTGTGTAGACTGCACAATCAGCCATCCTTTCCCCTGCGCGTTTTCGACAGTCTTACGACATTTGTCACCATTCGCCGGTGACATCAGTCACTATAGTTTCCCTTGTCAGACCCGGATTCCGCCTGTACAATATAGTCAAACGAAACGAAAGCGACTCCCCGAATCCCGCAAGTCATGCGGCAACACAGATAAGGAGTTGAAAAGCTATGAAAAACGCAATTTCCCGTTTTGGCAAGTTTTTGAGCGGCATGGTCATGCCGAACATCGGTGCATTTATTGCATGGGGCTTCCTCACAGCGCTGTTCATCGAAAAGGGCTGGTTCCCGAACGAACGGCTCAGCTCGATGGTCTCACCGATGCTGAGCTACCTGCTGCCCATTCTCATCGCCGGTCAGGGCGGCTATATGGTCGCAAAGGAACGCGGCCGCGTCATTGCCTGCATCGCCGTCATCGGCTGCATCTGCGGCTCGGGCTACACCATGCTGATGGGTGCGATGGTGATGGGCCCGCTGGCAGGTTGGGTCATCAAGCAGTTTGACAACCGCGTGGAGGAGCATATTCCCGCCGGTTTTGAAATGCTGGTCCACAATTTCTCCATCGGCATTCTCGGCATGCTGCTGGCGATCCTCGGCTACTACGTTATCGGCCCGTTTATGACCGCCATTCTCACCGTACTTACCGCAGGCGTTGATTTTCTGGTCAGCCACAGCCTGCTGCCGCTGGTTTCCATCTTTATTGAACCGGCAAAGGTGTTGTTCCTGAATAACGCCATCAACCACGGTATTTTCAACCCAATTGGCGTCAGCCAGGCTGCAGAGGCCGGCCGCTCCATCATGTACATGCTCGAAACCAATCCCGGTCCCGGTCTGGGCGTTCTGCTGGCGTACTGCCTGTTCTGCAAGGACAAGACCACACGTCAGTCCGCTCCCGGCGCGGTTGTCATTCACCTGCTCGGCGGTATCCACGAGATCTACTTCCCGTACATTCTGATGAATCCGATCATCATTCTGGCTCCGATCGCGGGCAACTTCTGCGCGATCCTGTTCTACACCATGACCGGTACCGGTCTGTCCGACCCGGCATCCCCCGGTTCGATCATTGCCTACATGGCGATGGCGCCGCGTGACTCCGTTCTGACGGTATTTATCGGCGTTGTCCTTGCAGCTGCCGTATCGTTTGTACTCTCGTCTGTCATTCTCAAAGCAACTTCCGGCAATGCGCAGAACCTCAGCGAAGCGCAGGCCAAAATGCAGGATATGAAGGCGCAGGCCAAGGGGGAAGCACCCGCAGCCATCGAATCCGCACCGGTAAACGCCGGTGACGTGCACAAGATCGTCTTTTCGTGCGACGCAGGCATGGGGTCGAGCGCGATGGGCGCGACCAAGTTCCACAACCGCATCAAGGCCGAGCGTCCGGAGCTGATCGTCACCAACTCCAGTGTAGATAACGTACCTGCTGACGCAGATATCGTTGTCTGCCAGCGTGTTCTCGCCGAGCGTGCCCGCAGGAGTGCACCGCAGGCACAGATCATCACCATTGGCAACTTCCTTGCGGACCCGAATCTGGACACCCTGTACCAGACGCTGACCGCTGCACCTGCCGCGAAAGCCGCGGCTCCCGAAACCACTGACGAACCTGCCGCGCAGGATCAGGGCCTTGTAATCCAGGCCGAGGACATTCAGCTTGGCTTACCCTCTGTTGATAAGGAAACCGCGATCCGCGCCGCAGGTGCGCTGCTTGCCAAACGCGGCTATGTCGATGCCGACTACGCCGATGCAATGGTCGAGCGCGAAAAGCTCGTTACCACCTACATGGGCATGGGCGTTGCCATCCCGCACGGCACGAGCGAAAAGAAATCCACTGTCAAAAAGTCCGGCGTTGTCATGCTGCAGTACCCTGACGGCGTAGACTTCGGTGACGAGAAAGCATACCTCATTTTCGGCATTGCCGGTGTCGGTGACGCACACCTTGACCTGCTCGCCCATGTCTGCGAGGTGCTCGAGGACGAGGAGGCGCTTGAAATGATGAAGAAAACCCCGGATATCAAGTTTGTACTGACCCACCTGCAGTAAAAGGAGAGAGTTTCATGAAACAGTTTACCATCACCATTCAGGATAAGGAAGGCCTGCACGCCCGTCCGGCCGGTCTGCTGAGCAAGGCCGCCAAGGGCTTCCAGTGCGCGGTAACGCTCACCAAGGGCGAAAAGACCGCTGACCTCAAGAAGATTTTCGCAGTAATGGGTCTGGCCGTCAAGGGCGGCGACAGCATCACTGTTACCTGCGACGGCGCGGACGAGGAAGCTGCAGCGGCTGCGCTTGAGAAGATGTTCGCTGAGATCAAGTAACTGAATTTCGACACAATCAAACCTGAAAAACCAGGAGAGGGATAACCTCTCCTGGTTTTTCAGGTTCCGAACGCAAAGGGTCTCCCGCCGAATGGCGGGAGACCCTTTCTCATTTTACCGGCTTATTTACCGGTCTTTTCACACAGCTTCTGCATGATAACAGCTACCTGTGCACGGGTGGCCGTGCCCTGCGGGTCAAAACGGTTGCCCGATTTGCCGCTCAGCAGACCAGCCTTCTGCATTCTGGTTACAGCGTCCTTCGCGTAAGCGCGGATGCTTGCGCTGTCGGCAAATGCAGCTGCACTGCCGGTTTCCTCTACCTTGGTGCCGGTGGCGGTCAGATAATTATCCATGATAACCGCAGCCTGCTCACGGGTGATGAGCGCATTCGGATTGAAATGCGAAGCGTCCACGCCGGAAACAATCTTGTTGGCTGCTGCCCAGTTGACGTATGCGTTGTAGTACATTTTGCTGTCTACGTCGGCAAACTGACTCTGGGTGTTGTACGAGGAGATGTCTGCGCCTGCCATACGGCCAAGCACGGTGACAAACATGCCGCGGGTCATGCCCTCGTTCGGGGAGAAGGTGGTTGCGGTCGTGCCGTTGAACAGCGCCTTATCGGTCACATATTCGATGGCATCCTTTGCCCAGTGGCCCGCGATGTCGGTGAAGGTGCTTACCGTACCCTCAACAACCTTGACATTCTTGCCCACGGTGCCGTAGTTGTCGTAATCCACAGAGTAATCGTTGAATACATCATCGGATTCATAGCCTACTGCATCGGTGAAGGTGCCCTCGTTCCAGTCTGCCAGCGTTGCCCAGGTATTGGTATTGCCGGCCTTGATGGAGTACGAGTTGATAACCGGAATATCGGTGGACTTCTCTGCAACAGAGGAGTTCAGTACGGTAGTAACGCGAACATACTTTGCACTGCCCAGTGCGGAAATATCAACCGTGTTCTTGCCGTTCTTCAGATCTGCGGACTGGGAAGCCTTTACGGTCTTGCCGTCGTCCGAGGTCTCAACGGTTGCGGTTGCAGAAGCCGCGCCGGTAATCTCTGCGTTATAGGTAAACTGTGCTGCACTGCCGGTCATTGCGCGCCACTCGGTGGTGTGCGTGCCCTTGGTGACGATATTCTCCGGTGCGTAATCCAGCCATACGACCAGCTTGTCGCTTTCCGGACCCTTTGCAGTCGGATTTGCGTAAATCTGCTTGTTCTCCTCTGCGGTCAGCTTGGTGGTATAGAAGCGGAGCTGACCGATATCACCTGTCAGCATGGTGTGCGTCTTGCCGCGGCCGCGGTCTGTCAGCAGATGACGGTGGAATGCAAAGCCGGAGTACATGGACTTGCCTTCCCAGTTGCGGATCTCAGAATCAAAATCCGGTGCATCGGTGTGACCGCTTGCCTTGGTATCCTCGTAGCTGTCGCCGCCGGTTGCACGATCAAAGCCGCCGGTGTACTGTACCCACTTGCCGAGGGTAACGCCGCCGCCCATATTCTCGTCGTCGTTCCAGAAGTACTCGCCGTTATCGTTGTTAAAGCCAATGCCATAGGTAACCATGCCGGTCTTGCGGACTGCCATGCGGAACAGGTAGTTGGTGCCGTAGCTGATGGAAGCGCCCTTCATCAGCAGCGGGTTGTGGTCCCACTCATCGCCCGTTGCCAGACGGTCGATGTTTGCCCAAACCATGCCGGTAACGCCGTTGTCTACCACATAGTTCTTGTTATCCGGAATTTCCACATAATCGTCCACGCCGTCCAGAGACAGACCCCAGCCGCCGTTGTACTTAACGAGCGTCGGATTGCCGCGGATGATGCCGTCGTTGCCCTTGCCGGACTTATCCTTTACGATCGGGGTGCCCTGCATGGAGCCGAGCACGGCAACGGTCTTCTCTGCCGAGTTGCCGACCTTGACGGTATAGCTGCCGCCTGCCGGTGCCTTGTAGGCAAACTCAACCGTGCGGGTCTCGCCTGCCTTAAGCGCAGTCTTCTGCGAGGTAACGGCTGCGCCGTTGATGTACAGCACTGCCTCTGCGGTGCCGTCCTCATTGCCGATGTTCTGCACATCCGCCTTGGTGTAGATGACATCGCTGGTCGGCTCGCTTACCGTGCCGCCGCCGAGCTGCAGGCGCAGGTTGCTGTAGGTGTAGGTTGCCTTGCGGAAGGTAACATTGACAGTCTTGGTGTAGCTGTCCAGCTTGAGGGTATGCGTGCCGAGTGCGGAAAGCGTCAGCGGTGCGCTCAGCGTTGCGGACTCGCCGGGATTCAGACCGACAACACGCTCCTTGCCGCTCTTGCCGAACTCATACAGCCAGCGGTCGGTGCCGTTGTCCTTGACACACATGGAGGCGGTCGCCAGACCCTTGCCGACATTGGTCACCTTTGCGGATACCGTGACAGTGCCGTTGGACTGAACGGTGTCCGGGGTGATGGAAATATCGCTGTACGCCAGCTTGGCGCCATCCTTGGACAGCGTAACCGTCTCAAATACCTTCTCGCCGTCGCTGCTCAGACCCAGGTTCTTATAGGTCAGCAGACCGTCCTTGACGGTTACTTCGAGCATATCGCCCTTGCCGGTTGCAAGCAGGTTGGGATAGTTGTCGTCCAGGCGCTGATCCGGCTTGCCGGTGTCGATCTTGCCGTCACCGATGCGGGCATCGCCCTGGGTTACATACAGGGTATCCGCGCCGCGCTTCGGGTCAGCAGAAGCATAGCGGGAATACAGATGGGTATGGCCGCTGAACATGATATTCACGTTGCCGTTCTCCACGATGGAGGGAACGTACTTGCGGGTCAGATCATCCTCGAACGGATGGTGCATGGTAACAACGCGGAAGTCAGCCTTCTTGGCATTGTCGGTTGCAAGATCGGCCTTGAGCCAGTCGAGCGACTCGTTTACAACAGCCTTGGTTGCCGCATCTGCCTCGCCGCCGCCCGCAGTGGAGTTCAGCTCGAACAGCGACCACGGGTTGCTGTCCAGCATATCGAAATGCACCGGACCGCAGTCAAACGCTACGTTGCGTCCGGTCTCGTTGGACTTATACTGCTCCTTCTGCACCTTGGTGACATACTCATCAAAGTAGGCACCGTAATCGTGGTTGCCGCTGTTGTAGATAACCGGCACATTGTGCAGGAACGAGCCGACATTCTGGAACCAGTACGGGAACTGATCCTTCTGAGAGCCGGTGCCCTCTACCATATCGCCGGTATGCAGGATAAAGTCCGGATCGAACTGTGCGATCACGTCGGAAACCTTGGTTGCCGTTTCAAAGCGATGGCTGTCGCTGACAACCACAAAGCGGATCTCATCCGAATTTTCGGGCAGCGTGCGGAAGTGACCTTCCACAGTCTGTCCGTCCTCGGTCTCAACCTTGTAGGTATAGGTCGTACCCGGAGTCAGATCGGTCAGGCGGGCACGATACATGTGCATGCTCTCACCCTTAAACTTTTCGCCCTCCTCTACCGGAACCTCGAGCGTTTTCTTGTCCGCATCGCTCGTACCGTAGGTAATGGTGGACTTCATCGGTTTATCCAGTTCCCAAACGACAACCATGCCGTTTGTTTTCGGGGTCATCAGGTACGGACCCGTCAGGAAGGAGCCGGTATCCGTCCTTCCGATTGCGAAAGCAGTGCTCGGCACCAGTGTTGCCAGCATCACGGCCGACAGCACACCGCTGAGCAGCCGCCGCATACGCGAAGATTTTTTAGCCATTTTCTTTCTCCTTTCTCTTCACGGTACGGCTGCTGCCATACCGCCGCGTCTATGTTAAACCTTTTAAGTTAAGGCAATACCGCATAATTGAACAAGAGTGATTTGCGAGTAAATTTTGCGTAC
>OLOZ01001412.1_pt1 | contig 16600 bp, 15 predicted proteins | sample 1673021 | NCBI WGS metagenome assembly OLOZ01 (sample SAMEA3136747, study PRJEB25190) | human gut metagenome | biome: human gut; feature: human-associated habitat; material: faeces | place: Austria | collected 2013
GGCAGACCTTGGTCTGCCCTCGGCTGCAAGTGCGGCCGCGCTAACACGAAGCACTGATGATGCCGCGACTCAGGGCAGACCGAGGTCTGCCCCTACGGAACGATGAGTTCGCGAAACGTTGCTGAAAGGATTGACATGCCCATTCGCATTCCCGACGCGCTGCCGGCCACAGCGGCGCTGGAGAACGAGAACATCTTCGTCATGACCGAGCATCGCGCCATGCACCAGGACATTCGTCCTTTGCGGCTGCTGCTGCTGAACCTCATGCCCATCTTCCTCAACCGCTTCCACAAAAGCAATTGGCTCGTCATCTTCCTCGTGGCGGCGGTCATCGGCGGTGCGTTCGAGGCGTTCGTAAGCCTGTTCATGCAGTATGCGTTCGGTGCTGTGGCCTGGGATTACTCCAACATGCCCGGATCGCTGTTCGGCGGTCGCACGTGCCTTCCGTTCATGGCCTGCTGGGGTCTGCTCGGCGTGATGTGGATCAAGCTGCTCTTGCCGTTCATGCTGAGGCTCGTGAACCTCATCCCGTGGAACTGGCGCTACGTGCTCACCACCGCGTGCGCCGTGCTCATGCTGGCCGACGCCGTCATGACCCTGCAGGCGCTCGACTGCTGGTACATGCGCCTGTCCCACGACCCCATCGACACGCCCATCCAGCAGTTCTACGACCACGAGTTCGGCGACACCTACATGGCCGACCGCTTCCAATCGATGACCATCCACCCCGCCGACGCCGTGCGCGGGAAGTAGGGGCGCCGTAAGCCTGGGGATGCGCGGCCATGCGGGGATCCGAGTGAAGTGCGGGGTGGGCCGACGGTGCCCACCTACAGAGTTGCGTTGAATGCGGCGAAGGCACCTTCGAGGCACGGAGCGACCAGGCGCACGAGATCTTCCTTGTGCCCCGGGCGGTAGAGCAAATCCAGGTCCAGGGTAAGTTCTTCGCCGACGAGGGGAATGATGGCCGCATCGGGGTTTTGGGCGATGGCGGGTAGAATGGAAGTCCGGGGCGAGAGATAGAGGTCGGTACCCATGGCATCAATGGCCCGGATGATGTCGTACTCGCTGTTGGCGGGGTAGGGTGCGGTCGTGTAGGTTATTTCGGCCTCATCGAGCAACTGGCTGAAAACGTGCCAGTAAGGTGAGAAATCGGGGCCGGTAAAGTGCACGAAACGGCCGTTCTGGAGCGCGTCAGCGGTGAGAAGCGGCTCATGGGCAAGGGGATGGTCGCGTCGCACGATGAGAGACACGGGGACATGACCCAGACGGATGCTCTCCATGTTTTCGTAGGACTCTCTGGTGCTGGCAACGGAGGAGAGAAGCAGGGCGCAATCGGTCTCATCGCTCTGCAACGCCTCGACTTGCTCGAGGAGCGAGGCGCTCGTATTGCGCTCGACCCGCAGGGTGACGGTGGGATCGGCGGCACGCAAGCGAGTTTCCGCATTAAGGATGTAAGGATAAAACGAAGGGTGCCCGACGATGCCGCTGATACGCAGGTGGCGCTCTCCGGAAAAAAGACGCTGGAGATGCTCCCGGGAGAGGGAGAACTGCTCCCAAAGTTGCTCGGCGTAATCGAGAAGGAAGGCTCCGGCATCGGTGAGATAGACGGCGTGGCGATCGCGCTTGAATAAGGCCGTGCCGTAGAACTGCTCGAGTGCGGCAATGTGGCGGCTGAGTGCCGATTGCGAGATGTGCAGATCTGCTGCGGCCTCGCGAAAATTCAAGTGGCGTGCGAGGATGGCGAATTCTCGTAGATGCTCTATTTCCATATCCCCTCTTTCCCTCAACCATGAACAGTATGCCATAGGGCTCCGTTCGGTGGCGCGGCTTCATGGGATTGGTGATGCAAATATAACATCACCGTAGGAGGCGAGCGCATGAGGCTAGGCGGCTGCGCAACAGGGCGTCGTGGTCTGCGTAAAGGCTAGAAAGAATGCACCACCATCGCTGGGAGCAGCGCGATAGACTGATTGCACAATCCGCTAGACGAGTGCCGCTCTCAGCATTGTAGCCGACCGGTCCGATTTGCTGGGAGGAGATGCGTGAGTACGGGCTCGGGTCCATGCGGGAAAACCCCACGAGGAAAGAGAAGGAGGAGAAATGGGCTCATTGAACTTGTCCCGACGGAGCTTCCTGAAAACGGCGGCGGTCACGGCAGTTGCGGCGAATCTTGTTCTGAATGCGGAAAGCGCTCTGGCCGAAACTTCGCACACTGCCGCAGATGGTGTGGGCGAAGTCAAACGCATTCGCAGTTGCTGTCGCGGATGCGGGAAGATGGAGTGCGGTGTGTGGGTGACCGTGGCGAACGGCCGGGCCGTAAAGATCGAGGGCGACGAGACAGCGCCCCACACCATGGGCAGCTGCTGCAACAAGTCGGTCGCGTCGCTGCAGGCGTGCTACCATCCTGACCGCCTGTACCATCCAATGAAGCGTACCAACCCCAAGGGAGAGGATCCAGGCTGGGTGCGCATTAGCTGGGATGAGGCACTGGACATCATTGTGGCCGGCGTTCAGCAGGTAAAGGACAAATACGGTGGCCAGTCGCTGTTCACCATGGGAGGCACGGGGCGTATCTGGAGCATGTCCCCCTACAACGGCTATGATAGCTGGTTCATGACCCCTAACAACGTGGTGGCATGGCAGGTGTGTAAGGGGCCGCGCCACTTTGCTTCGGCACTCACCTCCGAATTCAACCACAGTTGGTCGGCCACGGTGGAACGGCCTCCAGTGTTCACCATCTGGGCCTCCACGCCCGAGGGCTCCAACTATGATGAGGCAGGCCGCTCGGTAGTTGATGAGGCCATGCAGGCTCAGACATTTATCTCGGTGGATCCGCGCACAACAAACCTGGGCAAGGAGGCGGACATTCATCTGGCGCTGAAGGGCGGAACCGACGCAGCGCTCGCCCTGGCCATGTGTCACGTGATCATCGAGAATGACCTGGTGGATTGGAAGTTCGTGAAGCGCTGGACCAATGCGTGCTTCCTTGTGGTAGATGATAAGGAGCCCTCGGGACCGCCCATTCCTCATACGTACAATGCCACAACAATGGTGAAGACCAAGTTGTTGACCCAGGCAGATCTGCAGGAAGACGGAAGTCCCTGGAAGTACATGGTGTGGGACAAGGCGTCCAATTCGTTGAAGTGGTTCAACGCTTCGGCCGACCAGGCAAAGGCCAATCCCGACTACGATCCCGCCACCGATCCGGAGTGCGGCATCTGGGAAGGGGAGAAGCCCTACAAGCGCTATGACGGATCCGGCTTCGAGGAGCATTGGTCAAAGGAGAACTTCCCGGGTCAATGGGGAGAGGCGAACGTGCGGGAGGGCCACATGCAGGCGTGGTCTCCCGAGCTAGATGATTTCGAGTCCATTGATCCTGCTACCGAGGGGACATTCGAAGTAACTTTCGCCGATGGCACGAAGCACACAGCCATTCCCGTTTGGCAGAAGTTCGCTGAACGTTGCGCTGAATATGCGCCCGAGAAATCGGAATCCATCACCGGAGTTCCTGCGGAAAAGGTGACCGAAGCGGCCCTTGTGTACGGCACGCGGGTAGATCCGCGTTGGGGCAATGGCGGTATCATGTACCAGTTGGCGGTAGAGCATCACGGCAATGCCATCATGAATTGCCGGGCCATCGAGCTGCTCACCGCTATTACCGGGAACACCGACGGCCCCGGCGGTCAGCGCGGCTCCACGAAGATAGACGTCACGTATATGGGCTCTTTCGACAGCCTTCCCCAATCGCCCCTGTTGGATAACCCGAAGTTCCATCCGGAAATTATGGAGAAGCAACTGGGGCGCGACACGCATCCGCTGTTCGCGTGGTGGACGAACTGGGCGAACGCCAATACGGTTTGGGAGGCGGGCGTCACGGGCGAGCCTTATCCGGTGAAGGGATGCGTGTGCCAGTCTGGAGACTTTCTGAACATGGGCAATACCACGATGGCGTGGGACACCCTTGCCCAGCTGGACTTCATGTTCGACATCGACCTGTGGCACCATCCCACCGCTGAAATGGCCGATGTTCTGTTGCCAGCTCAGCACTGGCTGGAGGTGCCCTCGCCGCGCCAGAGCCAGGGGTCGGGTGGCGCGCTGGGACTGTGCGTACCTTGCGTGGAGCCTCCAGCCGATACGCGTTACGATCCGCAGATCGTCGAGGATCTGTACGAGCGCGCGGGGCTACCCTGGGGTTGGGACGAAGACAACCCTTATCCCACGATGGAGGAGATTCTCGACCACACTGTGCGCAAAGTGGGTCCGTCGTGGAAGGCATTGGTTGAGGAATTCCAGGAAAACGGCTGGTGGGACGTGAAGAAGCTGCGTCCAGACGACTGGGGCACCTACTATCGATTCCAGACTGGCTTTATGAAGAAGTCGATGGCGGAAGACCCCACCCCATCGAATGTTATTCCGGGATTCAACACGCCCACCATGAAGCAGGAAATTTGGTGCACCATTATGGAGACCTACCATGGTGCTGAGGATGCGCTACCCGATTATCGTCCCCACCCCGACACGATGGACAAGAATCCCGAGCTTTGGAAAGAGTATCCCGTGCATTGCCTGACGGGGCGTCGCATCCCCGTGTACTTCCACAGCGAGCATCGCCAGCTGCCCTGGTGCCGCGAGGTGTGGCCGGTGCCGCGCGTGGAAATCAACCCAGAAGATGCGGCCGACTGGGGCGTCGAGCAGGGCGATTGGGTGTGGATCGAGAGCCCCCAAGGCAAGATTCGCCAAACAGTCGATCTCTACTATGGTATTCCGCGCGGCGTCATCAACGCCGAGCATATGTGGTGGTATCCGGAAATGCCCGCTCCCGAGCACGGCTGGCGGCTCTCGGCGGTCAACCAGCTGGTCAACAACGATATCGATGACCCCCATTGCGGTGCGTCGGTGGTGCGCGGCTATCCCGTGAAGGTGTACAAGGCCACTCCAGAGAATTCGCCGTTCGGCAATCCATGTCCCTGCTCCGATGACGGGGTGGAGATCATTCATGATGCCAACGACCCGCGCTTGAAGGACTGGGCGCCGGTTTACGAAGGGAGGGACGAGCGATGACTCGATACGCCATTGCGGTGGACTGCAACCGATGCGTGGGCTGCATGGCCTGCAACGGTGCGTGCAAAATGGTAAACAATGTGCCCATCGGCAGCTTCTGGAACAAGGTGCTGCGCATCGGCCCCAATGAGCCGGGCCAGGACGAGGTGCCGAGCCACGATTTCTACTTCCTTCCCATACAGTGCCAGCACTGCGAGAACCCCGAATGCGTGAAGGTGTGCCCCACGGGCGCCAGTCATAAGCTGCCTGATGGTACGGTGCAGATTGACAAGGACAAGTGCATTGGCTGCCAGTTCTGCGCCATGAGCTGCCCCTACGGTGTGCGCTACCTGAACGAGGAAGAGCGCGTCGTGGAGAAGTGCACCCTCTGCGAGCAGCAGATCGCCCAGGGCGAGTTGCCCCAGTGCGTGACGAATTGCGTGGGCATGGCCAAATGGTTCGGCGATTTGGACGAGGGCATCGAGAGCTTCCGCGGGCCTTGTGGGAAAACGATGGGCGACTTCTGCGAGCCCTTCGACGGAGAGCACGATGTGCATACGCTGACTGATGTGGGGAATAGGCCGTCGTTCCTCTATATCCTGCGCGACCACACCTGGCGGGGAAAGGAGTAGGCAATGGAAATGCAATGGCCCCTTATTCTGTTCACGCTGTTCATGGCGTGGTCGGCCGGTGTATTTGGAACGGCAGCGGTGCTTGCCTTGGCAGGTGGCGGCAAGCGGGTGCAAATGCCCGCGCTGGTGACGTCGGTCGTGCTGCTGGCCGTGGGCGGCATCGCGGTGTTCTTCCATCTGGAGCACTGGGATCGCATCTTCAACGGCTTCGGCAACCCCACGTCGGGCATTACCCAGGAGCTTATCGTCATCGTGCTGATGGCGGTGGTGATGGTGGTGTACTTCGTGTACCTGCGCAAGCCGGAACCTGTGGTGCCCCGGTGGCTGGCGGTGGCCGCGATCGTGGTGTCGGTGGCGCTTGTGGTGGTGATGAGCCACTCTTACAACATGGCGGCCCGTCCGGCCTGGGATTCGCCCCTGCTTTGGCTGGCCTACCTGGGTAACGCCGCCCTCTTCGGCCCGCTGACGGTGACGCTCTTGGCTGCGTTCTTCCCCGATGCGGAAGGTGTTTCTGAGGATGCCCCGGAAGCCGTTTCGACGGAAGCGGTCGCGCGAGCGGGATCGGTGCTCGCCACCAGCGGTGTGGTCGGTGCCGTCGCCAACGCCGTGCTCTCGGTGGCATGGGGCGCGTCGGTCGTGATGAGCGCGGCGTCCTTTACCGAGGTGGGTCTGTATTGGGATCCGACCCATCCCAACTATCCCATCGCCAATCCTGCTGAGGCGGCGAACATTCTGTCCGGAGAAGCATCGCTTCTGTTCTGGATAGGTGTAGTGGTCATCGGCTGCGCGGTACCGGTCGTATGCGCGGTTCTCGGCCGTCGCAAGGGTGCGCCCGCGGTGCCCCTCGCCGGCGTCGGCCTCGCCTGCGCGATCGTGGGTGCCGTGTGCCTGCGCATGGTGTTCTACTCGGCGGGTGCATCGGTGTTCATGTTCTACTAAAAGCCGCTTTTCGCAGGGCACCTTTCCCCAAACCCCCTTGCAAACGGGTGCGCTGCGGAAGCGAGCCGATAGAAAATCGGGCCCCTGGGACGTCGTATGGCGCTCCGGGGGCCCGCTGCTTTTTCGCTCCGAACTGCGGCATTGGGGCGTTCCTCGGTTTTTCCGATGGCATTGGCTGGGTACTTCCTATAACGGGTGCGGGCTTGGTGCCCCTCTAATGGGCGAACCCCTTCTATGAGATGCAGAATCAGCGAAGGAGCCCTCCATGGTCGAGCGGATTGGAACGACCTGCGTGCAAGGCGGGTGGCGGCCCGGCGACGGCGAGCCGCGCCAAGTGCCCATCTACCAGAACACCACCTGGAAGTACGACACGAGCGAGCACATGGGGCGCCTGTTCGATCTGGAGGAGTCCGGCTACTTCTACACGCGCCTGGCGAACCCCACCAACGACGCCGTGGCGGCGAAGATCGCGGAGTTGGAAGGCGGATGTGCGGCCATGCTCACCTCATCAGGCCAGGCGGCGAACTTCTTCGCGGTGTTCAACATCGCCGGCGCGGGCGATCACGTGGTGGCCTCCTCGGCCATCTACGGCGGCACCTACAACCTGCTCGCCCACACCATGGGCCGCATGGGGCTTGAATGCACGTTCGTCGATCCGCACTGCACCGACGAGGAGCTTAAAGCCGCCTTCCGGCCCAACACCAAGTGCGTCTTCGGCGAGACCATCGCGAACCCGGCGCTGGCCGTGCTCGACATCGAGCGCTTCGCGGCGGCGGCCCACGGCCACGGGGTGCCGCTCATCGTGGACAACACCTTCCCCACGCCGGTGCTGTGCCGCCCCATCGAGTGGGGCGCCGACATCGTGACCCACTCCACCACCAAGTACATGGACGGCCACGGCGCCTCCGTCGGAGGCGTCATCGTGGATGCGGGCCGCTTTAATTGGAACGCCCACGCCGACAAGTTCCCGGGGCTCACGACGCCCGACGAGAGCTACCACGGCGTGGTGTACACGGAGCGCTTCGGCCTGGAAGGCGCCTACATCACCAAGGCGACGGCGCAGCTCATGCGCGATTTGGGCTCTATCCAGTCGCCGCAGAACGCCTTCCTCATCAACCTGGGGCTGGAGAGCCTGCACCTGCGCATGGCCCGGCACGCTGCCAACGGCCTGGCCGTGGCCGAGCACTTGGCAGCCCATCCGAAGGTGGCCTGGGTGCGCCATCCCTCGCTTGCGGGCGACTCCGAGGCGGCGCTGGCGGCGAAGTACCTGCCGGACGGATCCTGCGGCGTGGTGAGCTTCGGTGTGGCCGGCGGGCGCGCGGCGGCCGAGACGTTCATGAAGAACCTGAAGCTGGCCCAGATTGCCACCCATGTGGCCGACGCCCGCACCTGCGTGCTGCACCCGGCCAACGCCACCCATCGCCAGATGAACGACGCCGAGCTTGAGGCGGCCGGCATCAGCGCCGACCTCGTGCGCCTGTCCTGCGGCATAGAGGACGCCGCCGATCTCATTGCCGACATCGACCAGGCCCTGGCCGCCGTGGAATAGGAGGCACCATGCCCATTCGCATTCCCGACGCGCTGCCGGCCACGGCGGCGCTTGAGGCCGAGAACATCTTCGTCATGACCGAGCACCGCGCCATGCACCAGGACATTCGTCCTCTGCGCGTGTTGCTTTTGAACCTCATGCCCACGAAGATCACCACGGAGACGCAGATTCTGCGCAAGCTCTCGAACACCCCCATCCAGGTGGAGGTGGAGCTTCTGCAGACGGCGAGTCACGACTCGAAGAACACGGCCGCCGAGCACTTGGAAGCCTTCTACACCACCTTCGACGCGGTGCGCGACGAGCACTTCGACGGTCTTATCATCACCGGCGCGCCAGTGGAGCGGCTGGAATTCGAGGCGGTGGACTACTGGCCGGAGCTCTGCGAGATCATGGAGTGGTCCAAGACTCACGTGCATTCCACGCTGCACATCTGCTGGGGCGCTCAGGCCGGCATCTACTACCACTACGGCGTGCCCAAGCACGAGCTGCCCGAGAAGATGTTCGGCGTGTTCCCCCACGCAGTGGTCAAGCGCACCTCGCCGCTCGTGCGCGGGTTCGACGACGAGTTCTTCGCGCCCCATTCGCGCTTCACCGAGGTGCGGGCCGCCGACATCGAGGCGCATCCCGACCTGGAGCTCATCGCCGTGTCCGACGAGGCCGGGGTGTACGTGGCGAAGTCTATCGATTCGCAAAACTTCTTCGTGTTCGGGCACCCGGAATACGACCGTGAAACGTTGAAGGCGGAATACGACCGCGACATCGCCAAGGGCATGGCCATGGCCGTGCCAGACCACTACTTCCCTGACGACGACCCGGCGCGCGAGCCGGTTTCCACGTGGTTCTCCTGCGCCCAGTTGCTCTATACCAACTGGCTGAACTACTATGTGTATCAGACGACCCCCTACGACATCACCCGTGCCGGCGAGAAGGAATAACCGTCATGCCCATTGACCCGCGGCAGGACCCGCATGCTCGCATCGTAGTGAAGCCGCTGCCGAGCCAGATCGCGAAGCGGCGGCCTGCCGATGCGGCCCCCGACGACCCCTTCGTCCGCGCGGAGAACGAGGACGACGACGGCTACGACCCCTATTCCGACCGCCCCGCCGAGCGCGAGCCCTTGTTCTCGGAAGACCCCTGGAACTAACAGAAGGAGCCCCGGTTGCACCGCCGGGGCTCCTTCTGCGTGGGCGTGAGGCCGAACGGCCGCTAGCTCGCGTACATGGCCGCATAGGGGCGGCTGGAGGCGGGGCGCAGCGCGACGAACTCATCCACGTTCGCCTGCGTGTGGGGCTCGGTGCCGAAGCAGGCGTCGTAGCGGGCGAGCAGCGCGCCGAGCGTCGCTGTGTCCTCGTCGGTCAGCTCACCCAAATCCAGCGCGTCGGGCACCACGGCCGGCGCGTTGGTGCGTCGAAGGTAGATGACCCCGCCGTGCATTCCGGAGGCCAAATGATCCCCGGCGCGGCCCATGAGCACGATGATGCCGCCGGCCATGTACTCGCCGAGGAAGTTGCCCGCGTCCCCGCCGATGACGATGACCGGGCACTTCCCGCCGTACTGCTTCATGTTGATGCCGCCGCGCCAGCCGCAGCCGTCGCGCACGATGAGCTCGCCGCCGCGCATGGCGTAGCCGGCCGCATCGCCTACGCGCCCGTGCACCACCACGGTGCCGGCGTTCATGGTGTTGGCGGTCTGATCCTGGGCGCTTCCGAACACCTCCACCTCGCCGCCGTCCATGTAGCAGGCCAGATCGTTGCCCGGGGTTCCGTGAATTTCCAAGCGCTTGCCCGCGGGCAGGGTGCAACCCAGGTAACGCTGGGCGTAGGCCTCCACGATGCAGACGGTGTCGGCTTCGGCGAGCGCCGCGCGCACGGCGGCATTGGCCTCTTGGAAGTGCTTCGTTCCCAATTCCACGATGATGGTTTCAGCCATGCGATCACTCTCCCGCGTACTTTACGCCGAGGATTTCCAGTTCCTTCTCGTTGAGCCCCACGCCGCGCAGCATGAGCCGGTTGCCGCGCAGGGAGTCGATGGCGTTGATGCCCATGCCGCCCATCATCTCCTGAATCTCGCGGTTCCAGCCGGACACGAGGTTCACCACGCGCTCGGCGGCGGCCTCGGGGTTCAGGCGGGCCACCAGGTCGGCCCGCTGGGTGGCGATACCCCAGTTGCAGCGGCCGCTTGCGCAGTCGCCGCACTGGTGGCAGCCCATGGCGATGAGCGCCGCCGACCCGATGGAGACGGCGTCGGCGCCGAGGGCCACGGCCCGCACCACGTCGGCGGCGTTGCGCAGGGTGCCCGAGGCCACGAGGCTCACCGTGGAGCGGATGCCCTCCTGGCGCAGCCGCTCGTCCACGGCGGCCAGGGCCAGCTCGATGGGGATGCCCACGTTGTCGCGGATGCGCTTGGGCGCCGCGCCCGTGCCGCCGCGGAAGCCGTCCAGCACGATGATGTCGGCGCCGGCCCGGGCCATGCCGGAGGCGATGGCGGCCACGTTATGCACGGCGGCCACCTTCACAGCCACGGGTTTGGCGTAGCCGGTGGCCTCCTTCAGCGAGAAAATGAGCTGGCGCAAGTCCTCGATGGAGTAGATATCGTGGTGCGGTGCCGGCGAGATGGCATCGGTGCCCTCGGGAATCATGCGGGTGCGCGACACCTCCTCGTTGATCTTCTCGCCGGGCAGATGCCCCCCGATGCCGGGCTTGGCGCCTTGGCCGATCTTGATCTCGATGGCGGCGCCGGCGTTCAGGTAGTGCGGGTCCACGCCGAAGCGTCCGCTGGCCACCTGCACGATGGCGCGGTCGGCGTAGGGTTCCAGATCGCGGTGCAGGCCGCCCTCGCCGCAGTTGAAGTAGGTGCCCAGCTCGCGCGCGGCCATCGCGAGCGCCTTCTGAGTGTTAAGCGACACCGAGCCGAAGCTCATGGCCGAGAACATGATGGGCACATCGCAGGACAGCTGGGGCGGCAGCGGCGAGACGACGGTGCGGGTGCGCTCGTTCACGCGCAGCTTGCTCGGGCGGCTGCCCAGCACCACGCGGGTCTCCATGGGCTCGCGCAAGGGGTCGATGGAGGGGTTGGTCACCTGGCTCGCGTTCAGCAGCAGATGCTCCCAGTAGATGTGGTAGCTCTTCGGATTGCCCATAGAGGCGAGGAGCACCCCGCCGGTCTGCGCCTGGGCGGTGATGTCGTCCATGGCGCCTTCGGTCCACACGGCGCTTCCGGCATCCACCTGGGGCCAGCGGGTGATGGCAAGGGCCCGAGTGGGGCACAGGAGCGTGCAGCGCTGGCAGTTCACGCACTTCATGGAATCGGCGCGCAGGGCGCCAGTTTTCTCGTCGCGGTAGTGCACCTCGTTGGCGCATTGGCGCACGCACAGGTCGCATTCGATGCATTCTTCCCGGTCGCGCAGTACTTTGTAGCGGGGGTTGCGGAAGTCGCGCATGATTTAAGCCTCCTTCCGGCGGGGCAGCACGCCGACCTCGTGGGCCAACGGCGCGTTGTGCGGATCGTTCTCGGCATCGGCATCGGCGGCGGCCTTAGCGGCGACCACGGAATCCAGCTGCACCACGAAGGGCTCGCCGCCCCCGATGGCGCGCATGTTCTCAGCGTCGGGGCACACCAGCTCGATGGCCGCCTGCTCGCTGGCCATATACACCATGGAGCCCTTCTCGGCGGCCATGAGCGCCCGCAGCTTCAGCCGGTCGTTGATGGCGAGCAGCCCCTCGTTCGATCCCAAGATCACCGAGAAGGGCCCGTTCACGAGTGCGCTCGCGTAGGTGGTGCGCAGGGCGGTTTCGAAAGCGGCGTCGGCTGGTTCCATGGCGTCAATCTCGTCCCAGGCCGGCGCGGTCATGATGTGGGCGGCCAGCTCCGGCGTGAGCCCGTGGCGGCGACTCAGCAAATCGAACAGGTAGGTGATGACCTCGGTGTCGGTCTGCAGCTCGCAGTCGTAGCCGAACTGTTCCACGTAGCGGCGGTTCGCGTCGTAGCTGGAAATCTCGCCGTTGTGCACCACCGACCAGTTCAGCAGCGTGAACGGGTGCGCGCCGCCCCACCAGCCGGGGGTGTTGGTGGGGAAGCGCCCGTGGGCCGTCCAGGCCCAGGCGTCGTAGTCGCAGATGCGGTAGAACGCGCCGATGTCCTCGGGGTAGCCCACGCCCTTGAAGGCGCCCATGTTCTTGCCCGACGAGGCGACGAAGGCCCCGTCGATCTTCCCGTTGATGTGGAAGACGTGGGCCATGGTGTACTCGGCCTCGTCCAGGCCGCTGGCTGCCAGGCGCATGGGGTGCGGGGCGGCGAAGTAGCGCCAGATGTCCGGCGGGTTCTTGATGGAGGCCACCGGCTCGGTGGGGATGCGCTCCTGCTTCTCGCTCATGAAGTAGGTGTCCAGGTAGGCCTCGGTCTCGCGCCGGGCCTCGTCGGACTCGTACATGATGTGGAAGGCGTACAGCTCCTCGTACTCCGGGTAGATGCCGTAGGCCGCAAACCCGCCGCCCAGGCCGTTCCCGCGGTCGTGCATGAGCGCGATGGAGCGCAGGATGTCGCTTCCGTCGTGGCGCGCGCCGCTTCGGTCCATGATAGCCGCGATGGCGCACCCAGCGGGAATGCGCACATCGCCCTCGCGAGGCGCGCGCGGGTGCCGGTCGCAGGGCGCAAGGCGCGCGGAGCCGGCGACGACCCCAGTGCCGGCGGCGTCGGGACGCGCGGTGCGCGGTCGGTCGAAATCGTACATGACGTTCTCCTTGTGCATTGTGCGGAATGCCCCGCCTGTCCGAGTCGCTGTTCGCTACGGCGCCCTGGAGGGGATGGGCTGCCGCGGTGCTGCAGGCGACTCGTCTAGGCGAGCAACCTTAGAATAGGAGAGCAATGTTTCGCGAAACCGACCCCGGTGTTTCGCCTTTGTTAAGCCTTAGGGTGAGGGTTAGGGAAAGTGCGTCCCTTCGCGATGCGCCTTTCGAGTCCTCTCCTGGAAGATCATGATCATGCCGAGTGTGGGGGCGCGTGGGGTGCCATGACGAATCAGCTACGGAAGAGTCGCTGGCAGCAGCTACGGTATTCTTCGGAGTACAATAATTCAAGAGGAACGTCGAGCAATGAGGGTTGGTTGACCATGGGCGATAAGATATCGGAGCGCAAGGGCCTTCTGTGGTGGATCGAGTACGAAAGCACCAACGAGTTCTGGGGCCTGAAAAACCCGTGGGTCGTCGGACGCTTGCCCTCCTTGTCGCCATTGTGCTCTGCGTGCTGGCGACGTTTTTCTGGGGCGTGACCCGCATCGTTGCTGACGTGATTACGAAAGTGGCCGTCTTCGGTTACCTTCTCGTGCTCTTCATTTTCCAAGTAAGGGCGAAGCGCCGTACCGCAGCCATCGACACGGCGCTCATCGCGCTAATTCTGGCGATATGACTTTCTTACTGTCGATTCTGGTATGGTGCCGTTCTCTTTGCTCTCGAGACCAAGGCCAAGCCTCGTGCCGCTACTATGGGCGTCGCTTTTATGGTGGCCTTCTTCGTCTCCATATGGTAGCTCGGGGCTGTTTCTTCTCGCGTGACCGCGAGTTTATGGCGTTCGGTTGCCGAAGGGGGCGTTTTCTGCACGAGATCTCGAGTTATAAGCCCCTGAGGAATCAGCGGCGGGACGCGTTACTAAGAAGCATTTTCAAAACCCCAGGTCAGATTGTTGTCTGCAAGGATGAGCCATTCGGGGTCGGCAATTAGACACCTCCGAGACGCTTATAACTCAAGATCTCGTGCATTTTTCGACCAGTTCGTTGACGGAACGCTTCTTGGCGGACGCCCGCACCGCTGTTCTCAGGTGCGAATGGCGCCTAGAAACGCGTAGGATCATTTTGCCTGCCGATTGGGATGACGAAGAGGACGGACGGGGCCTACGATGCCCTCGCATGATTCGAAGCCCGGGGAGATTTGGCTTGCCTACGCTGAATTCCTCGATCATCCGGGCATCGGCAAGGTTCGCCCAGCTTTCTAGAAGAAGATCATGAACATGCCGAGGGCTAGGCCAACCATGACGGCGAAGGCGGGGAGTTTGCTGCGGTAGATGAGGTAGCTCTCGGGCATGATTTCGCCGAACACCACGTAGAGCATGGCGCCCGAGGCGAACCCGAGCGACATCGTGAGGCCCAAGGGCCCGATGTCGCCGAGCCAGAATCCGAGCCACGCGCCGAGCACCGTGGGCAGACCGCATGCGGCCGTGAGCAGCGTCGCCTTCACGCGTCCCGTGCCCCCGGAGATGAGCGGCACGGCCACGGCCATGCCCTCGGGGATGTTGTGCAGGCCGATGAGCACGGCCATGATCATGCCGGTGCCCAGCAGCAGGTTGTCCGATGCCACGAAGCTCGCGCCGATGGTCATGCCCTCGGGCACGTTGTGCAGCGCGATGGCGCAGGCCATGACGACGCCGGCCACGAACAGCGACAGCCTGGAGTCGTTGTGGCGCTTGTGCATGTTCAAGTGGTCGGCGTGCACCAGTTCGTCGATGTCGTCATGGGTCTCGGGATGATGCTCATCGGCGGTGTGCGACACCTCCTTGCGGGTCTTGCGGTCGATAAGGTGGTTCAGCAGGTACACCACGGCCACGCCCAGCGCCACGGCGAAGATGACCAGCACCACGCCGTGCTCGGCAATCTGGCTGGCGGCTTCCTCGGCCTCGGCCAGAAGATCGAAGCACACCATGGCGGTCATGACGCCGCCGGCGAAGGCCAGAAGCAGGCTGATGGTGCGGTTCGACTCGCTTTTGAACAGGGCGCCAATGAAGCCGCCGAGCCCCGTTCCCCCGGCGCCGGAGATGAGCGTGACCAACGTGACGAATGCGAACGGCGACAGCGTTTCCATAGCGAACAGGCTTCCTTAGACCCCGGGATTTCACAAAGCATCCCGTATTGTGCTCCATCGCCTGCGCCCCTGCGAGCGCAACCGCCCGCGTGTAAGCCAACGGAAACAATTCCCCTCGCAACGGCGCGGAGGGGGATGGATTACGCGAGCTCCCTCAGCAGTTTGTTGAGCTTTTTGTCGAAGGTAAGCACGGGGGTGCCTTCCACGACGAAGCGTGCCGCCAAGATGCAGTCGGCGAAATCAAGCGAGTGGTTCCGATAGAGCTCGAGGGCGTAGCGCATGGTGGATTCGTGTTCGCAGGCGATGTCATCGAGGAGCGCGATCATGGTGTTGGCCACGTCGGTTCGGTCGAAGCCGTAAACTGTTCCGCCAAGTACGTAGACGCACTCGGCTATGAACTCAGGTGAGGTGCATGCGCCGTTTTCCACATGCTGGCATACCGTTTCGAACTGGTCTTCGACATCGGCGAGGAGGTAGCGAAGCAGGCAGTTCGTATCAAGGAAGGTCGACATACTTCGCCTCCAGCGCCTTCTGGTAAGCGGCCTTTTCCTCGGTGCGCGACACCTTCGGTCTCTTTCCCGCAAGAGCGCCAGCGGCCTTCAGCTTACGCGGTGCCGGCTTGGGGATAGGCACGATCATGGCGCACGGCCGGTTCCTCACCGTGACGACAAACTCGGCCCCCGTTTCATCTACGCGTCGAACGACGGAGGAAAGATTCGCCTTCGCCTCCGCCAAAGCAATGCTTGCTGCCATGGGAGCTCCCTTCTAAGGTTCCGCAAGGTTTCGGGAGAATTTTACCTTAGATATGACCATTTGACTAGTTTATTGGTCATATCGGTTCCGTGGCCGCAAGATAACCCCCATGGCGATCTCTCGCGCTATCTCAAGGGGATCCGTGCCGGTCTCTTCGGAGTCGGTTACTGAAGGGGTCGTTTTTTTCACGAGATTGACGGTTATGAGCGTCTGGGGGGTGCGAGGCTGTCAGCTGTGAAGGTGCTCCTGCACGTGCGATGCTCTGACCTGGGGTTTGTCAAGCGTCTTCCTGAAATGTGCCTCGTCGCTCGGCCTTTAGACGCTCGTAACCGTCGATCTCGTGCATTTTTCGACTGGTTCGTCGACGGAGCGCTTCCCAAGGACGGTCCTTCTCTGCGATGGTGGTGCTCTTTCCGCAACGACGGCCGTCCATCACCCCCACAATGCTCCCATCCTGCCGTTCGCGGGTGGAGTTTTGGCGATTCTTCGCATTCTCGGAGCGGTTTCGTTGACATTCGCGCGCGGGCGGGTGAGAATGCAAAAGTTCGCTTTCAAAAGCCCCGTAAACGCATGGGTTCAAGGAAACGCAACCGCCGAGGGTTGTCCAGGCCCGAAGCACCGCGTGTCGGCGTAGGAAACCGACTTCCAAGGATCGTGCACTTTTGAAAACAAACACTCTGGCGGACGGTTCCACCCCGGCTATCGCGGCTGCCACGCCGACGCAGGGGAGGAGGCTTCAGCCGCCCGACAGAACCTGCAATCTATTGGAGGAAAACAGTGAAGACGTATCATGCAAAGCCCGGTGAGGTTGAGCGCGAGTGGGTCATCATCGACGCTGA
>OLOZ01001419.1_pt1 | contig 16499 bp, 13 predicted proteins | sample 1673021 | NCBI WGS metagenome assembly OLOZ01 (sample SAMEA3136747, study PRJEB25190) | human gut metagenome | biome: human gut; feature: human-associated habitat; material: faeces | place: Austria | collected 2013
GGTCGCCGTGGGTGCGTCGGTGGCCTACGGCATGCACCGCTGCCGCGCCGACAACGTCGTAGAGGCCCTGCGCGTCGACGCCGTGTAGGAGGTGCTGCGACATCAAGCAAGGCGGGTGAGGGTACGCTGTGTCCCTCACCCGCCCGAGTAAACTTGGTTTCTGCATCAAGGGGTGCCGAAATGATGCAGATAAGTTGACTACGATGCAGAAAACGTGGCCTAGTCCCCGTTTTCTGCCTTCGCTTTCGCCTTCGGGCTCAGGCCGCGCTTGCGGTAGCCGTAGCGGCCCGAAAGCGCGATCATGAACGTGGCGGCCACCAGGCAGGTGAGCCCGTCGCCCACCGTGACCGAGAGCCAGATGCCGTCGATGCCGAACAGCATCGGCAGCACGATGACGGCCGCCACCTGGAACACGAGCGTGCGCAGAAACGAGATGAGCGCCGAGACGAGCCCGTTGTTGAGCGCCGTGAAGAATGCCGAGGCGTACATGGCGAATCCCATGAACAGAAAGCACAGGGCGTACAGCTTGTAGGCGCTCACGGTGAGCTCCAGCAGGGCCGCGTCGTAGCTGACGAAGATGGCCGAAAGCGGTGCGGCGAGCCACTGGCCGAGCAGGAACATGACGATGCTCGCCACGCCGATGATCCCGAGGCTCTTCCATAGAAGCGAGCGCATCTCGGTGTGGTTCTGGGCGCCGTACTGGAAGCTCATGAGCGGTGAGGTGCCCACGGAGTAGCCCATGAACACGGCCGAGAAGATCATCACGGTGTACATGATGACGCCGTAGGCCGCCACGCCGTCCTCGCCGATGAAGCGCAGAAGCTGCCAGTTGTACAGGATGCCCACGAGGCTCATGGCGATGTTGGTGACCATCTCCGACGAGCCGTTGGCGCAAGCGTGCCCGATGACGGGCCAGCGCAGATGCGGCCGCACGAAGTACAGGTGCGTCGAGCGCTTGCGGGCGAAGTAGACGAGTGGAATGCCGCCGCCGATGAGCTCGCCGATGTTCGTGGCGAGCGCCGCACCGGGAAGCCCCCAGCCGAACACGCCGACGAACAGGAAGTCCAAAAGGATGTTCGCCACGCCGGCCGCCACGATGACCAGAAAGCCGTACTTGGGCTTGCCCGCCGTGACGAAGAAGCTCTGGAAGGCGTACTGCAAGATGAAGAACGGCAGCGAGATCATCATCATGCGGCCGTAAAGCGCGGCGTCATGGTGCATCTGGCTTCCCGGCGTGGCGCCGAGCATGGTGGCCGTGGGTTCCATGAAGAACCAGCCGCCAAGGGAAAGCACCGAGCCCACGACGAAGGCGAAGCCGACGAGCAGTGAGAAATGGCGCCGGGCCCGCGGCCGGTCGCCCTCGCCCAAGGTCTTGGCCACAAGCGCGCTGCCGCCGGTGCCGATCATCATGCCCACCGAGGCCAGTATCATCACGGCCGGGAAGATAAGGTTCACGGCGGCCAGCGCCGTTTTCCCCGCGTAGTTCGACACGAAGAAGCCGTCCACGATGGTGTAGCACGACGTGAAGATCATCATGGCGATGGTGGGCAGCGTGAACCATATGAGGGCGCTGGTGGAAAAATGTTTGGACATATCGACTGACATGGGAAACCTTTCGGAGAAACGAGGTCAGAACGAGCAAGGAAAGCGGGCGTCTCTAGTGGAAGGTGAGAGCCGAGAGGTTTTCGTTCAGCGCATTGATGTAGCGCTTCATGGCGCTGGTAAGTTGGCGCTGCTCTTCATCGGTGAAGATTGCGACGGCTTCATGCTCGGCGGCCAGTACGGCTTTGATGTGGGCTTCGTACTGCTTTCTCCCGTAACCAGTCAGATAAACGCGTTGAGTGCGGGGCGTGTCTCCTCGCAGCTCGACTACGCCTTTGTCGACCATGCGCTTGATAGACGAGTGCACCGTTTGCTTCGAAGAGAATCCGAGCTCGCACAGCTGCTTCTGCGTGAGGCCATCTTCGTTGACGAGTGCGTACACGATATCGAAGGCGCAATCAGGGAGTCCCATGCGCCACGCGGTTTGGCGATACAACTCGTCAGCTTGGCGGTAGAAATCATCGATGGCGCGGATTGTCTCCGCGATTTGGCTTTTCTCGTCGAGCGCGGTGTTTTCGTTGGATGCGATCTTGTCGGCGTTCATGGGCGTTCTGTACCTCAAAATGCGATTGGTCTGATTTCGGACTAACGAGTTCGCTAGTATAGTCCGAAATCAGACCAAAGCAAGGCCTTCACAAGGTTTCCAAGAGGTTTGGGGGCTAGAACTCGCGCTTCTCGTAGAGCTTGGCGGCGACGAAGGCGCTGGCCACGTAGATAAGGGCGACAGCGGCCACCAGGGCGGCGGCGAGGAAGAGGTAGTTGCTGCCGGTGTCGAGCCATTGGACGAGGTCGGCGAGGACGCCGGTGGGCTGGATGCCGGCATCGAAAAAGCCGATGCCGCAGGCGATGGCAATCACCACGACGACGGGCACGAAGCGAGTGGCGCGGGTCATGCCGAAGCGGAAAACGAGCGGCAGCGTGACAGCCATGCCCAGCGTGATGACGCCCACCGCGCCTACCACGCTTCCGACGAGGGCGGCCGGCGGGTTCTCGGCCGGCGTCAGCCCCTCGGGCAGTGTGCCGGCGGGCATGCAGGAAATCACGCCCAAAAGCAGAAACGACAGCGCTAAGGCAAAGACGATCGTGCCGATGGCGACGAGCGCGAGGCTCGCGTAGCGGCCGAACACCACCTGGCGGCGAGTGAGGGGCAGCGTGAGCCGGAAGCGCTCCCATCCGTTCTGCTCGTCGGTGGCGGCAAGGGAGAACAGCAGCATGAACGGCGGCATGGCGGCGATGGCGGCGGCGCCTCCCACCAGGGTGCCCATGGCGTACCCCATGAACAGGGCAATGATGGCGCAGATGCCGAGCAGCTGGAGAATGGCGCTGCGCAGGACGGCGAAGTCGGAAACGATCATGGCTTTCATCGGGATTCTCCCTTCAAAGTGAGGGTCATGTAGTCTTCAATGGTGGCCTTGTCCACGGGGATATCGGGGAAGGCGCGGGCGAAGGCGAAACGGTCGGGGGCGAGCACGTCGCAGCCGTAGTCGTGGCGCAGGATGCGGGCCTCGCCGGGGGCGAAGAAGCCGGCATCCAAGATGGCGGTCACGTCGGCGGCGCGGCAGCGGGCCACGCCGGCCTCGTCGGTGATGGCATCCTTGGGGGCCGTAAACACGATGCGGCCGGCGTCCACGCAGACGACCTCGTCGGCGATCTTTTCCAAGTCGGAGGTGATATGGGTGGACATGAGGATGCCGCGATCGCCCTCGGCCATGAAGTCGCGCAGAAGGTCGAGCACCTCGTCGCGGGCGATGGGGTCGAGCCCGGCTGTGGCCTCGTCCAGCACGAGCAGCTCCGGGTTGTGCGAGAGCGCGAAGGCCAGCGTCAGCTTCATGCCCATGCCGCGCGAGAGCTCGCCCACCTTCTTTTTCGGGGCCAGGTTGAAGCGGTCGCACAAGGCGGCGAACTGGGCGGCGTCCCATTCGCGGTAGGCTGCCCGCCCGATAGCGCCCACATCGCCCACGCGGCAGGTGTCGGGAAAGGCGCAGGTATCCAGCACGATGCCGATGCGGGATTTGATGGCATCCAGCGCCGCGCTGCCGCAGGTAACGGACTGCCCGAACAGGCGCACGGTGCCTGCGTCTGCGGCGATGATGCCAAGGATCGCCTTAATGGTGGTGGTCTTGCCGGCGCCGTTCGATCCGATGAAGCCGACGACGCAGCCCGGTTCCACGGCCAGGCTCACGCCGGAAAGCTCGAAGTCATCGTAGCGCTTGCCCAGGTTGTCTATTTCCATGAGGTAAGTCATGTCCGCTCCTCGTTCAGTTTTCTTCCAGCAGCACATCCAGCATGGCGTGCAGATCGGCGGCTTCTATGCCGGCGTTTTCCGCTTCGGCCACGGCGCGGGCGAGGTGTCCCTCCACCTGGCGCAGCCGCTCCTCGCGCAGAAGCTCCAGGTTGCCTCCGGCGACGAAGGAACCCTTGCCCTGCACGGTGTCGATGAAGCCGGCTTCTTCCAGTTCCGCGTAGGCCCGCTTGGTGGTGATGACGCTGATGCGCAAATCGTTCGCCAGGGCGCGGATGGAGGGAAGGGGGTCGCCCTCGTTCACGTCGCCGGCCATGATGGCCGCCTTGATCTGACGCGTGATCTGCTCATAGATGGGCTCGCTGCTTCCGTTTGAAATGATGATGTCCAAGGTGCCTCTTTCGCAGACGGCGTATCGCGAGCCCCGGCAGCGCTCGTCTTCGCGTCGAGCGCCCAAGGTGCGGCGATGTGCCGTCCTAGTTTCGGCCCTTGCCGCCCCAGCGTCCCGGGCGCGGCAAGGGCATGAATAGTGTATATACCCTACATGCACAGTATATATACACCTATACACAGCCGTCAAGGCCGCCGGAAAAGATTTCCGTCGGTTGCGGTACAGATTTTTGAGTTGTTAGACATGAGAAGAGAGATGCAGAGCGCGACAGGAAGTTTAGTGTTTGGTTAGAATAATTGCGAACTGGTGTTTTACGACGAAGTGCTTTTACGGCACGATGAATCCTGACAGTGTTTTGCGAGCGCATGCCTAACAACTCGAAAATCTTGTCTTCGTGCGCGAGCTTTCTTGTCTGAATGAGGGAATTGCAGGCTCGGGGTCGGCTCGGATCTGTCGGGAGATGGAAAGTGCGCTGCCTACGACCGCGACGCCGTGGCCCTTCGCCGTGATTTAGACGTGGAAGACGACTGGCCGTGGCGCTACGACACCTAGTCCTGTGGCCAGCAAAAGCGGCTGCAGGTAGCTTGCGCGCTCTGGCAGCGTCCCGATCTGCTTGCTATGGACGAGCCCACCAACCACGTTGATACCCCGACGCGTGAGGCAATCACGGCGGCTCTCGCGCCTTTCAAGGGCGTGGGCCTGCTGATTTCCCACGATCGCGCCCTGCTCGATGCCCTTTGCGTGCAGTGCCTGTTCATGGCAGAGGGTCGTCTGACGGCGCGGCCCGGCGGCTACAGCCGAGGACGCGGTCAGGAGGAGCTCGAACGGGGAACGGCCCTTCGTCAGCGCGAACGGGCGAGGCGCGAGAAAAAACGTCTCGCAGGGGAGGCCCAGCGCCGTCGGGAGGAGGCCTCGCGGGCGGCCGGCATGCGCAGCTGCCGCAACCTCGACCCGAAGGATCATGGCGGGAAGGCGCGCGTCAAGCTGGCCGTCTACACGGGAAAGGACGGCGTGGCCGGCAAGCTGAGCTCCCGTATGGAGAACCGCCTCTCTCGTGCCTCCGCTTTCCATCGGGAACACCGATCACATCGCCCTGACCGGCCCCAACGGTGCCGGGAAGACCACGTTGGTGAGCGAGGTGGCACGGCGGATCGACCCGACCGTGCGGGTGCTCGTCATCCCGCCGGAGCCCACCGCCGAGCAGTGCCGTGACGCGCTTTCTCGATTGGCCTCCCTCGATTCGCGTAGTCGCGGGCGGGTGCTGGCGGTAGGATTTCTCCCCCTTCTTTTTCGTTGACAGGGCGGGGTGTTTTCGCCATACTGAGCAGTGGGTTTGGGGACGATGATTTGTGGAAGGAACCACCATGACCGCAACGATTCGGCCCTCTTTGATCTTTGACATGGATATCGAGGCGCCAGGCGGATCGGCTGTGCAAAGCCGGCCGTATTTTGTTGCGCCATGCAGCGGTTAGTGGGAGAGGATATCCATGGACAACATTCTGGGACTTTTCGAGAAGCTTGAGAGTCAGTCGCTGGCGGTGCAGCCGAGCCGCTGCGTGGTGGTGCGCAACCGCAACGCCACCTGCCGCCGCTGCGCCGAGGCGTGCCCGACGGGCGCCATTTCCGTGGAGGGGAACGACCTGGCGGTGGCGCCGGAGCGCTGCGTGGGCTGCGGCACCTGCGCCACGGTGTGTCCCACGGCGGCCCTCGAGGCGAGAAAGCCCGACGACAAGGATCTGCTGCGCGCGGCCGCCGCGACGCTTCAGGCCAACGATGGGGTGGCCGTCATCGCCGAGGAGGCCATGCTCGCCGCCGCGGCGGGCAAGTACGATCCGGCGAAGGTGGCGGCGGTGAAGAGCCTCGGGCGCGTGGACGAGAGCCTCATCGCCGTGCTGGTCGCCGGGGGCGCCTCCTCCATCGTGCTCGTGGCGGCCCCGCGGGCCGCCGAGGAAGGCGACGGCTCGGGCGACGGCGGCACCGGCGCTGGTACTCCCGGGGGCGACGGTGTTGCCGCAACCGCTGGTGAAGGGAGCGGCGGCATCTCCGATGTGTTCGAGGCCGAGGACGCCTCGCCGGCCGACGAGGCCGCCGAGGTGGCCGCGGCGGCCTTCGCCACGGCCCGGCTCGTGCGCGACACCGCCGCCGTGCTGCTGGAGACGTGGGGGAGCGATGTGCCGGTGAAGCTCGCGACCAAGCTGCCCCGCTCGGTGCGCGCCGCCGAGCCGGCCGCCTTCGATGCCGGCCGCCGCGGGTTCTTCTCCGCCGTGCGCGACGAGGCCCGCGCTGCGGCCGCCATCACCGCCGAGCACGTGGTGCGCGAGAAGCTGGGCGCCGATGAACCGGAAGAGCCCAAGTTCGCAAAAGTGACCGAGGACGGCACGCTGCCCCACTTCCTGCCCGAGAGACGCGGACGGCTGCTTCTGGCCCTCAGCAACCTGGGCGAACCCGAGGACATCATGATCGATACGCGTCTGTTCGGCCACGTCATCATCGATCCGGAGAAATGCACCTCCTGCCAGATGTGCGCCACCTTCTGCCCCACCGAGGCCATTCGCAAGTTCGGCGACGCCGCCACCGCCGCCGAGACCGGCAAGCCCTTCGGCATCGACCACTACACGGGCCGCTGCGTGCAGTGCCATTGCTGCGAGGACATCTGCCCGACGAGCGCGCTGACCCTTTCGACCGACGTGTTCGCCACGGACGTGACCAAGCGCGGCCGCTCCGAGCGCATCGAGATGCGTCCCCGCAAGCACAAGGTGAACGACCCGAAGTCCATCGTGAACGCCATGAGCGACCTCCTCGGCGTCCCCAACGTCTACGAGCGGTAGGAGGAGCGCCCTGTGAAAACTCTGAATACGATTCTAAATTTTCACAGGCCATTAAAGGCACCCCAAGCACCTCCTCTGATCTTCTTCAAGTTCACAGAAGGGGGCTGCCATCGGCTCGACTTGCTGGTGACAAAAAAAAGGGGGGCCTCTCGTGCGCGACGAGGCCCTTTTCTGTCACGGGGCGCGCATGAGGAGGGCGCAGCTGAAATAAGGTGCTCGAAGGATCTCGCTTATTTCAAAAACTCTGGACTTATTGAAATATGGGGCTCTCAAAGTGGAGGTCGCCAGCAATGCCGGGGCCGCGCTTTGTGGCTTTGCGCTGAAGCATCTTAGAGAGTAGGTAAAACTCTCGGAGTAAGACGAAAAGCCCCCGGAGGGGGAGGTTCGCGCTCCCCAGATCCCTTGCAGCGCGAACCTCCCCTGACGGGAGCTTTCTGATGAGTGTCGGCCTAGGCAGGAGCTTTCGGGCGATCCTGCTGGTAACTCGTCGGCTTCGACAAGGGCCTTCCCGATGGGTGCCGGCCCCGGCGGGCGAATGAAGGCCGGGGCCGGCGTGTGCGGCGAGGGCGGCCGTCCCGACGCGAGGGGTGCGTGAGGGGGAGGGAGCGGGGCGGCCGTGTCGCCTCTTCGGAGTGGTCTTAAGATGAGGGTGCTGCGGCTGCGGTTTCGGCAGCTTCGGCGGTGCAGGTTTCTGCACCAGGGTCGATGTCGGCCAGGTAGATGCTCGGCGCGGTAACGGCGATGCGCTCGCCGCGGCGAAGCTTCACGCGGCCGATTTCCAGCTTCAGGGTCTCGGCCTCTACGAGCCCGATGGAAGTGAACCAGCTGGCCGCCAGGCGCTGCGTCGCCTTGCCTGCGGCGGCGTAGAGGCGTCGCGTGTCGGTAGCACGGACGAGCTTCTGCTTGTCCGGGGTGGTCACGGTGGCGTCGAAGAAGTCGCGGGTTGGGAAGAAGCCGTTCACGAAGCCGCAGAGCACGAGTGTGGCAGGCGTGAGCCCTGTCAGGTGCGCGCTGTCGCCGATAAGCACGTGGCCCTCCGTGGTTTCGAAGACAGGGGCGTTCATGCGCTGCCGAGCTCGGGCGATCATGGCTCGGGCGTCGCTTGGCGCATTGACGCCCGGCTCGGGAGCGGTGAGTGCAGAGGCGAGCTGCACCGTTCGCTCACGTTCTTCGGCGGACAGATCGAGGGCGTCGGCAAGGGCACCGATCAGCTCGTTGCCTTCGAGGCCCTGCAAGCGCTCGACAAGGGCACGCCCGGCACGGTAAGCGTCCAGGATGCGGCCGATGCCTGTGCCGGGAAAGCCCTCTTCGGGAGCGGCCACCGCCACCTTCTCGAGCATCGCGACGAGGCCCTTGCCCTGGGTTTCTCCTTCGGCGCGCATGTCGGCGAAGGCGGCGCTGTTGGCCAGATAATCGCCGAAACCGCACCAGGCGCGCCAGGCCAGGGCGTCGGTAGGGTCAGCGACCAGTGCCAGGGCCGTGAGCAGCCGAGCTGGGGCGCAGCGGTCAAGGTCGCGGTAGTCGCCGGCGGCCACGCGCCCGCGAATCGGCAGCGCCGCCGCAATGCCGCGAGCTTCAAGCGCACGAGCAATACGGCGTTCCCAGGCAGGATGGAAGGCAAGTATGTAGATTGAGGAGGGGTTGGTGCCCGCTTCGAGGGCAACTTGCACGGCGTCGGCGACTGCGGCCATCTCGGCGGCTGGGTCGGCAGCTTCCAGAGCGGTAAACGAGGCGCCTTCCGTCTCGGTATCACTGGGGGCCGCGCCCGCATCCAGTGAGGTGCGCAGGTGGTTCGCGGCCCGGGCGGCAGAGGCACAGGCACGGCTCTCGCTCAGCACGACGCGTTTGCAACCCTCGTTGGCCTGGGTGAACTCGCCGATGCCCTCGCCGTAGGGGTAGCTGTCGAAGACTTCGACCACGGCCGTGGGATCGGCAGCCACGGTGACGGAATCGCGGGCGAGCAGGTTCGCTAAATGCTGGGAAGCGCGGGAGTGCATCTGGTAGTCGTCTACGAGCACGTGGGTTCGCTGCGCGCTAGCCAGCACTTCGGGGCATGCGAGCAAAAAGCGCACGGCCATCGCCGCCGCTTCCGGTTCCAGGATGCCGCCGGTGAAACGTAGCACGTCCTTCAGAAGCGCGTGGGTGTCGGCCTCCTCGCCGGGAATGAGCCAGCGGTCATCATCGTCGGCGCCGCCGGCCAGCTCCGTCCAGTTGCGGTAGAAGAACTTGAGCATCTCGCGCAACCGCCGCTGCTTCAGGCCGCTCGTTTTCATGTCCTCCATGATGAAGCCGAGCTCTAAGGGCGTGACGAGGCGCCCGGCGCGCCCGCTGAAGGCGCGGCCCTCCTCGCTGGCGAGCAGCCCTAAGGCCACCTCGCGGGCGCAAGTGACCTCAATCGCGGCCCCGCGTTCGCCGGCGGCCTCGGTCAGGCGCGCGCCGAGGACGCGGGCTGCATCCGGCGTGGCGGCCAGCACGAGCATGTCCTCCGGCGCCGCGCCATCTTCCAAAAACGTCGCCACACGCGCGATGAGCGCGGCGGTCTTCCCGCAGCCGACGCCGCCTTCAATAAGCGCGGCGGTCGGGGTAGGGGCAAGTTCCAACGTCATAGTCTTCCTCTCTTCCGCAAAGGGGCTCGTTCCACGTGTCTTTCCCCGTCAGCCGGCCCCGGGCGGCGAGCTGACGGGGAAAGACCGCGCAGGGCGATCTTTCCAGGGCGCGGTGTCGCGGAACCGCGCGCCCCGCTCGCGTCGCAGGAGGGGTGACGACGCGAGCGGGCTTGCCCTAGGCTGCCGGCACGGTCTCGTCGTCCTCCACGACAACGGTGGAAGGCTCCGCTTTCTTCGGCAGAAACGGCATAGTGATGGCCCGGGTGGGGCAGGCCTCCACGCAGGCGCGGCACTTGGTGCATTCCGAGAAGCTCATGCCGGCCTCGGGGTGCCGCACGTTGATGCCCTGGGGGCACACGGCGGCGCACACCTCGCAGGAAGTGCCCTGGGCGCTCTCGCGGCATTTCGCGTTGTCAATGGCGGGTACGAAGGTGCGGTTCGCCTTGCCCACGAGGCTCATGAGCGCGCTGATGGGGCAGAACTTGCTGCACCACTTGCGGAAAAACACCACCTCGGCGAGCAGCAGCGCCGGCACGAGGATGACGCCCCAGGCCACGTCGCCGAAGGCGAACAGGCGCATGACCAGCACGATGGTGGCGAAGGTAAGGCCGATGGGGCAGATGAGACAGAACACGGGGAAGCCGAACACGGCCGCCGAGAGCAGCGAGCCGCCCAGGATGACGTGGCGGGAATCGAGAGTCGCCCGCTTCTCGGCGCAGGAGGAGCAGTTGTGGCCGCAACTGGAGAGGGCCGCCTGCTCGTCGGCGGTAAGGGGCGCGGACGCGTCGCCGGCCTTCGACCCCTTCGCGGCTTTCACCAGCGGATTTTCGTCGGCGGGCAAAACGCCGGTACCGGTCATGTCGGTGTTCGACGTCTTCTTCGAGAAGATGCCGCGGATCTTCGACACCACGGGCACGGGGCAGACCCAGCCGCAGAAGGCGCGGGCGAACAGCAGGATGAGGGCGAGCGCGATGACGACCGAGATGACCGCGCGGGGGAGCAGGGTCTTCGTGGCGATCATGGTCGCGAGCGCGCCCAAGGGGCACAGAAGCGAGATGTCCTGCCAGCCGATGGCCGACAGCGTGCCCACGCCCACATGGGTGGCGAATCCCACGCCGATGACGCCGATGACGGCGAGGGGAATGATGGTGCGGAGTCGCTTGGTATTCACGAGGGCACCTCCTTTACGACTCGAGGGGACGGACGATGATGGCACGCTCGGTGGCGCCGGCGGAGATGGAGCCGTTCTGCAGCGACACGCAGACGCTCTCGCAGGCCCCGCAGCCGTTGCAGGCGTCGGCGATCACGTAGGGTCGGTTGTTCTCGTCAAGCTCCATGGCCTCGAACTGGCAGGCGTCGTAGCAGAACCGACAGCCGATGAGGCGGTAGGCCAGGCACAGGTCCTGGTTGAGTTCCGCCACGCCGAGCACGCCGGTCTCGGGGGTCGAGCCGACTTTGAGCGCCTCGGTGGGGCACGATGCCACGCACAGAGGCTCGCCGCCGTTCTCCTCGGTGCACCAATCGCACCAGTTCGCGTCGAAGTTCATGACGGGCGTGCGCATGTTCAGGATGCCGTCCTCCAAATGGGCCGGGGCGATGACGCCGCGCGGGCACACCTCGTAGCACTTCTCGCAGCGGATGCAGGCCGAGACGAGCGCCGCCTCATCCTGGCCTCCGGGCGGGCGCACGAGTGGCGCGCTGCCGGCGTAGCGCAATGCGCCCAGGCCCAGAAGCGCCGCCGTGCCGCCGAGGCCTGCGCACAGCGCGCGGCGCGTGATGACGGGGCGCCCCTCCTTTTTCGGGGCCGCCGTGTTTTCGGTGTCAGCCATGGTTTCCTCTTCCTCTCTCATTCGCCCTCGTCGTCATGGATGGTCGGTGTCGACCCTCGTTGGATGTTGTCTTTCGGCTGCGCGGCTATTCGCCCTCGGTTTCAAAAATCTCGTCGAAGAACTCCTCTTCCACCTGCAGGAAGCCGTCGGTCAGGCTGGCGAGGCCCTGGTAGAGACCGCATTGCGCGAAGCGGCGCAGATCGGCGGTCATGAGCGGTGCCCAGCTTGCCAAATGATCCTCCAGGAAGTTGCGCTGGGTGGAAAGCAGACGCTCCACCTCCGCCTCGTCGCTGGCTTCGGCTGCTGCCACAATGCGGTCGCCGAGCACGGCCATGAACTCCAGTTCCAGCGCGATGTGATCCTCGGACTCCTTCCAGCTGGGCAGCTTGTCCAGGCCCTCGCTGCGGTAGACCGCCAGTACCTCGTCGCGGGCCTCCTGCATCATGAGGCGCTTGGGGCTCGTGTACACCGACTCGAAGGGGTAGGCGGCCGAGTAGGCATCGACGCCGTGGCCGATGAAGGCACGCGCGTAATCGACGGCCAGATCGGTGATGGCGTGGGCGTCGGCGCCAGACAGGTAGGTGGCGATGGCGCGGTAGCCGGCATCCACGGCGGTATTGCCCGTGGCGGCGGGGAAGCGCATGGCCTTCAGCTCGGTTAGGAATTCCTCGTCCACCTCCACGCGGTACAGACGGGCGAGCAGACGATAGACGGCCGAGCGCTGGGCCGTGAGCTCGGCGAGTGCGGCCAGGTCAGTCGCCTCCTCGGCGGCGGGGGTTGCTGCGGCGGCAGTGGCTATGGTGTCGGTTTCGGTCATGGGAATCTCCTCTGTTCTCGAAGGGGCGTACGCGACCGCCCTCTGGTTACCGGAAGGGAAGCGGTGGAAGGCGCCGCGCTACTGGGCGTCGTGAGCGGCCTTATCGGCCTGCGCCTCGGGCTCGGGCGCGGCTTGGGCCGCTACGAGGTCGGCCACGATGCGCTGTCCCGCGCGGCCGACTTCGGTAATGCGCCAGCTCTTGTCGCGCCATTCCACGGCATCGCATTTCTCCAGCTTGTCGATGAAGTGGGGCGCGTACAGACGGGGGCTCTTCAGCAGCTCGTCGTTGTCCACGGCCTCGTTGATGGTCGGCATCGAAGCGCCGGCATCCTGGGCGGTAAGGCCGAGAATGCGCTCGTAGATCGTGGCGTACTTCGCGTCCTCGGCAAGCAGGTTGGTCAGGCGGTCGAGGGGCTTGTCGGCCTCGGCGTACGCCGCGCCGTCCTCAGTGGCAAGCCAGCAGACCTCCGGCGCCTCGCCGGCCTCGTAGTAGGACACGCCGTCGACTTCCACGAGCACCGGCTCCGGGTCGCCCTCGGGGTACGGCTCGCCGTCGGCGGTCACGCGGGCGAGGGCCCCGGCGCGCGCGAGCAAGTTCGCGAGCGAAGCGGGGGAGTACACGGAGAAGTTGTCTGTCTGCAGGCGATCCACCTCGGCATCCAGGGCGTCGGTGGTCTGCGGCGCGGCGCAGAACGTGATCATGCCGAGCAGCGTGCGACGGCGCGGCGCCATAGCGCTGAACAGGTCGGCGATGCGCTCGGGGGCCGGGCGCGTATCCACGACGGGCGCCGGGACGTCGGTGTGGGGGGTGCCCAGATAGCCCTCGGTTACCTCCTCAGCATCTTCTTCGACATCATCATCGAAGGCGCCGAGGGGGTCGAAACCCATGGAATCGTCTAATGCGAGATCGAGGAACGAGGAAGTGTCTTTCATGTCATCCGCCCTTTGAACAAATGCTTGCAATCTTCCCTCTCGCACGCAGCGAGAGATGAACCTCGCCCCCGAGGTTCGACTTTTGCAAACATTGTCCGTCCGAGAATTCGGGCGGTATCCCCACAGCGCATAGTAGCCGAGGCCCATCGAATCCGTCAAGGGGGAAATTCCCCTGCGCCATCAGTCTGCCTGGCAAAAAGCCGTACTGGGCTGCGGGTTTTTGCTCCGAATCCGCAGCCCAGTACGGCTTTTTGCCAGAGTATCCGCAGCCCGACCAGGGAAAATGTCGTGAAGTCCATGGATGCCGGGAGAACCCCGACCGGATGCGGCCCTACTCCCTTATGACGCCTTCGATGACGTCGAGCATCTCCTGTTTGGAATGGACGTCCATCTTTTGGTAGATGTGACGCAAATGGGTGCTCACGGTTCCCTTCGAGATGAACAGCTCTTCCTGAATACGGGCGGCCGAGCGGCCCTTGGCGAACAGGATCATCACCTCGGTCTCCTTCGGCGAGAGCTCGAAGGCGGCGGCCACTTCCAGGCAGCGGTCCTGGAAGCGCGGGCGCGGCGTTGCTAACGGCGTTGACGATTTTGGTGCTTGGAGCTCGGCGGCAGCATTCTTTGAAGAAGCCCTGTCGACTTGCGTCACGGTTCCCGAAAAATTCTCGCTCGACGGATCCTCCGGCTCTTCGGTCAGTGCGATGAGGTCGCTCTCGCGGAACACGAACAAAAACGACAGCAGCACCGCCATGGTGGCGACAAGGGCGATGAGGCTCAGGAACTGCGGTGAGAAGGGGGCGAACCGATCCACAGCGTCCCCCGCGACGGCACCGAGCAGCACGCCGAGCGTGACCATGCCCCAACCGATGCCGAATACGCGGGTGGAGGACAATCGGTAGTTAGCAGATATTTCTGCTAGCAACATCCATATGAGCACATTAAAGGTGCCGTAACCCGTCAGAGCCAGCACGCTCTCGATGTCCTGGGCGCCGGTGAAGATGGGCAACAGCATGAAGAAGAAGGCCATGACGACGATGGCTGCCTTGTAGATAGTACGGGTGCTCTGCTCAGAGCCCAAAAGGGCGGCGCCGTAGACAATGAGCATGGTGATGAGACCAGCACCGGCTAGCGGCCATTGCAAGAGTAAATGGATGCTCAGATTGTTCGAGGAAAGGAACGCTGCGCGCACCATGCCGTCGGCAATGCCCACCAGGCAGGCGCACAAGCCGATGCGCCAGGCGAAGGACTTCAGATCGAACTCGATGGGGCGCACGGTTGGTTGGCGCTTGCGTGACCAGGCGTGCTGCTGCACGAAGAGAATCCATCCAGAGACCACGGGCAAAAGAGCGCAGAGCACGCAGCTGGTGACGGGCGGGAGCATAGCGGTGAGGGAATAGGCAACAGCGGCGAGAAAGAAGGCCAAGGGCACTTCGAAGGTGGTACGGCCTGGTGGTTCGTTGCGGTACAGCTCGCCATAGCCCAAATCGATGATCCCGGAGCCGAGGCCCGTGGTTATCGCCCCTATGATTCCGCAGACGTCGCCTATCATGCCTTCGGCACCCGAGGAGGCCAAAAGGACAGTGCCCACGCCGGTGAGCGTTGGTCCGGCGGCGCGGGCTGTCGGATGCAGCATGAGTTTCACGAAACGATCGCCGGTGAGAGCGCTTCCGAACAGCGCAATGCATAGAGCGCCCGCGGAAACGAGAAAGAACGCTGGTCGGATCGCCTCGCCGCTCCAAGTCATGAAGCTGGCGGCAGCGCCGACGAACATGAGGTACACCCAGGCCCGAATGAGCGCGAAGCCGAATACTCTATCGAGGCCTAGCGGGTGCCCTCCTGTTTCAGCACGATAGGTGAGCAGGTTCTCTTTGATATTGCAGAAATTCATGCGACCCCCTCGGCGCGGCGGGTGACACGGCCCTGACGAGACAGCGGATCGCGCCCTGGTCTCCTCGTCGGTCGATGAGGAGAACCCCTGTTGACGAAAGAAATTATACGGCGAAACAAGATTGCCCCATCTCACTTTTTAAATGATATGCAAGGCGATGAACTGGGAGAACTTAAAAATAATGGCAAATATATGATGTGGTACTAGCCTTCTTTTGACAAGATGTGGGCGCTGAGAGCCTCGATGCGGGGCTCCGAGGAGAATAGGAAAAGGAGGAGAGATGGGCAAGCTCAATCTGAGCCGGCGCACCTTCGCCAAGCTCACCGCAGCCACGGCTGCTACGGCCGTTGTCGGCTGCGCGGTGCCCGGTGCCGCCCTGGCCGAGGACGCCGAGGCGCCCAGCCGCGGAAGCGAGATCAAGCGCGTCCGCACCTGCTGTCGCGGTTGCGGCAAGATGGAGTGCGGCGTGTGGGTCACCGTGGAGAACGGTCGTGCGATCAAAAGCGAGGGCGACCAGTCGTCGTTCCAATCGTCGGGCAATCACTGCGGCAAGGGCCAGGCGTCCATTCAGGCGGCCTACCATCCCGATCGTATCTATCATCCGCTGAAGCGAACGAACCCCAAGGGCGAAGACCCCGGCTGGGTGCGCATCACGTGGGACGAGGCCATGGACACCATCGGTGAGAAGTTCACGGAGATCATCGATCAGTACGGCGGCCAGTCCATATTCAACATGTGCGGTACGTCTCGCCAGTGGGTTTACGGCCCCTACTGTTTCTACAAGTGGCTGTTCGATACTCCCAACGCCCATGTGGCTTCGGAAATCTGCAAGGGGCCGCGCCGCCTCATGGGCTCCATCACCTCGGTGGACGGCGCTCCGTGGATGGCGTTGCGTGACGGCCCGCGGGTCTATGTTCAGTGGGGTCCCGCGCCGGAGAACTCGAACTACGACGACAGCTGCCGTAACTTGGTCGACCAGATGAACAATGCCGATGTGCACATCTGCATCGACCCGCGTTTGTCCGGCTCTGGCAAAGAGGCCGATTACTGGCTGAACCTGCGCCCCGGCACCGATGGTGCGCTGGCCCTGTGCTGGCAGCACATTATCCTGAAGCACGATCTGGTGGACTGGGAGTTTGTCAAGCGCTGGTCGAATGCGTCCTTCCTCGTGGTGGAAGACATGGAACCCACGGGCGGCCGCTACTATGAGCTGTTCACCCCCATGGCGGGTTCGACGGCCGATTCGCCAGCACCCCCGGCCGATGTGGTGGGTACCAAGCTGAAGACGCGCCTTCTGAAGGAGAGCGATGTCGTCGAGGGAGGCAGCCCCCGCAAGTTCTATGCCTGGAACAAGAACGCCAAC